>Ga0058701_10000030_pt1 | contig 103168 bp, 85 predicted proteins | sample AgamicOrMae_FD_97039 | JGI IMG/M metagenome (GOLD analysis project Ga0058701, IMG submission 97039) | Agave microbial communities from Guanajuato, Mexico - Or.Ma.e | ecosystem: Host-associated > Plants > Phyllosphere > Phylloplane/Leaf | place: Guanajuato, Mexico | collected 2012-06-04
CAACTAAATATAGGCATCCGCCGAGGGTGTTGAATATTGCTCAGCAAGATTTGGGAACCTCAGTCGCGCAGTCCACGATTTTCTGACGAATTTGGTGCTCTTATAAGGCACTGCTTTCTGCTGGAGTCCTAAGCCGTATCAGACAGATGACCACTTATTTTACTCCAGATGTAAAATAGGAGGATGTTTAGGGGCCAGTGGAAGTTGTTACTCGATTGTGTTTCAGCTACGATTTCAGTGCTCTCACCTGACTCCGAGTACTGACTAATTCTGCCTCCGTGTCTGAGGAGTGACCTCTTGGACTGAATCAGTTGCAAGACCTGGGCATACTTGTCATCAAGTAACAAGGCTAAGATACCTATAGGAGGTAGACAATGGAGAATTCCTATCGCAATGAGACCTCCTGGTGCAACAGACTGCCGATGTTGTTTATACAGAATTGAGACTGTCATCGCGCGCGGCTTTGCCATTGAATCCGAGGATCGCGTCCTCTTGAAATTCTGAGACGATTCTGACATTTTAGCAATCAAGCATCGATAGCTCCGCTACAAATTGAGCTATAAAAAAAATAATCACATCAGCATATTGCAAAATTGATCGACTACCTATCTGTGCAGTCTGATTGTGTATAATTTGTTTTGCACAGTACCGAGTTTGCCTCAGAGTTGGAAAGTTAAGCTCTATCATGGAGAAAGAGGAAGCTGTATTGTGCTTCTGCGCTTTCCCATGCACTTCGCAGACGTTTAGATTGTTGCATCCAAAAGATTAGGCTCCTTACAGGTCCCGTTGCACAACTGGAGAGATATTTGTCATTTTTCTAAATTGCACCAGAATGCAGAATTCACATGTGGTAGAGAATGCAAACTGTGACGACAGAGCTAGCAACATGCGAGCTAAGAAGCGCCGTCGTGCAAAGGCTGCAATCTTGACCCTTTTGAGCCTGAGAATGCGGAGCGTCACTAACTAGTGGGGCAAGCAAAGCCATCATGGGGCTGCAGGTGCTTCTACAAGCCTTGAAATAGACTGTTGTAGCTTGTGTAGAAAATTCGTTAGTCTAGCATGAGTATTTGTATCCCAAATCGAGCTTACATTGGAGAGAGCCGTTTCGATTTCGGGACCTTTGTTGGCAATTTGCTCAAATATCGTCCGCTTGCATTGCAGGCTAACCAGTCATGTGAGCTCGATGAACTTTGTACACTCATGACACAATAGTAGCATTACTGATTGCGTGCCTATCTGTGCATCTAGGATCAATAATGCATCCGCGACAGAGCAAAATGTCTAAATGCTTTGGGGCCCATGGTGCGCGAAAGCGAGGTGAATGGAGAAAGATACGACCATCACACCATGGTCCACCAGTTAGGCAATTAGTGTGGGCAAAGATTTTCACCTTACACAACTAGATACTTTCGAGAAGCATACTTTCGGAATTCATACACACAATCAGCTGAAGAGGCCCCTGGATGATAAACCAATAATGCGAGAGGCAGAAACTTTCGGCCAATGATGCGCAATAGTCTATGTATACTGTATGCATTGTGACAAATGTTCTCATTCCACTCGCTAGGACCTCAAGTGGGGTCTCTCTTTTTCACTCCGGCCAATCTGGTGCACTTTTCAGATTAGCCAGAGATTCAACTAATGCGGCAATCAATTTGTCAAGTTAGATTGCATATGTGGCTGAAGTTGCATGTCTTTTTGGCGAAAGGTTGCTCCACTGAGCGAGTCAGACTTCGTCCACACCCGCCGCCGAGAAGCCCAACTCGCAGAGAATGCTATCGGGGCAAAGTGTGTCCCTTGCTGGTTCTAGAGAGTTGTGATTTTCTCGCAAACATAGTTATTCAAGTCCGTGAGTTTAATGAGTGGTCCATGATTGGTTTCTAGTTTGCCAACTGACATAGATCTTCTAAGATTCCGATCCGTCACTCGTGTTGCACGAGTAACACAGGCTGGCTCTAAAGGTGCACTGTTCGTATAGCGCCCACCAGTCGTCTCTGCCATCGCTGCTTTCAGCAAAATCCCCCTTCATGATGGCAGGCTAGCTGACCCAACTTCTAACCCACCTAAGCCCGATCCAACTCAAACGCGTCGAAGTTGCCATCATGGAGTCCTGAACCCACACCCAATCTCTCGGGCATGACTCTGCGTGGGTTTGTGCCCCTGAACTGATTCTAGATCCTTTCTGGCACACACAAACGATTGGAAAGATCTCCGCTGGCCACTTGGATGCACCCTTGCAGCCCCAACCTCCAAGGACTGAACTTGTCGGTATCAACAACGAGCTCTGACATATAAGCCGTTGTCATGTTGCTCGTAGCCACTCGGACTCACCCACTAGGCGACTGACTAAGACTGACTAAAATGCTACTGGACTGTCTGCCGAATGAGCTCCCAGTGGCGCAGGATGGAAGATAAAGTGACCAAACGTTCAAACGTGTTGGAGACTTCCGTGAGTCAACTCTGTGGCCCTCTGCTGCAACTGCTTGGTTGGACTCGTTTTGAGGAGAGCCCATTTTTGCAATGGAATAATAGAACTGCGGCGCCCTCCTGACTCATTGATTTGCTCGCTCCAGTGAACACCCAGGCAATGAATAAACTTTGGCACTTGTTTGTTGCAGTTTCCCCCTCGTGCAGCCCACAAACTAAGGCAAACGAACGGCAAACGAAATCGGTCCAGCTCAGACTCGCCACCAGAGGCCCACTTGTGAAGCAAAGGCTAGACTTCAGACAGACAGTCGACCACCAGACACTGATTGCTCAGTCTGTCCTGCAGCCAGTTGGGCCGAGTTGCAATAGAATGAACTAAGCTCTTTGATAGACCTTTTGGGGGCCCTTTTCTCCAGTCTCTCGCCAGCACATCGCCTAATCGATAGCCTTGGGGCCCGCAGGAGATATAAATTATCATTACAACTGGCCCAGAATGGAGACATGAGCGAGTTTGGCGTCAGGAAGCAGTTCCACTGTGGACAAGGCAGGCCCACCGCTTCGAGGCTGGCTGGTTAGGATCACGCTGGTTGCTGTTTGTTGTGTGTGGTGGCTGTTTAGGGGCCAGTGGAGCAAGAGGCAGAGGCGGAAGCTCCCAGGTGGGACCATTTGACTGGGGGGCAACTTGTTCCAGAGTTGGAAGATGCCACACATTAGGGTCTGTTGTGGGCCCGCGTCCACTACGCGCGCGCCGGCCCATTGGCGCTCGTGCTTGCCTCTGGGGAATGGGTGGGCTGAGGCGCAGTGTTTGTGGGCGCTCAAGCGTGCGGCCCATGCAAACAGCGGCTCGTTTGGCACACGGCGCGATCCTCGTGATCGATCGTGATCTTTCGCGAGGCAAACTTTATTATTTGCTCCAAGCAGTGGTCGCTCTGTTGCAGCTACCTCCTCCAGTGGGACCAGCGGAGGCGGACCAAATCAAAATAAGTGATGTTCTGCTGCTGTGAGGTGTCCGAACAGTCCGAACAGTCCAAGAGAGACAGAGACAGAGAGACTTTGGTCCCCAAGTGTGTGTTTGGTTGCCAGAAATGAGACACACTGGCACGTGAGAGGATCGGAACACGCAACAGAATTCACAAAAAATGGCAATGAGTGAAAAGGGCACAAACGAGGGCTATTCAAAAGGTGAGACACTAACAAGCGCTGGGCAAGCAAATTGGAGGCAATCAGAGTAATTGTTCGCCTTTTTTGCCCTCGTGAAGACTTGAATAGGCTTGTGCGTGAGCAGCCAGTTTCATGCTCTCCTTTTAATGGCTCTCCAAGGTTGGCGGGGGAGCCAGTCTCTTTGCAGCCTCAGAGGAACGCTTTGCACAAGTTCAGAGATGATGAGCAAAACATGGCTCGCTCGACCAATGCTGCAGTGCCTTTTCCGCCTCTTGGCCCACCTCAGACCATTGCACCCTTTTGCAGTGGCAACAAACTGGAGCACTAGACGAGAGAAACGTTTGCGCTGCAGAGGCGCCTTCTTTCCCGCTCGTGTCCGGTTCTGATGCGCAACTTTGTGCTGGGGCCAGTCGAGAGTGTTGCTGCTTGTGGTGGGCAGAGCAAGAGGCAGAAAGAGGGAAAAAAGGCAGAAGAGGAGTTGTTCCAACCTCAGACTGGGGTGCAGAGTAATCGGCCGAGAGGGACCCGCAGTTTGGGCCACAAGCAACAACTGTCGATGGCCTTCTGATGGGCAGTATCGCGCCATCAGATCAGGGCGAGCACCATGGACCAACAGCGGAGGGCGCCCGACGCACAGAAGCAACGAGTTTGTGCCGACTACTGTTTGCCGTAGTAGTGCACCAGCAGAAGCGGCAGTTTTTCATCAAAACCCCTCCACTCCCTGGCCTCTTTTTCTAATTTGATTATCAGCAGTGGGCGCCCAATGGCAATATCTCCCCAACATCAGCACCCTAGCAGGCCGCCTGCAATGAAAAGTTGGCATTTCCAGCATTCGAACAACCGTTCGGATGTCCATCCACCATGCGCGCCGCCACAATGGCACCACTTCACACAGTGAGAGGAGTGGTGGTTGAGCACAGAAACAATCCATTAGCAAATCGAATTAGAATTGGGCCCTCATTGCAGCCTGGCGAGTTAGTTGCTGCACTAATGCATGTTTTGAACAAGATGGACGAGTGCTAACACTATGGCGCGATAACAAGCGCACTTGAAATCAGCACATCTCCGCCACCATCGGGCCACTGTTTCCGCCCTAATCTAATTATTCTCCTTGCAGTTCCGCACTTTAAACAAGCACAATCTTTGCACACAAATATCACTGTTGATCATTTCTGTGCTTGTTGACCGTGAACGAACACCTTTCTCGGATCAAGTTGGCTTTTTGTGCCGACTTTTTCTCCAAACGATAGGACGACAAAGAGTCGGCGAACGGAAACAACTTGCTCCTCTGCCTCTCGGAAGTTGTTTCGCTCGCTGGATGGAAAGTACCCAATAGACCACTTGACCATAGCAGCACCAGCTAATTGTCGATCGGGTAGGTTGACTCTGGCGTGTTTGGGCGACTGTGTTCCGTTGTTATAACAATGAAACTGCCGCTCCAGCTCATTAACATATTCAATATTTTCCTACAGAAGAGGTGCATCTTTGTGCCCAAATTGTTCCCAACTGGCTGGCACGTCTCACGAGCAACTCTCCAAGTCTCATTCACTTGCCTCCTTCTTGCTCTTTATGGTCCCCTTTTGGTGCTTCCAAACACACACACAAAAAGCGAGTGTCCACTCAGCTCTATTCTGAAGCCTGTTTAAAAAAGTTTTGCAAACGCTCTGGCAGGTCTGCGCGCTTCATCTTAGCTCTCCCATTGGGCTGGCCTCCTTTTTCTCTCTGTCTCTCGTGGTAATGGACAACGTGCAGTGGGCTGCAATGCTTGTTGCAATTACGCTCTCTCTCTCTCTTTCTGTTGCTCTCCAGCTCTAGTTGAGCCGTTTAATCATCGGCGCGTCAGCAAGGAAAACGATGATGATGTAAATAGTGCGTCGTCAATGGCAACATTCGCCTGGCCGCCGAGCATCCTCAAACTGGTCGCCCTCTCTTCTTCTCTCCTGTTCCAAATGAAAGCGGCCCTAAACTTTACGACTTGGGCGAGGGGTTTGGAATTTCAATTGATTGAGGAGGCCACCGAGCTGGGCCTGTGAGCCACCCGCCGGCCTGCCCTCTTTCATTGATGCACTTTGGCTTGCGGGAAAACTAATTACCTTTTGTTCGGCTCCAGCCTGTCGAACCTCGGAGGCTAGTCTTCCGCGGCAAACCTCAATGCTTGCCCCAGACGCACACAAGTCAGTTGCTCCCCTCCCAAGCGCACCAATCTCGGACCTCCCGGAGACTGTTTGTTTTTCTCCCGTCGCCAGCACACTCACCGCCCTGCATAGTCTACCTAATAACCATTCTTGAGATTCCATATTTCACTTCAAATCTGTTGAAATGGAGAAAAAAAACAAGCCGCAAGGCGGAGGGTGGTCCATAACATTGAATTTCTCTCGCAACTTCTTTCCGGCCGAATTGGCGAAAAAAGTGCATCTGAGCAACAATGGCCGATCGGAAAAACAAAAGTTGCAGCCTTCCATTTGAGAGCTCGGTGCTCTCGATGAGTTTCGGTCGAACTGGGACTTTTGTGCGGCCAGTTCCGATGATCAATGAGCCAAGGCTGCGAACGAGATAGCTTTCGCTCGCCAGCTGTATCTTGAAACAATGCCAGACGGGGAAATGTCTAGCCAGACTCGGTTTGTCAAAGTATGCAAGTCGTTCTCCAGGAAGACTCAGGCCGGTGCTAAGCTTGATTGTCAGGTTCATGAACAGTGTTTGCACAAGTTTGCACAAGGCACCACTATCGGTCCATTGGTGGCTCCTCTCAAATAAGCAGCTCCAGAGAGCAGCGCTCTAAGTTGTGCTCCTTGAGCCATCCATTCGTCCTCATGGCTCAACAGTTTTCGTTCGCACGGGTGGTCTGAGCAATCTTAGACATGTTAAAAGGCACTACCTGAACGCAGAGAGCTTCTTTCTAGTTAGTAATCACCGCGCTTCGCAGAGAGAGAGCCTCATCGATGGCCAATGAGATCGGGATGATGTGTAAGCAAGCTATCATTCGGGCTCAGACCACAACTCTCCTCTGATCCTGTTCCCACCGAACAGAATCTTGGACACCATCAATGCAGGGCCGGCATGCCCTCCCGCAGGTTGTGGCCAACCAAATAGCTCAGAAGCGAAGTGAAGTGGAAGAAAAGCCACACTTAGTATCGGCCTGCACTCGAGCAAATGATTGCTCTCATCCACCATGACCATCCCTGATCTGAGACACGTGCCTTAGGGTCATGGTGTGCCCGTTTGAACGTAATATTCTCGACTGAGAACGGAAATCGCATCAGTGGCGTGACCAAATGTGGAAAATTGTGCCTGTTTCACACAATTGATGTCCAATGGTATATTGGACTCATATTTTCTCATCTGGGGCCCTAATTCAGCCCACGCCCATTCTATCCAATAGACAGTGTGAGAGGAGGGCAGATAGCGAGAGCACTCGGGCCTCAATCTTCACTACTGTATGGAGAAAATCAGGCCGAGTCTGGCTTGAATGAGTCGTAAAGTGAAGAATTTTCGTTTCCTGCTCATTTTTGCTCACTTCAGTAGCTAAAATATGACTTGAGGCGTAACCGTCCTGACAAATTTCTCGCTGAATTTCTTTTTCTCACGAACTCGTTATGACGATCTGTGACCATGCTAATTGCCTCGCGAAACATTTTCATTATATAACGCAAACAGTGATGATCTTCTTACGTCCATCGGCTCTTTCGCACTCTTGTTCACTCTAGTTTGCTTATAATTGTCGTAATTTATGATACATTTGCCCCGGGGTTTTGCTCGCGGAAACTGTTACAATTTATCTTCAAATTCCTGACTTAAATGTTCCATTCATGATGCGATCCTGCTCTTAAGATCTAACACAAATCTAGGGCTTCCCGGTCATTTTATTGGGCTCCTCAGCCCAAATTGTGTCTTCTTACGAATTGATCAGGGAAATATTCTCAAATTCGGAGTGAATCGGAAGTTTGAGACTACCAGTCCATTTCTGAGAAGTGGACTCGAATCTTACTCTAAAATAATTCATTTAGTATCGACACATCGATATATTCTCTCACTCTATACGACTATTTCTTCAATCCGATGCCCTGCGGAGGCCATGCACTATAGTGCTTCGTTGCGCGCAACCGATTCGCGCGCCTTGTCTGTATAAGACTAGCAGATTGAGCCTGTGACGCGCCCAGTGACGCACGCAGCAAAGCCTCATGATTCGCCTAGTTTTCCTTGGCCTCTTGTGGTGCAATGAGCGCGCATGCGTTCCAGCGAACTCCGGCCACTATGCTCTAGAGGGCGCAGAACTTTCCTAGTCTCTATCATAGCGAAATCCCAATACCCAAAAACAAAGCATCTACATGTCTAGACATTCATATGCAAGAGAACAACCAACAGTCTAAGATACTATTCGAGTCAGAATTAGTGCAATATTGTATTTCGCGCCAAATTTATCAATAATTAGTCAATATCAAGATCAGGCTAACTCCAGAGTTGAGCTAAAATACCCCTATGATGTCAAATCTTGATTATTCTCGTTGATTCTTTTGATATGGATCATGAGATCGATCCTAAGATGCTGACAATACAGCCCCAACAAGCGCCGCAATTATTGCAGAGGCATCTGAATCAACGCGACGAAGTTTTGATGTACCAACTTAATCAGTATCATCTTGTTAAGGCAACCGCGAGGAGTAGTAATATAACTAAAACAATTAAAGAGCTTGTCAAAATCGTCCAAGAAGTACTGCGTGAGGTCGAAGTACAAGAACCGCGTTTCATATCGACATTCTCCGAGAATAATGGGCATTACGAAGGTGAGATATAGGCTTAAATCGTGAAGTGAATCAACGAAGTACCTGATTTGAGCACAGAAGAAACTAACCCTCTCAAGAATCGCCTTGAACATCCTAACAACTCCACAGGGCTCAATGTTGTGTCTAGCACGGAGTTTGAAGTTATATTATATCTAAACCAGATGGGAGTTTTCAACTTTGTTGATGATGGGTCTCTCCCGGGTTGTGCAGTACTCAAGTTGTCCGATGGACGAAAGAGATCCATGTCCCTTTGGGTCGAATTTATAACAGCCAGTGGCTATCTAAGTGCTCGAAAAATCCGCTCAAGGTTTCAAACACTGGTGAGTAATCTTCGACCGAGAATGGCACAGTTCAGACTTGCGTTATCGTCCGGTGAGGTCTCCAATATTTCGACTAGGTTGGTGATTTCCAAAGTTTTGTTTCAAATCAGCAGAGTCGACAGGCAATTAATAATCATTATGAGATGCCCCTCCCGGATAGTAGCTATTTTTTGCCGGCAAGGACTTGGAAGAAAACCAGAGAATCATCCGAAGAGCCACTATTTCAAGTGCAAAGAGGAAACGCAATCTCGAGAGATAAGCTGCCAGCTTTGTTACATAATTGATTACTTCGTGAAAAACCGCAGTGTGGTCCAAGCAGAGTAGAGACTCTGGCTGGCGATCTTCATATGTTGATTCATGCGTGCAGCCGACTTTACTGAAGCCGCATGAGCGGTGAATCAACAAATATTCAGCACATCCCATTTTTTAAACGCCTCAGCACTCCATGATCCAACCACTGAGGAACATTTTTTCCTTCACCTAACGCGCTGCACTCAAGAAAATTGCGGCTCATCTAGGATTGCAATATCAGAGCCACCTTTCAGCGCCTCATTGCCGCAATTCTTTGTGCATTTAGTTTGTTTGCTCATGCCAACCTACCATTCTTCGTCTCTACCGCCTGATATTTATCTTCACTTCGCTGTGTGCAGTCAAGCCGAAGATTCTCATGCTTCGTCGGTCAGAGTTCAGAAGGCCACACGCATCGTCGTGAGCCTCACGTCTTGAATGATTTGTTTGGAGCCCATTAATTAGCATTGCCAAGGAGCTTTAATGTTGTGATAGTACTCTGTTTCATTCAAATTTATCTAACCATTATTCGTGACAACCTATTTCCCTGTAAGATGGTGCAAGCCTGCGAAAAAAGTGGCTACAGCAATATCATAAAGTTGGTCCCTGACACTAGCGAAGTCAAGATCCGAGTTCGTGATGCATACACGATCCAGATAACACCAGGTTAGTAATCTTTTCCCCTGTGGGGTGTGCATGTTGATAAACTGTCGCTATCGATGACTAACCGGTATCGTATCACCAGCTTTCCGATGCAATGGACTATGGCCCAGGTCAGCGAGTCACTGGCCCCAGATGAGTTGTCCTTGGCCCCCACCGCAAATAGTTCAGGAGGTGAAGAGTGATGGATTCGATTTACTGAGTAAAGAGTGCATCAATTCTCAGGTGAGTGTCGGCCTTCAAGTGCTACAATGAGCGTATCCATATGAAAATCCATCTAACAGCTCGTTCAATTGGATATCTCCAAATTATCCAGCGAGGAAAACAAAGTGCAATGGAGGGCGATGCTTGGTTGTTGAGTTTCAATGATGCAGAGAATAAGCTTATAAACAATAGCAACAGGAAAAAATGTTTGTCAATATTGAAAACCATGAGGGATAGAAATTTGGACGCCCTGGGTCAAAGTTGTATCACAACCTACCACTTAAAGACTCTGCTCTTGTATGAGTGTGAAAAGCACCCGCATGACTATGAGTGGGACGACTACAATCTAGGGGACAGAATCAACGGAATCCTCCTTCAGCTCATATCTTGCTTGCAATCGCGACGTTGTCCTCATTACTTCCTACCTAATCTCGATCTATTTCGAGGGAAACCGATTGAAAACGTATCTAGACAGATTTGGCGACTCGTTCGACACTTTATACTGGATCCATCATCATTGGAGAGACTATGAGATAACCATAGCGTGGGCTGAACTGGTTGACATGCATAAAGATGGGAACAAAATCAAACTACTGCAAGTGCAAGTCAATGCACAATCCAACCAAGGTATCAGCGTCACAGGGAATCAGTGGCTAATATGTAAACCTTGAATAAACATATCCGTAACTAGTAGACAGTGTCCAGTCTGATAACAATGACTTCCTTCGTGGGAGAGGAGAGATGGTGAAGACGGAGAGACATGGATGCAAGGAAGATGAGACTGCGTATAAACTTGAGATGAAGTTTCCTGGTTTGGGGATTCTCACCTACAAGATCTGTTGAATGGAGAGATTCGGAAACTCGGTTACCGACTGGTCCTCAGCTTGCTCTGACCCTCGGCGATATCCAGACTATCCGCAAAAGATTTCGGAGCACTGCTTGATTGGTGCCAAAAAATGTCGCGCATGAGCTGCGCGCTGCGGATTGAGATGAAATCTGATCGTGCTCGTAATCAGGGCGAAACTCTGTAGTTCTAAGCTGAAAATTGTGAGACATTGAGATTTGTCTCTTCCTCATGAGCGATATCTAACGATACTCTATGAGAAAAGCGAATAAATTTCCGACCGTTCTAAACCTCTGAACCGGTTAATTCCAGGATCTAGAGGGAATTCGGAAAGTAACTTTCGATCCAGCATACCAGCAGATCAAAGTGTCAATCTGATTTTGATATTTGCAAGAGATTTTCCCTTGGAGGATGATTTGCATAGAAATATCCAAGCCGACGGACGCTTCCAGGTTCTGCATTCGAACGCATCCCTTGCACCTGTGGGCCGCGCCCACCACGCTGCTACAAGTTTTCCCACATCCTCCCGTTTGCCTGGTGCACAGATTCGCCAGATTGCATCATGTGTTTTTTCTCAGGTGGAGAAGTAACAGTTACTTATCAAATGATCCAAGAGATTGAGATGGGGTAGCAAATAATAACCTCCCACCATGCAGGACTTCTTCTTCGTTGGGATAATATCTGCAATGTAAGTATAAAAGAAATGAATTAGCAGATCCAATCCTTACGTCAGGAATTAATTGTTGATAGATTGTATTAACTGTTGGAGATGGTCTGCCAATTACAATATTCTTGAAATCATCAGTGCTCTTGGAGTTTTGCTCTTCAAGAGCATAATGTTTGTCATCCATATCAGGAATCTGGATACGGCAAATAGGATCATTGAGCAAAATTTGAAACGCAACCGACAAGCCAGACAAGAGGCGCAACAATTGCAAAAAACAGTAAATTCCATCGACAATGTTATTGAATGGAAATTTGAGGAGCCAAAGTTTGTGAGTGAAGATCTCAGACAGCAGTTTTTGATGAAAACTAGAACAAGAGCCACTCCAACAAGCGATAGAGTTTCTCCCAGGGAACGGGTACCGCTTGCTACGACAGACTTTGGGGTGAGTATTATCTATATGATTTTAAAATTCCGTCTCCTCAGACTAAGCCTAACATACGAGAATCCCATCAATTTAAAGGACGATTCCGATGATGGACAGAGCGATGCAGTGCCTATTTATACTTATAACCCGACGATTGGTGGAACTCAAGTTTGAAGTCTGCGACATGTTCAAAATATGATCTACCCAACTGGTAGGCCACTCAAAACTTGAGCGGCAACCTGCAATATAAACTCTAATTTATATAATTTATATCTATGTATCAACTTGGATGCGATTCCATTCGCTTCAACTTCTGATGAGGGTAGGAAGTGTTCGAGAGAGAACACTGCGTGGTATCAGTGATGCCTGATCCATTCTGTGAATACAAGTTGCCTTCTTAGATGTGGTTGTCTTGCTATGAGGTCGTATTCACAACCCTCCAGTTGAGGAGAACACATCTGAAGGTATGACGTTTCGAACCTGCAAGAGAGCGAATTGAGAGGATTTCCATCGATCGGTATGATCGAAACTGATCACGAGATGCCTTCAAAGACTTATCCTGCCCACTTAGACCTTTCAATCGCGAATGCGACAGAGAGACTTTGAACGACAGTGAGCTCGACACGGAGGCCAATAGAGAATTTCGTTCACCGACTTCCAGAGTGCGCAGCGAGATTAGTGAACTTGACACTTGAATTCATCGAATACTAAATTTACATATCCATCCGGCCCCACACAGCAGCTAGAAGCGTCTATCTCTCTGTCTAATGATACCAAAAGGTTTTTACGAGTTAGAAAAGGGTGAGTTCCCTCCCCTCGCTCGAGGTGGCTCTGGCTAGAGTTGTCGCTTCGATCGAGCTAGGGTTGGAGCTCGTCTTCCGTAGCTTATTTAGCTCGCGCGAATGATTCTAGCGGTATAACAATTAGTAGCGAGCGCGCAAAAGTAATTCCAGGCGAGGAAAACTCGTCTCGACCTAAGAAGGCAAATGACTACCTTCAAGCGTAGCATATAGTACTAGATAGTACTGTCTCAACGCAGGCACAACTCGATCTATTTACCTTTGTCAAACAGGTGCTCAGCTTTGCACGCCACCTTGATTCCAAGCTCGCTCTTGCCGCCACCGCTGCTCCGATGAGCGCGAGCTAACGGAACACTGCACAGTTAGTTCGAAACGGAACAAGCTCAAACAATACGCCAAAGACTTCCAGCAACCAACTTAACCAGACGCGTTCCTCTCATTAGCACGTGATACTCTAAAAAGCTTAGATATTCACTCAATGAAGCCGCGTGGGCTCCCAACCGAATCAAACCTCGACGTTGAGCTTCCAGGACGACTGCTCTCTGGCTGATCGAAGTTAGTTGAGAGTCTGGTTTTTCGCTCAGTGACTTGAGTTTAATCTCATTCGGAGGTTCATTTCAGAGCCTCCAGGCGTCATCTACCAAAGGACACTCCCTTCTAACTCTTCCGAGAAAGTGCCTGAGTCTTCGCTGTTCATGCACACGAATTGCACTACTGTATCCCCAGTGACACAGCGGAAGTTCTCTGACTATTCCCATTTGATAGGCATCGCGCCATATCTTCATACTTCTACGTGAGATGAACTTATTTTTATACCAAAGAACATCCTAACTCTGTATCCTCTAGATATTGAACCATCTTTGCTTTTGGAAATCTCCACAGCTCGGACACACCGGGGACAATCATGACACAAGCTCTCGAAGTGATGCTCATCATGCTTAGGGTAGCCAAAGTCTACCAAGTGTTTAATAACGAAAAAGTCAAAGCAATCAATAGGTTTAGGGATGTATTGCTCTTGAGGAAGGGCTTAAAGAAGAAGAAATCAAAATAATTTAGCTGCTTGCACTAAATACAGCCAATGCCGGTCGACACGACGCTGTGATACTGTATATTTGTCATCCGGAGAGGAAGCTCAATTATCATAAGGTTCGCGGGAGAAAATGAGTTGTTGCATGAATGAACTAGGCAGAATGAATCGAAACAGGGTGTCAGAATCATGAGCTGACCGATGTATTACTTAAAATTGATCATCGTAACATTTGTTGAAATAAACATGGAAATCAAGTTCATCGCTTGATAAAAAATATAACAACTAATATTGTGCTATTCATAGTAGATCATTAACATCATCGTTTTGATCTGGATTCTGGTCCTCTTGAGTGTATTTGTTTAGTAGGTCTCGAGCCAACTTGGCGTATTCAGTATCGAGATTACGAAAGAATGGATTTCCAAGGGATGAATTCAGTAACTTAAGATCTCTTTTTTCATGGGCAGTAACCAATTGTTGTGCTAGGTCGTAGATGTCGTCATCCATTTGGCAATGTTTTAACACGTCCATCGCCCCGACGACATCATTCTCCGCCAGGTACATGAGTATTATACCTGCTGAAATTCTACTACAATTTCTGCTGTCGTTTGCTTGGATGTAACAGTTGATTTCTTCTCTGGCGATCTTGGCCGCCCTAGAGTACTCTTTTGCCTTCAGATACAGGGTAGCTGCCTTGTTGCAGAATTCCGCTGCTTGCCTGTATCTGTCCTCCACAACGGCGGTCTCAGATGCCTGAATGTATAGATCGGCGGCTAGTGTTGGCATATTGTCGGCCAAGGACTTGGCAGCTCGCTCCATTACCGCTATAGCTGTGTCCATGTGTCCTGTAGATCGATAAATGTCAATAGCTCTTCTGTAATATGTTACAGCTGATTGATAGTTTCCCAATTCTTTGCAGCATATGGCCGCTTGTTCCATACACTTGGCAGCCTGGTATGAGGAATTCTGACATGCTAAATATGATTTTATTGCCAATTCGTTTGCCTCGATCGCTTTCTGATGGAGGCGAGCCCCCTTGAAAGCCATTGCAGCCTGAGCAAATTGGTTGGCCGCATTATCATGATCGGGTGTCCACTTGAGGAAACCAGTCTTCAGAAACTTGTTCCCATTCTGAAGGAACTTATTGGCCTCATCGACACGAGACGAAATACTAGCCATTAGACCTTACTTAACACAATCTGATCTTTTCCCATTTATTTCACCTCCTGTAAACAAGGAATGCATATCGATGGAAGACTCCCAACTACAACGTATTCAGAAGAGCCGCTGAGAACTAGGCTTTTTTACTGCGCTCGTCAGCGGGCAGAATTTGGAAAGCTTCGTCTTCTCCGCTAGTATCTCAACTGATGGTTAAACACCAAATGTTATCACTGAAACAGTCTAGGATGGCGGCTGAAATTCCGTCAATAAAGCTGATATACAAGTGAAACAACGGATTAGATAATTTGGTTGACGAGAAAGCTAACGTTGAGATGAAACTGCGCATTTTGTCTAGTTTCAATTGATTGTGTTGCTAATGTAAATGGGTTTTATTATAAAACTTCCAATCATTACTGAATTGTTCCGACGATCTCACTGGAGAGCATGTGTGGTAAAATCTTATGATTTTTTTAGAATTGATTTTCCTGAATTAGAAGGCATATCGGTGGCCGTTACTTGAGACCAAGATGAAAAGTGTTCCGAATGTTTTTCGCAGCTTGGATTCATGTCCCCCGACCATGTCTTTGCTGATGCGTCTTCAGGTTACCCTTTTGTGAAAATGTTTTGCCACAAACATTACATGGAAATCTGGCTTGTTTATCATGGGTTCTATAATGTGTCAACATGTTGCCCTTTTGGGCAAAGGCCTTGCCGCAATGGGCGCAGGCATATGGTTTCTCTTTAGTATGAACAGATCTGATATGAGTTTTCAAATTACCACGTTGTGTGAATCCACGATCACAATACTGACATTTGTGATCCTTAGTGTCTGTATGGATTTTAACATGAGTGTCTAGGTTACCCTTTTGGGTGAAGTTCTTGCCACAAATCTGGCACTCGTAGGGTCTCTCTCCCGAGTGTGTCATAGCATGGGTCTTAAGGTTCCCCTTCTGGGTGAAAGTACGATTGCAAACTACGCATTTGAATCCTTTGCCATTGTTATTGATAACAAATCGCCCCTCCAGCCCCGGATCGTTGGCTCCATGTGTAACTTGAACAGTCAATCCAAAATTGCCATGCACCGGATTAAAGTTTATACTGGCATCACTGGCAGTACTTCCACTGCTACTAGCCGCTTGTTGAACAACATTGGCATAATTTAAAGTTTCAACTTGGTACAATGTGTGATGATTCATAATATTTCGAATCGGCCACCCAGACAGATCCTAAAATGAAACCTACATTACAGACAAGTGAGATAATTCTGCACCATTTCGCGCATTATTATTTTTTTGTCAGAGCCACGTTTTGACGCTCGTGCGAGGTGAAATCTAGTAGTTTTCTTGGTCACAGAATTCACGTTGTGTCAGTTTTAATCGTCTGGTTCCTCTCGCTTTACAACGGTCTCTCTCTCTTTCTCATTACCGATCTATGCACCGGAGTAGATGACCTTTGATGCACCAAACACGTTTGGTGATGGCATTCCAATAGACTCTGAACGAGATTTGATTTGAATGATATACTGGCCCCTCCCCTCCGTTGGCTGCAGGTTCTGTCACACAGCGTCTGCCAGAATGACTCTTGTCTCCTTCCCATGATTACGCATCAAGTCAAATCAGTCAGTCACCGCCCTAACATAGGATTTCAAATCTATCGGAGGAATTTTATTGACGAAAGATCATCCATCGACCACCATTGATATATGGAATGTACTAGTGTCGTATATTCAACCCGCCAACAAGCTCGAACAAGAGCCAGGCCTGAGATTAACCCTGAGTCATTTTGATATGCCTTTGCCACGCATAACAACACCCCCCAAACAACCTATATGTCTTGCTCGATAACTTCAACTCAGCACACAACAGTCCTTCCGCAGTACCGTTCGAATCTTATTCCCACTCTTGGACCTGCTAAAGCTCCCAATTCAACTCTGTATGCCAGTTCCCCCAAAGTTAGGTCAATCTGCAGCTCATTTTTTATCCTTTTCAGCCAAACATCGGTATGGCAGACCTCCAATAATGGTTCAGAAAGCCTCGGTGGATAACGCTCTCGCGGTGTCCCTCTTTTAGTTCGATGCAATCAATCGTGTCAGATCAAGAATTCATAGCTGCTTCGACAACTTTAATCGATGGTCAAATTGAGCTCATGAGGCTATCAGATGCTCCAGATCCTTGAGTTTCTTTTTCTCTTCATCGGGAGTCTCATCGTCCAGAGTCTTGATGGCGTTTCGTATGGTGCATATATCGCCCTTGAGCTCGCTAACTAGAGCCATAATCTTTCTCGTGTTGCTCAAGATTTCGACGCTCTGTGTGTATGGATTATAGCGTAGCCCAAACGGTCGCTTTATGGTAGAGCTAAACTCTCTCATCTGTAGTTTGGCATCCTCAAAACTATCCGTGGTAAAGTATGCCTCCTGGAAGGCCGTTATGATCGGTGTCGACTGACAAGTGACCACTGGATCAAACGGTATAATATGGGCGTTCTCGGACATTGCATGTTTCAATTCAGCCACAGAGGACAACAAACCAGCACCATAGACCTTGAGCTCCTCGCCTTGCTTGCAGAGTCCAAATTCAATGGTGAAGAAATAACAGGTGGCCAATTTGTCAACCTCCTCGTCGCTGGCCCCCAACGAGGCCAATCCTAACTCTTGGGAGAATTGAGCAAAGTTTCTATCGGCCAGCAGGGGACAATGGCCAAGTAGCTCGTGACAACAATCTGGCTCTGGTGTGTAAAAAGGATCGCTAGAGTGGCGGATGTACTGAGTGCAGTGGAACACTCTGAAAGCCAATCCAGCTAGAAAGTCGCGAGATGATAGATAGCCAGCAACAGGGCGAACAATGAATCCGGTGCGCGCCTTGAGAAACTGTGAGATGTCCTCCAATTGGGGTATGTTATCCTTGCGATAGCCACAATACTGTTGTAGCAGTTTGAAGTTTTCATTGAATTCCTTGCAGGCATGCTTCTCGTAAAGCTTGCTCAACTCCTCAAATATAACCGACCAAGTTTTGGTCTCCTCGTCAGTGTACTTGATCCGCGGTACTGGGTCGCCGTGTCGATAGTTGAGCGCAATGTCGGTGAATTCCTTGCGCCTCTTGCGATAAATTGGATCTTTGAAGCCCTAAAAGAGAGGCGTCAAACGGAAGGATTTGGTTCGAGAAATGTCAGCCACAAAGGTTGTCAGATATGTGCCAGCGAGAAACAAGACAATTGAGTGAGCTTTTCAGTCGCAGTTGCAGTTAAACACTGTCGTGGGTGGTTATACTAACCGGATGGTCTGCGTCCAGCTCGTTGCCATACATGAGCACTCTGTTGGCCGAGTTATCGAGCTCGCTTATGTGCCTGGGGAACCATGGCATTCCATCCATCAGCATCTCTGATTATTATTATTGTTATTATTTTCGGTGATCATGGTTGACCATGTTAGCAATGGAGAGTTTTACTATCAGTTAGCGAGTTCAAATTCTCTTCGCCTCCCATTGAATTGTGCACATCAAATTGATGTGGATGCAATTTGTTTGCTTCCAATGATTGGCGTCATTGGTGGCGAAAGCAATCAATAGCTAGCTCTCCAGCAGCTAGCATTTCAATTGGCCAGACACTAACCGTAATCGATTGAGGGCTGCATCATAAGGGCCAGCGCTCGGTCCCTCCTATTTGCGGCATCCCGGTCCGCCTTATCAGCCGCTCGCTGGCCCCCCTCACTGCCCGTCACAGCCGCCTGCGTTCCATTGCTGCCGACCGTTCCGTCTGCCATTATGGCATCGTTAACACTTGAAGAGCTGACCAGTGGCGATTGCGTAATGCTCAATTGGCTAGCTTGGCGCACTAGTGGCGGCGAGCGGGACCAACGCTCAAATTCTTCTTTAGTGAAGCAATTGACTTCGTGCCTATGACCACCAGCGGCAAGTGGGCCCAGTTATTGAAGGTTATTTTTGTTGTTTTTTGTTTGCGGAAGTTAGCACACGAGACAGAAGGCTGCTACTGCCAGTCGAAGGTGAGAGTCTGATTGGGCTTTGGTTGCGCCCAACTGACCCTGAAATTCCCGCAACGAGGAACAAGGTCAGTAGAAATTGGGCCGCCCACCAACAAGCCAGGCGCGCTCGTACTTACCTCAGATGGTGCACCAAATTGCGCATCTTGTCCCGATCGTCGCAGTCAATGTCGACAAAGATCTCGAATTCCGAGTCGCGCCTCTTCGAAGGTCTCGACTCAACATGCTTAATTCCAATGTCCAGTTCCTGGAACACTCGCAGGGCTCGCACCAGACCGCCCACCTGGTTTGTCAGCGAGAATATGAGCTCACTGTCGCTCAACCAATTGGCCGACTTGAAAACCGAACTATCATCTTTTGCTCCATTACTTGATGAATCGGTCAGCCTCTTGGAATCGCCACCCTGCGAAGGCTTCTCGTTCGCCCTCTTCGAACCTCTAGGACGAGCATTCTCACTGTCCTCTAGTGCACCCCCAAATTGGTTCCCATTCTCGCCAGCTAGCTTTTTCATCTCATCCGCCAGTCTGTCTGTCTCTTCATTTTCGTCGCTCGCTTCCGGTATTGCGTGGTGTCTTTGGGTGCCAAATCCAGAAGAGGCTGCTCCTTTTGCTGGCCCCGAGTCGATGCGGATTTTGTTCTAAAGAAGGAGCTCGAGGTCAGGATCACTGGTTTTCGCCGAAATCTTTCGAGGTAAGAAGACAATTGTTTATCTTTCTCTTCCATCGATTTACTTACTTTCAATTCCTCGACGAAATTGTCGCTGAAATCATGCAGATTTGCTACCGCTGGTTGCGAGCAGTATCGCCGCTTCTTGAACTCGTATCGTCGGAAATGGGTCATGTTCTTTTCTCTGGTGGTTGATACTGCAGTAGGAAATTAGATTACTGGTCGACAGTAATTCGACAGTGGGCACTCGAATGTGGAGAGAAATCGAAACTTATATCCCAACCGGAACGCTCGCTTCCCTCTGGTTCTCTCTCTCTCTCTCTCTCCATTTTCTTACGCAGTCTCAGTGGGTGCTCCAAGGAAGATGAGAATGCCTCCGAAAGAGACGGTAGTCAGTCATAAACTGGTGTTTGCCCGCCATCTGAGGCACCTCAGAGATAACAGATCTGCGGTATAATGAAATGCAATGACCGCGGCCAGTCTTGAGCTTGCGTCGCTCTTTGTCGAGGTGTCAACCAACTGTTTAGCCCAAAGCTTGCTACGTAGCTAAGTCGGCGCCCACAGGTGACCAAGTTAAGATAAAATCTCCTCCAAGTTTCAGCGATATATTATGCCGCCCACTAGATCGCGTGTTTAATCAGCTTTCGATAGATAAGCTAAATTCGACTCCATTCAGATGATGTCAAGGCAGCACAAGGGTCCAGCTTGATACACTGGACCCCTTGTGCTGCCCGCTGGACACACCAGCGGAAATTCTCGAAAATGCTTTCGTCTTCGGCAGCTCTTGCCTCGAACACAGCTCTTCATCAATGCAATGAGGATACGACTCTTAGAAGGAGAGACACTTTCTGCCGATAGATAGCTCTCATACACCATTATTCTCTGGTCGCTTCTAAATCGGCCAACCTACTCACAAGTGGCCTCCATTCTCTAATAATTCAGGACCGGAGCCAAGGAACTCTTCTCCAATCTTGCCTGACGAGATGCAAAATTTGTTTGCTGATCAACGACTTGGGTGGCCAAGTACAGCCTAGATTCTCTCATTTGCCTTCATAACATCATATCGAGTGGAGATGCTCGTTGGGCATAGTCAGAGATTGCAATTTTTGCTCCAAATTGCAACAAAGTATTGTTTCTGAATGGGACGAGAGAGGCAGTTGTTAGTTCATATTCATTGGTTGGAATGGCTACAATCCCAAATGGTAATGCGATTCCAATGTAGGCAAACAACTACCAAAGGCTCGCACAAAGAGAGCCGCAGAGCGCGCTTTTTTCACCGCGTCAGGCCAACCCCGCTCCAGCCTGATTCGTGAAAATCTCTCTTACAGCCAGTCACACCTACTGGTACAAGATAATCTTACTAATCTAAACCTCATATAGATTTTTCGACCGATTTTTGAGTACACAGCTGTAATAATCTCAACATAATGTCCTCAAAATCTCTTGCAAAGTTTTCAGTCAGGGCACAATACTGAAAATCTAGTCCGTTTTTACGATGCGATGTGGATGAGCTACGCTGGCATTTGATCAACCTCATCTCCAAACAAACCAACAACATATTGAATTGAAAAACAGGGATCACTCTCAAGCTCTCTAGATGTCCGAGCTCAATTTTGATGAGGACGCCCAAAGTGGCTGCATGAAACCAGGATCACAGAGTGAGGGATCTCAATCAGAGCCAAGCTCACAGCCCGTAGAGTCGTCTGCATTCCCTGATGAGGATGAGGAAACAATAACAATGCTCGATGTCATCGAGAGAGAAGACAAGCTCGAGGATGAGGCGTCGGCTGTTCTCGGATTCAGCGATGAAAAGAACTGTACTTATCCGAAGGGCTACATCTCAAGACAAGCATTGTATTCTTGTGCAACATGTTCCGATGGACCCGACAATTACGCCGCTATATGTCTTGCTTGCAGTCTGGAGTGTCACGAAAATCACGAACTATTTGAGCTTTACACAAAGCGCAACTATCGTTGCGATTGCGGTAATGATAAATTCAAGAAAGGCTTCGAGTGTAAACTGATGGACAAGCAAACTCGCAAAGCCCCTCTGAATGAGAATAACAAATATAATCACAACTTCTCTGGCTTATACTGCACTTGTAACAAGCGCTACCCACCTGATGAAAGCGATGATAGTCCTGAGGCGAGCGACGAAATGCTGCAGTGCATAGTTTGTGAAGATTGGTATCATTCTAGGCATTTACAAGCTAAAGAGTTACCCGCCAAATTTGACGAATTGATATGTGGATCGTGTGCTGACAGGCTAGAGTTTGTTCACTACTACAAGGATATGGATACAAAGGAAATAGCTGCGAGTGATCCAGAGGAGCAAGGAGTCAAGAATGAGCAAGTTATTCTGGAGACGAACGGGGGAACAAAGACAACTCAAGATGACATCTCTGTAAAAGGTGAGAAGTTGACCAGCGAAAAAAAGGAATCTACCAATGGCGCCTTCACTGAGGGTATTTCTGATAAATCACTCACCCCATGTGAAAACGATACCAATGACAGCCAAGCAGAAAACAAGGACCCAGCAATCGGTCAGCCTTTAAACAACTGTTTACTGGAGAAATTGAAGAAAAACTTAGATGTCCAGCATGAGAGCAAGCAATCAGGTGAGCTGAGAAGCGATTCGAGTGCAAAAGTAGCCGCCGAAATGCGTGGTCCGATATTTTGGCAAGATTGTCAGTGGCGATCAAAGCTCTGCCGGTGTTCGAAATGTATGCTAATGTACAGAGAAAAAGAATGTGAATATTTAATTGACGACAGAGACACTGTTCAGTACTATGAGGCCCAGGGTAGAGCCATGGCCAAGAACAGAGAGTCACCTTATGAACGAGGTATGTCGGCCTTAAACAGGATGAATCGGGCCGCTGTTGTCGAAGCCTTACATGGTTATGATGAGCTTAAAGCCGATCTCTCAAGTTACTTACGTAAATTTGCTGACACAAAGAAAGTGGTACGCGAAGAAGACATACACGACTTCTTTGCCCAACTGAAGACCAAAAAACGACAAAAATTAGAATATGAGTGAAGGATACTTATAGTTCGAATGGTGTCCCCTGTAACTATTATATAAATTCGAACAAATAAATTCAAGAGAACGCGATCCTGTTCTCAAAAACCAAACAAAAAAATATTAATCATGATCTCAACTTTTGAGGAAGTTTCGCTTCAATTCTCCTGCCTCTCAGCCAGTTCATTTTCCTCTAGTGTGATGGGCAGAATCTTTCTAACCGAGTTGAATCTTCTAGCTAAGATGAAACTGGTCGCTGCAAAGAGCATAAAGAATATAGTTATAGCTAGAGTACTGTAGGCAGATATCGACACGAAGATCCTCTCGATCCTTTCGATGCATCCTTCCGGGAATACATCTTCCTTATGACAACCACCATCTTTTTGAATTCTATACCTTACTGGCATCAAGTAGCAACAAGACTCCGGAAAGTTATCTTGTTTGATCTCATGACGCCATCTAGGCCAGTCATCTGGTTCATCGAGGCCACAACAAAGCATACTTTTATGAAGATGGTCCCAAGCTCGAGTGGCCTCATTTGGCTTTTGGCCTGGCCAAACGTGCATCTGATACTCACTTGCATACTCGTTCATAGCTTTTCTTAACCTTTGCTCAATACTGCCCATGTCAGTTACAGCTAAAGATATCACACTACATATTAGATAGGTCACGGAGAACATTGTCATGAGCAATGAAAACTGCCCTTTATGGCTCACGATTAGTAACCTTTCCTTTAAATAATCTTAGACCTAGGGTCGTTTCGGTTAAGTCTCAAGTAACCACTCACCCAGTACAAGTGTTTTGGATTTCGCTTGTAAGCGCCATAATATCCGAGCAACCCAACGAAAAATAAGAACACGCATCTAATGTAATCGTCCAATCTTATTGTCACTCCAGGGATGTTGAAGTCTTGAAGAATCCTGTCGAACTTGAATAGACCATAAAACTCTCTGGCGCAACATAGAAACATCGTGAAACACTCAAACAAAAAAGTGTATCTAACTGTTGATTCCACACAATTACCTACGCAAACGATGAATCTTAACAATCGAAACATTTTGCCGCGATTAAAATAACTAATTGCAGGTGTCTCCGATGATTATCTTAGGAAGGTTAGGAGGGCCTCGTGAGGCTGACATCTGTTACCTCGTGCGGACCAGAAAAGTTTCCGATCAAATCACTGTCTAGATCAGCCGCCTTGATCAGTTCGAAAGAGTGACAGATGTCGAGGGGGCGTGCCACATGATTGATTTGTTTTGATTTTCTGTTTTTGTCCCGTGATGAACCTGTGAAATGCTCTCTAGGTGCTTGATGACAAAATACCAAATCATTTAGTGGTGTCTATGTGATTGACCTTGGAGATGGAGATAGATCGATCTAGCGAAGGCCCAACTTGTGTTCGCCTTAAATTTGATTTTGATAAACTTGACTTGGACGGTTGGACATCGATCCTTGATTTCGAGGCAAACTGGTCTCTAGCTCGTAGTAATTTGCGAGCGAGAGACCGATATACGCCAAGGCAAGATCAAGGAGAATGGATAGTATGGTCATCATTAATAGTCTGGTCAGGACTGAGTTAGAGAACGAATCGAGACAACCCTGTTCGAATGGGGTCGGACAAGAGTATATGGCATCAAGGGTTGATATTGTGCGAGTGCAGCAAGACCTAGGATATGATAGTTTGGTAATATCTGGACGCCAAGCCTCCCAATCATCTGGCCCTCGAACGCCGCAACAACCAAATCTTGTTTGAAACTCGTCCAAGTCTTGTGTTTCCTTGTTAGCCATTGAACTAATGGTGGAAATTTCATATTTTTTTGCCATTCGAGTAAAATTCTCCGTCATAGCGTCTCGGAACACACTCTTAAAAGTTAGGAGCGCTGCTAGCATGCATATCATTTCCAAGACCATTAGGAATATTACTAGGTAGGCAAACTGATAGGGGGTTTGAGTGAAGCCTGTTAGTCAGATTGTAGAGATTTTTTATATAAAGTTCTGAGTGAATGGGACCGATTGTTATTTCACTCACCCATTTAAGGAACTTGGGATCTTTCGCACATGCCCCATAACAACCAATCAATACTACGACTAAGCTAATAATCGAAGTGATCCCAACGTAAGCAGGTTGGTGAGGCGCAATTTCTTTCAAATCCGTTTCATAGCCGAAGGATGAGAAAAGTCGTATGGCATATACGATAGCCATAAGGACGCAATTAGTTATCAGTGCGATCCGGAATGTAGTTGCCATACAGTCAGTCAATCTAGTGGAACTACTACCACTCTTATCCATAGGATTCTGAGGGTACGGAGCTGGTTGTTGGTTCACGGTTATCTGAGGAAACTGGCTGGGTGGTTGGTTCACAGTTATCTGGGGAAACTGGCTTGGTGGTTGGTTAATTGTTATCTGTGGGAAGTGATATGGTAGTTGGTTCATTGCCACTGGTAGTAATTGGTTTGGCTGTTGGTTCGTTGGCGTCTGGGGAGACTGATTTAGTAGTTGTCCATATTGGGGCGAAAAAGTTGGCTGTTGGGCCAATCCGACTTGTGGAGACAAGCCTGGTTGTTGGCCCAACCCGACTTGTGGGGATAAGCTTTGCTGTTGGCCAAGCACGACTTGTGGAGATAAGCTCGGTTGTTGGCCCGAAACCACCTGAGGAGATGGGCCTGGTTGTTGGCCCGTTCCAGGATTGGGTTGCTGGTTTGCTTGTTGGGTCTGGGCATTTTGTCGTTGATTTGCTGTCAGCCCTTGAGACGGCGTCGCCGCGGCTGGTTGCTTTTGTGGGACCATGGCTAATTTGCTGCGTCTCGATTGCTTTCCATTTGATGATAGGTCGCACTTGTTGATAATCAGCCTCCGAGTCGTGCTGCGAGTTTGTCGTTTGGCGCGGAAAAGAAGCGTATCGTCCAATAGATTAAAGAGCTCTCACGTTTTTGATTGGAGCAGGTTTTTGGGCTTGGTTGCAGAAAGGTTGTGGCGATCATTCATCAGATTATAAGCGACTTTCACCCATTTCCCTACTGGAATAGCCCTGTATTCCCGCAACTTTGCATAAAGCTACAGTTTTTGCTCTGACACTTAGGCGATTTCTTAGTGCCAGTCCCCGATTATACGGAGGCCTTTTTGTGAGAACTTCAGCTGTCAGACGAGCCGCTCATCGTCAAATCCTCCCTGTAAGATTAGGTATGTGGTGACATCAGAGTACAGGTTGAGGGGAAACCATAACTTTGTAACAAATTTTGAAAATGACGCTCAGTGGTCAAGCTCGTCTTAAGTTGCATAGCGATCAGTCGAAATCATAGAGTCGCTATGATTTCGACTGAAATCTGGGTTTCGATTGTGTATCAATATCGATCCAAACTGATCGAGCGATAGGCTAGCATCATTCAAAACAACTTATCACCATGGTTGGCTTGTTTGGCACCTATTGATGCATTGTTCTCGAGGAGGTTCACCGACTTGAACAAGGAAACAGCATCATGTGGAAGACCAAGATGAGCAGTTTCCTGATCTCTAGTCTGCGGGTCATCCTAGTCGCCATGTGTTCCGTGACAATCATGATTGCTAGCATTGGGATTTTTCAAGAAATCTCATTCATCTCCAGGACGAACAGGAAGGAAGTCTCATTACCTATCTATTCCCTCGTATTTTTCACAGTCGTGGTTTTGATCGTCCACTTACTTGGTTGTTATGGTGGTATCAGTGCTGATCCAACATACCTCAGATGGGTGACTTGAGTCTATGATCAAATTTCAACTCTTGAAAACATCTATCCAAGAGGGAGAATGCTCGACCATCTGACTTAGAACTTTTCCCATTATACCCAACCAGTTTTCCTACATATCTTTTGTCGCAGCATGTACGAACGTTTTCTACCTGTTTGTTATTTTCTCTACCCAACTCGATACGTACTCCAATCTGATGAGGGAACGCCTATCCAATCACGTGGCCAAATATGAAATGTTTGCGGATAGATCGAGAGCCAATAGTGAAACACTTGCTATGGATGAAATACAGTCAGAGCTCGGTTGTTGTGGTCTAGAGGATTACAGTGACTGGCACTCTTTGCGTCAGGATGTCCCCAAAGGCTCTTATCAAAACTCCTGTTGCTCTCGTCAGGAATCAACCACCGAACGCATGCATGAATGCCGGAGTCCTCTCAAAAGAGGCTGTTTATAACAACTAACTGAGAGGCGTATAGATGTCACCGTCGATCATATAATCTTGATCACCATCGTAGAATATATTATGGCAATGATCGCCCATGTACTCGCTAAGCACTACGAAGAAGAGTCTAGACGATCTTCTTATCAACCTCAACTTCCGGCTCAACTTCGCTCTCAATCCCGACCACAACCTCAAGCTCAACCTTCTCTTCAGCGGTTCCACTCCCAAGCTTTCCCAAGTTCTTCTATGCAAATGAAATCCAATACATTACCGAGAAGAAACGTTGTACTACTTTTGGTTAGAATACTAGATCTCTAGCTCCAAGGCCCATGGCATAGGCGGCGATAAATTTATAATCAAGCAACAAGATGTTTCTTCAGAAGGCCATGGTAGCACATGTGTATGTTCTCCACGCCAGTGATAGTAATTATGGGTACTGTGGACAACAGTCATCGGTGAAAAGTTTTACTCGATTCGACTGGTCTGTTCTCGACATTTTGTTTGCTAAACTACTTTATTTTTATCTATCAGCGACTGCATCATTAGGTGGGCTTGACTGTCTTAGCGGTGATCCCTTAGGTAAACAAGATCGTCTCTTCAAGCTAGGATTAGGAGGAGAAAGGAAGGGGTAATCCATTCGAACATGCATGCATCACAACAGATTCAATCTCTGATCTCGTCTAAGAGCATCAAAATCAAATTATTCAATAAGAAGTCGAGGTTGAACAACAAACTTGTTGCCAGTAGTCAGAAGCTTTCGAAGAGGTTTAATGAGATTGGTAAATTCAATGGTCCAGTTGAACTTTTTTCTCTCGTTCCCTTTCCATCTTGTCGTAATGTTCACGCTCTTCGCTTAGGAATGGTTTTGACCTCAGGAAGAGGCAAAAGATGATCCCACCGGAAGCTTGGAGGGCGGCGATGGTGTAAAATATTGCGCCCCAATTTGAGGGAATGTGCGTGTCTGGTCCCACCAAATAGCCGCACGCTATAGGCATACCAAAACTGGAGATCAAACTGATTGAGTAGCCAAATCCAACTATGGTGGCTGGATATCTGTAAGACAAATCATAGGGAACCATGGCTTCGCCTCCGGCACCAAAGATCCAGAAAAAGTTCACAAACATCATTGCCACCGTGGCCAACTCTATGCTGGGCCTCGACGAGCAGGCCAGCGCGAAAAATGATAGGGCTGAGCAAATGTTGGCAATGCCCTGAAACACCTTGCGCCATTTTGTCACACTTAAACCAAAGGATCTTTTGCTCACCACCACTTTCGCTAACCAAGCGACAAATGTTAACAGAACCAATTGAATGAGAAATCCAGCGCACATGATGTAACTGATTGTCTGAGTACTTGCACCGAAGGCGGACCCGAGATAGCTTGGCAACATGATGAAAACGAAATCAGCGCCCATGTTGTAGGTAAATCTGACCACAGTGAAGGCCAAAACAGAACGGTTGAACAGTATCTTGAGCCAAGGTGTTCTGGGCACCTCGCCCGGTTCAGCGGCGGTCCCATTGGGACGTGTCTGCCCTTCGTTGGTCGTTATTATTGAAATGCCCTTCTTGCGCATAATCCTATCCAATTCGCCCTGGCCAACGAAGCGGTTTGTCTGAGGCGTCGATGTTGCGATGAAAAACCATGCAATTGACCAGGCGAGAGCTAACGAACCACAAATATAGAAGAGCAAAGGCCAAGCAAATCCAAAATGGCCCAATATGCCAGGCATTAAAGTGCCAATTATCGCTCCGATGGGTGCGATCAATCTGGTCAGAGGAGTGAATACGCTGGTCTCAGTTGATGTTAGCCACCTGTTGAATAGTTCGTACAGTGAGGGGAAAATGCATCCTTGCATTGAGCCAAGTATAACGCGAGACACCACAAGTAAATAGACACTGTATTTGACTATGTGAGGAGTGGCAAGGTTCACAATAGATGTACTAAAAAGGGCGACAAATAAAGTAAATTTTGCCCCATAACGTTCGGCAACCATACCTCCGATCAACAGTCCAGGGGCCAGGCCCCAATAGAATGAGCTCAAAATGAGTAGTTTCTGGTATTCATTGTCGATGAAATGTAAATCGTCGTGAATCTGATTACTATCAATGTCAAGACTTGCATCTATTGTTAGCACGTCAAGTTCTTGCTCAATGTTAAATACCGTTTCACCTGGTCGTCCTGGATCGAACTCTAATAATTCTGCCTTCTCTTCATCAAGTAGTGTTGGCTTCTTCATCATCTGAACTATAGATACGTTCAATATGATACGCGACATGAGTGCAAATGCACATCCAATTAAGGCAAGGATGCAAATGAAGAATCTGAATTTCTTAACTCTTCTTCGTTTCCCCACCGGCCATGATAGCTCATCCTCATAATGTTTCTTTCTAAGTTCGGTTTCTTTGCTATCATCTTCATCTATGTTCATGAAGTCGGTGGGAGTTCTTATAAACACTCCCGACAGACCTAAGATAGCAGAATCTGAAGATTGGACCTCTAGAGTCTTCGCGTGCAATGTTTTGAGCTTTTCTCCCCCATCCAGATTCAGGGTCTCCAGCTGGTCACGCCTCTCGGCAGCCTCGAAAGTGATTGTCTTATTGAATGTCATCGGTCGATCGCTGTTGGTTATCTTGGAAGTTACGATAACTACTCGATGGTATCAATTAACATAAGCGACGTTGTGAAGTGAGCTCAAGGCGGTACGTCTGGATGAACTTGAGTAGTCGCTTTAAATTTCATCTCCATGACAAAATTGGATGCCACTGTGTCTAGACAATCAGTCAAAGAACAAAACATAGCACTATGCCAAAAAAGGAAGATAAAATCTTCAGACAAAAGCCCTCGTGATATCTACCTGGAACGACAAATCATTAAGTTTCGCAACAGAGCATTATGCAATTTATGCTACCTCCAGCGAAGACGATCAATCCGAGCGACTCTTTTCTAGCTTTCTAGTTGCCTTTTGGCGCCGCTGTGGGGGCATCCGTGGTCTTGATTGATTGTTGCGGCTCCTGGCCAATGGTATTGACTAGTGCAGAGTGCGCGGAGGCAGCCGAAGTGGCCAATGTCGAGCCAATTGTATTGGCCGCCATATTACCCGCCGAGGCTAAATTGTTCCATATTGACCATTTACCGATCCCATTCAGAGTTTGGCTCACTAATCGACCCTTTTCGGAGCTGTTCACTGCGTAAGATAGCTTCAATTTCATGTCGCTAAAATTCATACCACGAACTTGAGACCCAAACGGATGCTTGCTTTGTAGACCATCGAGGATTGAGGCCTTGTTGCTCGAGTCCCAGATTCTATAATTATTTGTGTTGCATCTCCACTCAGCTAGGAATTTGCCATTAAACGACTCTACGAATTGATTAGCAAGGGAAACTGATGATTGATGACCAGCTGAGGGGCCGATAATGTGCTGGGTGGTGTTCGTTCGCTGGCCCTGGTTTGCCTGATGCTTGGCTGCCTTCAAAAGATAAAGAGTATAGATCTTGAAGTGATATCGTATCCATTCGTCGCCTCCGACCCACTCAGTGACCTCGCGAACGTTTAGTGGGTCAAAATGGTCGGATGTCACAGATGATGATGCTCCCTGATCTTTATCCATCTTGACATTCTTAGCCAGATAGTCCATGAACCTGAGATCTTCCACCGTCAGATTCAGAAGTCGCTTGAGTTTAGGATCATTTATGGTGATGGTGTTTTCCTCCATATCTACTATAATATCGTACATTTCGCGCCGCTGCTTGAATAAAAAGTTGGTCGCGCCTATCACAAAACTTCTCACTCTAGTGTCTGATAATAAGTCCAAATAGCTAATTGATAGATAGGGCAAACAGAAAGAGCCTCGGGTGAAAATTTGTAGCGGAAAACCGCAATCCCTGGGCTTCAGTTGACATATTTATGAGCGTGTGGGTCATCCACGATGGTTTCCTCTCCGAGAGATGTCTCGATTGCTTCAGTATCACCATCCGCTACACTTGATTGATTTATGACCTCATAGTCACTTGATACATCGTTCACCGGCAATTTCTGAGATTCGTCAAGATCGTTTGCTCGACTTATGATGCTGGTATCCTCCCGGGACTCAATTGATTGATTGATTTCATGCTTATCCTTGTCGCCTGAATCGTTCTTATCGCTTAGTATGATTACCTCGTCTTTGGTGGGGCTGAAAAAGACTCGACTTTCTCGAGGTTCACTATCAAATTCGTCAGCTACTTCATTATGAGTTGTTTGCGGGTGTGGCTCCAGTTTGAGAGCTTCCAATAGATTTGTACTCAATTGTAGATCACAAGTGGAATGGTCTAAGCCACCACACTCTAACAAGCCATTAAACAGTGAGCACATAGACATGATTGTTGAGCACAGATCTCTGACCGGAGTTTTGTAGAACAGTATTTTCTTCTCCAATAACATTGCCTTAAACAAGACCAACATGTTGTTCCCAAAGAATGATACAAGGTGTCGTGCTGACAATCCTAAGAATGTCGCGTTCTCACGTACTGATTCTCTGGAGAGCAACGAATTGAGATTGTTGTATGTCAACTTGAGTATACGCACTTTGCTGAAGTCTAATTCTTCAAAATAGGCGTGGGTTATCATCTCTAGCTTAGACCTGATGAGACCGAACAATGGTTGTGTACTCAAGACGCATACTGATTTTTGCACTGCTATCCTAGTCATATCCTCAGTCCGATGAAGTAACTTTTCAACTTGTATTTGCCTATAGCAAGCAGTGCCAAAGATTGTCCTGATGCCATCCTTGTGTCTTGTGGCTCCCTCTCCATCTTGACCGTCGTTCCGAGATTCATCTTGTGAAGGAGTTTCTTCGATTGTAGAATTGTCGGGCATTGTGAAATAAATACTATCGCTGTCGTAATTATGCGATCCATCGGGCAAACAAAGTAGAGGTAAGGTCTTCCAACTTGGGGGCAAAGTTATCGGATTCTGTGCCGTTGTAAACATGGGTCCTCCTGGTGTTAGAGGAGGATAACAATAGTCGACCTGATATCCATGCTTGTGATGGAAACCTATGACCATAATGTGACGAACAATTCTACTAGCGTCATGTGAGTCATGGTCAATGAACTGCTCATTGACCGGTGATTGAGAATCGTTGTCTGCTTGCATATCGCCGGCTTCCAATACTACATCACTTAGGTCCGGTGTCTGGTTGCTTAGTTCCCTCTTATCTGACATATTGCCCAGCTCGTCTCCCGTTTTATGAGACTATGTGATAGGATGTTTGCATTGATTCATGTTGACAATTTGTCGAATGGCATGTGTGTGATTACACCAGTGGTGGTTTTATTTGTAAACAAGTGACTCGTCGAAGGGGTGGACAATAGACTAGTGGATTGGTTGAGTTGGGGTTGCGAATAGATTGATTTAATTCGTATCAATGAGAGTGGGATTGAGCACTCATGAGATGGCTGATTGCCAGGATTTGTTTACAATTTTTGAGAGACTCTCTGCTAAAGATGTGTAATTGGACGACTCGGCGAAGAATGGTTTGCGAGCGTGGCGCAGTAGCCGCGCTGGATTGCAGTTGTCAATGGCATGTGCAAAGCTGACATCCTTATGGACATCAGTCCGCGCGGCGCATTGAGTCTGGCTGGAAGTGGTGATTTCACGCCAACACCTTTTCGGCTTGGTAACCTTGCTGGTCATTCATCAAGGCAGTTATCGAGAAAGCGGATAGATATATCTGCCCATCGGAAGGAAATCAGTGTCAATCTTCGAGATGATACTCGGAAAATAGAGGCCACTAATTCGAAGTAAATCTTCGCCTAGTCATGATGATTCCGCTTGGTAGGCTTCCGATGAGGGCTGGAAGTGCCATTGTTGTGGCGCCCAAAACTGTTGTTGGTACAAGGGTCGTCAGGTGGCGGGTCAGTCGATGTAAGAGGGCGCCCTGTCAGGGATTGCTACCGAGGAGGCGGAGCTGGAGAGCTGGCAACAGGTTCGTAGGGCGCCTGCGCGCCAAATGCCGTTGGTCAAGAGAGAGGTTTCGAAATGGCTGCTCAGTTGGAGCTTAGCATTCGATGTCGTCACATGTCCCTGGTTGAAGATACGGAACGAGAGACGAGCAGAGGCAGAGAGTTAAGGGGAAAGAGCTGGAGCTGAAGGCTGGAATTGGATTTCACGGGCTCTCTCTTGTTGTTGGACGAGTGTAACTAGAGAGAGAGAAACTTGGAGAGGAATGGAATATGATTTTTCAACATTTGGCAAACAAGTATCCTGGGCCAGTGTTCGCATGCAAATAGAAGAGGAGAGATGAGACGAGCATTGGGCAACTTTCAGTGCTTAGGATCGATCGAAATGGAGCATGAATAATGGTGCGCGGATCATGGACAAGTTTGAGCGAGATTTATGAGTTATTTCAGAGTTGTGGGCCGAAAGAGTGAAAGAAAAGGAAAGAAGGAGAAGAATTTGAGAAATTGATAGGGAGAAAAGCCTCTTAAGTAAACAAAGAAGAAGAATTTGGAGAGAGAAAGGAAACTTTTAGTGGAATTCTTTGGATGCTCTGGTATATAGTTACTTGAGCTTGAGCTTGAGAAAGAGGCGCCAAAGAGACACTGGAGAACTGTTCTATTTGAGGGCACTTGTTGAGGCGCGCGAAGATCCACAAGTTGCTCAAACGCGATGACCTCATGGCTCAAGTCGATCACAATGCGCCAAATTGGCCTCCAACTGGCAGACGATAACAATGATGGCCCCCATCAGCAGCAGCACCGCAGCAAGCGCAACCAATTGAATCCGAAGCACAATGAAACGGGCGGCAACAATGAGCCCCAGACATTAGCATTGGCCGCCTTCTCGTGCAAGAACAAGACGATGCAAAGTTCAAAGAGTTCGGCCCAGAAGTGGGCCAGCCTCAAGCGAAGTGGCGGCCACTCTAAGAGGAGCCAACAAGATGGTCTAAACGACGAAGCCAGCTCGCTCGAAAGGTGGCTGGCTGGAGATAGTCCAAATGCAAACACTGCCAACTGCCAACGAGCTGCCCAAGAGTCGAGACAGAGGCCAACTAGTGAGCGGCAGACGACGATGGACAGATTGCCAGACAGATTGGTTCCACAAAAGTTAGAAAAGTTAGTGGCCGCCAGAAACGAGCACCAGAAAGACACCAGCAAGAGTTCCAAGTTCGAGGCCGGAAGTTTAGAATTCGAAAGTTCACACTTTGGGGCCCCATCAGCGAACGCAAAGGGGGCGAAGATGTGCACCAAGAGCAGAGAAGCAGAAGCGAGCCACCATCCGCGGCTTAGCTCGCGCGCCCAGACCGCCACTAGTCACACCGAGGCCGCCTGGACGAGCAAGTGGGCCCACTGGAGCCGGCCAAGTCGGCCGGAAGTCCGGCGGGCGCCCCAAAGTAGAGGACTTCCTGCGAGCTGGGCAACCTTAGCTTGGGGCGTGCTGGTCGCGGCAGTGCTGTTGCTCGTGCACGAGCATAATCCAGCCAGCGCGGCCAACGCCAACCTGCTGCAGTACTTCGAAGTGCAACCGGAAGCGCAGTACCTCGCCCAAGCGGGCCATGAGGTTAGAATGAGGTGTCTGGTTCGCAACAGGCAGGGCGAGTGTGTGTGGCTTCGCAATGGGCTCGTGATGCTGCATATGACGCGCAAGTACATCTTCAATAAGGCGCCAGAGGATGGCGACTGCAGTCTGCTCATCAAGAACGCCTCGGCCTCGGCCGACGACGGCCGCTGGCAGTGTCAGGTGACCCCGCCGGATACGGAGAACCATGAGCATTTGCAGTCGCGCGACGTGCACCTCATAGTGCTGGTTCCGCCCGAGAAGCCGCAGATCAAGAATCTGGTAAGTACCAAGCTTCAAGCGAAGTGGGCGCCTTTTTTCCCCCTTTTTTTCCCATAATCTCTTCTTCTGACTCTTGTCTTTAGAGTCACACATGCTGGAAGACTAAGTAAAATGCTCGAACGCGAGATTTGCGGAGCGTCCATGTGACGCTTTCCTCCCAAAGAGAGACAGTCTTGGGCCGCAAATTCAACCATTTTGTCAGCCTCTTTTTTCCACTCACTGTCTCTCGTTTCGCGGCCAGCCCACGAGAATGGGAAACAAATTACAGCATTTGTCACACACCAACTGGCGCCCAACGCAGTCTGATTGATCGCCGGCCAGCCAGCCAGCCAGCCAGAGACTGTCTCCGGCCTTGTTCCAGAGCGTCTTGCTGACGGAGGCACAGGACTCTGGCCGAGCTCTGCAATTGTCAGCGCTCTCAAAGGGCCACTTCGGCGCGCCCAATTCAATTATCTGGCCACTTGTTGAGCCGTGTGGCTGCGTTTGTCTCCCTTCGGCTCTTTTGGGCCGTTTGGCGCGCTCGCAACTGGGCGCAACTGGGCAAGACAGTTGCGCGCCTACGCCTTCCGTCCTGAGCGGAGGGGCAGCATTGGGCCGGCACAAAACGAGTGTCAACCGTTTTGTGACGCCATTCTTTGGCCTGAAGGCCACTTTTGGAGCAAGATTTGCATTGTCAGTGCAACTCAAGAATCTCGAGTCAAGACTGGCCAACGAGAACGAACGGTGAGCAACAAAGTGGCTGCTTAGCTCCGTTGGCTCGGCGGAAGGGCAGCTCTTCCTGTGGCGTGGCGGTGTCTCCCTGGCAGATTAGTCTCCGAATTCTCGAAGACTCGAGCACTCGAGAATTGAAGGATTCATTGCCAGTCGCCAGGGCGAGAAGCAGAAGTCACCAAGGGCGCTTTCGAGAGACGACCAGTGGCCACGGATCCTTAGGTGCCGCAGCAAAAGCAGCACGAGCGCAGTGAGCGCGGCGGGCGCGCTCAGCTGCACTGTGGGCCCATTGCAATGCACACAAGAAAATGTGGAAAATGTGCAACAGCAAATGGGCAGAAAAGGAGTCGGCGCGGCCCACTTGCTCGCAGTGAAAAGTGACTGCAGCCAGTCTGTTGGGCGGCCCAAGACGCCCAATGGACTGGCCGCCGAGCTGAAGGCAGCAGAAATGGAGCCACGGTCACAGTCGCGTGATTTTCACTCGGCCTTGTGTCGGTTTGGGCAAATTTTGTTCTCGCCGCCTCTTGTTTGGCCGGGCCGCTCTCGAGGGAGAAGTTGGCTCCTTTCTCGCGGGCCCAAACAAGCGAGACGGAACGGGGAGAGAACGGGCCACAGTTGGCCAGAGACAACCTCTGGCCGCCTCGGACAAACACGCCGGACGATTGTTGCATCAGAACGCTCGGGGGGAACTTCATGGCGCGCTCCTTGGTGCCAGTTGGTCATTTGCGAGCGCGAGCAGTGTGACTTTCCACTGACAGTTGTTCCAAGTGTGGCGCCTCCAGAGTTGCACTGGCCGGACGGCATCCAATTTGCCCTCAATTTTGGCGCAAACAGTCCTCGTGTGAGAAGCGCCGAGGGGCAACCCTGGCCAGTGGCCAGCCAGTAGTGAGCCAGCAGTGAGGCAGTAGTGAGCAAACGGCAATCTTTCAAGTTTATCCATCCGCCACTGCGGCCCGCCAGCGCTCATGAGCAAATTAACGGCGCATGCAAACTCCTCTCTCATTGTTGCTGTTGTTGTTGTTGTTGTTGTCGCCTCCCAATGAGCTGAGGCTTGAGCTTGTCTCGCTCGGCGGATACTTATTAGCAACGAGCGACGGCTGCAAGTGGACGGCGCAAGAAGCCACTCTGACGCCATTCTCATGCAGACTGGCTCGCCTCCAGTGCAGTGCTGTGCTCTGCGTGTTTACTGCTTCGCCTCTGCACTATGCAATGTGCACTCTGCACTGTGCTCTGTGCACTACTCGATTCTGGCTCGCTCTTTCGGATCCTTAGCTGAGGGAGGCGCATTCAGATGCACTCAAGTGGCCTCAATTGGCCACTTGGTTTCTCCTCAAAAATGCCTCCCCAACTGCCCAACTGCCCAACTGCAGGCCACTATCAGTCAGCCTAAGCTCAAGCGGCCAACTTTCGCTTCTGCTCGCCTTCGAGCAGCCCACACGGCCGGGATGGGCGCGCATCAGTTTCTGCCGGATCATTGTCACTAGCCGCCTAGCTAAGTGGTGGAAATGTTGCCCGCTCATTGTGTTGCCGCCTTGGGCTGAGAGCGGCCGGCACATAAATAAAGGATTGCCTCCCCGTCGAGGCGCCTTGAGACGAGTCGATGATGAGGCGGCAATTAGCGCCAAGCCGACGAGCAGGCGCCCACAGTTGGGCGCTGGCTCGTCGGAGAGGCAAGAAGGTTGGCCGGCGTGCCAAGAGGCTGCCAAGTGCTGCTGGCAAGTGGCTGCCCAATGATTAGTGCCAATGGCTCTCTTGAGCTCGCTGTTCTCGGCCTGCGCTTGCACACAAACATCCATTTGCAGGTGAGGCCGACGAGCAGTGGTCGCTTGTGCATGCTGCCAGGCGAGAGTGCTTGTTGTCGTTGTTGTTGTTCTGTGCTAGTGATGCAAGTTGTTCAGAGTTGGAGGAAAACAACGAGAAAGAGAAAGAGAAATAGCTTGAAAAAAAACTCTGGCTCAGTGATAACTTTTCGCTCGATCACTCTCGCCAACAGAACGCAACAAGTGAGACCGAAATCCCGTTTCCTTTCAACACTCGAACACAACGGCGCACTGCCAGATAGACATTTATCGAAAATGGTGGATAATCTGGAGGCAGAAAAAAGTCTCTCCGAGTGTGCTTTCCTTTTCCACACCAACGGGGACAATAAGGAGGATAAACAAACGTTTCTTTTCCAGCAGCGCCTCACTGTGTCTCTGTGCCGAAATGGTCGGCCTGCAAATGGTCCAATGTCATGAGTCGTTAGACGGTTGGACTGGCTTCGAGGCGGCTTTGGAGAAACTTGGCTCTGAGTGGCCAGAAGAGTGGGCTTGTCCGAGCTAGCGGGAGACCAATTGGAGGGGATCGCTTGGGCGCAAATCATTGGCGCCGCCCAATGGCCAGTGGCGAGTGCGCTCGAGCAAACAGTCGGCCGGTTAGTTAGCAGGGGAGATTGTTTGCAGGCGCAATTGTCGGATACCAAACATTTGCCAATTGCTATTTCAGTGCACTTCTCGCTCAACTCAAACGGCTCTGTTTAGGTCCGCGAGGAAGGCGAGCTCTCTCTCTCTCGTCTGGTTCTCCACCAGACAGCCTTTGGAGGAGCACTTTTTGGCGACAGTTTCTCCTTAGTGTCACCTGTTGGCATACTGACTCCCAAGTTGCTGACACGATTTGCTTCAATTCTTTCGCCTCCAATTCTTCATCTTTGGTCGCTTTTCTTTTTTTTCCCCAACTATCGGGCAGCCACAAGATGCACTGCACAACTGAGAGAGAGAGGGCAAAAAGGGCGACTTGGGCTTGTTTACATTTTGGGCTCATTTTTCGCGCAACACTGCAGCTGGAGGCGCGCGCTGGCCGCCCGTTTCTGCGGCCAACCTGCAAAAGCAGCAGCCAAATCCAAACAAACGCGCACTCTCTGCGGTACACAGAGGCCGGCCGCAATCCATTGGTCTGCCGCCAGGCTGGCCAAATGAGCCAGTGGGCCAATGGAAATTTGGCAAGCCAGATATGAGGCAACAATGGCCGATCATCATCAATCAGGACGATCTGTTGGATCAATTTGCATTGCTCCGTTTGCGGGACGGCTCTATTTTGCGGCCAAATGGAGGCAAAGGAGCGGGCAGATAATGCCTAAGAATGGCTGCCAGTTTGCATCGAGGAGGAGAGACAAGTGTGTGTATTGGTCTGCCGCTACATTGGTATCCCTTAGGGGGAAGGAATATTCAGCCACCTGTGCCAGATATTATTCTTTTGTTGATTTAATTTTGCGCCCATTTAGTGGTCGGCGGACGAGAGGCGGCGGATCGGTTGGCGCAATGGAGCCGCCACTTGTTTGCGGCGGCGCCAGCAAAATAAACAGCCCACACCATGGGCATTCCTCGGCACTGCCATTGGACTAAACTCTGAGCTTGTATGCTGGCTGATCAACAGCATGGGCCAAAAGGCGGCCAACAAAGCCGCGATCAATTGTAGTCCGCTTGCTCGGTTTCGCCTCTTCGGCGGCCGCAACAATATGTACAAATCTCTTTAGCGGTGCCAATTGGCCGTTCGAGTTTGAGTTCGAGTTCGAGTGGAAACCATTGCGAGCCGAGTGGAGATTTTCCGCCGCTTTTTGGGGACGTTGTGGATTGGCGGCCAAATGCTGGGAGGAGGAGGCGGCCCATTTGTGTGGGTCGGAGAGCGTGGCGTTGTGTCAGAGGCGCGCGTTAGCCTTCCAAATTGGAGCCCAGAAATGGAGCCACTGATGTTGGGGCGGCCAGAAGCGAGACCAAGATGATTGCCTTTGCGTCTGGCTGCCGAGCACTAAGTGGTGGTGCACACTTTTGGCCAGGAAATTGCAAGCTCAACTGCAAAGGGCCACTTGTTGCCTCCATCTGTCGGCCGGCCGCCCACTCGGCTGCGAGGAGCTGGCCGCTCGGAGGCGAGCCTTTTGGGCTAAGGCCACACCATCATACATGCCAGATTGCTTCCATTTCTGCCCTCGCCTCTCTTGCCCTCCTCTTGCACTGCTCCAAGCGAGAAGAGGACCTTGAAATTTCACTGGACCTTTGCACATTCACATAATTTCCTCTTCTTCTCCACTCCGATTTTAACTCGCAAGCTCGTTGTTCTCTGCCTGCCCCAAAACTCTGGAGCTGCTTTGCTGCTAACTAAATTGAAAACAAAGGAACCAGATGTTGTTTGCCAGCTCTTATTTGACCATTTTCCTGCCTCTCTCTCTCTCCCACTCTCTCTTTGACTGTCCATTTGTGTCTGCTTTTGCAGATTTCTGCTCGCTTTCTTCGTCCAAAACTTTGCGCCCCAACAGATTTGCACTCTCGGCAAACAAATAGCCAGCAGGCGCCGCAGACACTCTCCAAAAGAGGCCCTCTCTCTCTCTCTCCATTTGGCCACTTAATGCTCCGCTTGGCACCACGAGGGCTCAGCTTGGAGCCCTCGTTTGCGCTCGTTAATTGTAAACTTTTCCTCCACTTCCTACTCGCCCACTTGTTCACAGTCCCTCCTGCTCCTACTGACTATCATCGCCGCCAATTCGAGCCCATTGATTCAGTTCGGGCCGCGAACAGGCTCACTTTGGCGCCCTTCTCCTTAGGCCAGCGCCACTGAGCTCAGCCAAGGACTAGTAGTAGAAACCTTGAGGCAGCAGAGATTAGATAGAAATTTGCGAATTTGCATACGCGCCCGAATTATATCATCAAAGTGTCAGAGGCGCTGCACTAATGAAACAGTGGCCAAGGGGGGCCGAGTGTGCCGTTGATTTGTGGCCAAAATTAATTCTCATCCAGCTTTTCGGCCACCCTCAGCTCTCGAATGGTCTCGAATGGTTTGCTCAGCAGTCTGGCGGCTGTCCGGCACGCTTGGGAAGGCCGGTCGCATGATTTATGGCACTTTTGCGCGCCACAAGGCGCCTCATTGGCGAGCTCAAGGTGCGCCGGGCGGCGAGCGGCGCCCAACGCAGCTTAGGAGCGGCCTTTGCTTCTGCTGCTGGCCCTTTGCCGCTCGCAGTCATTCTCACGCCGCTGCGGTTCAGCCAGCGCACAGGTTGCGCCAATGGGCGGCCCTTTTCCCCAGTCACGATGTATCACATTTACTCTGGCCGACTGATTGATTGATTGACCGGTTGATTGATTCAATTTCATCTCGGCGGATTCCATCCCAACTCGGTTGATGGACTGTCGAATTGGGAGAAGAAGCTTCGGGAGGGAATCTTTTAGAGAAATCATCAGGAGATGGAGGAGATTGATTTCGGAGAGAATATCTCGGAAAGAATATCTCGAGAGTTTGGGAGAGACAGAGGAGAGATTTCGGTCGCCGTGCTTTGACAAATACAACTGGGGGGCAACGAACAGCGAGAAAAATGGCCAAAACACTTTTATCTGGCGCCAGTGCTGCCCAATGCGGCCACTTGTTGATCGATGGGCGAGAGGAAAGTTCAAGACGGGCGACAGAAGCCCCGAGCTTTGCTTGTACAAGCGGCAAGTGGCTGGCATTGGAAGGAGATAAAAGTGTGCCCATGCGACGAGTTACACACTGTTGTTGCGTGTCCCAAATTATGTGTCTGGAATTTGCTGCTGGCAAATTTGCGGTTTTCTCCACGACAAAATGGCCAAAATGTGTTTCCCATTCATCTCACTCATCTCATCGCATCGCATGGCGTCTCCTCCTCTTTGGGCTCTCCTTTGGGCTCTGCTCGTTTGTTTCCTCGGGCCGCAAGTGGAGGACTGAAAGGCTGGCTAGCTAAGCGGCGGCAGCAGTGGGCCATCGAACGGTTCTTGACCAAGGCTGGCCCATTGGCCAAGTTGGCGTGTTGGCGCCAGTCGAGAAATTGATCCGGCCGATGATTTGATGCGTTAGGAGCCGCTCGTTGCACTCCATGCAGTGACAGTCGGCGGCAAACGGACGACTGGGGATAGAGGACAGAGTACAGAGGAAGCCAACGAACTCGTCCAATCGTTGGCCCAACAACCGACGACTAGCAACCGACGACCAGCGACCAACAACCAACAAAGCAGCGGCCGACCAATGCGAGCTAAGGTGGCATGATAAAGGAGCCCGCTTCTGCTTCTTCGGCCAGCCCGCAGTTCGAGCCGCCTTCTGCTCGGCCATTTCAATGAGAAGAGAAACGTTCGAAAACACACATTGTCATCATCTCTCTCTCTCTATGACAATGGAAACCGAGATCATTTCGAGCCCATTCGATGGCCAAACATTGGACTGCATGCGGCCAGCTCGCCCATTTCGTCGCCGCAACACTTAGAGCAGCATTCAAACAAGGACAACGCTCTCTCCTTAGGCCTGATGGAAATATTCCTTCGTTCAGCCAAACGAACGGGCAACAAGTGGCCGTCTCGATGCCTCTTTTGTTGGAACAGCAGCCCTCCGGGCCGGACATTTCGGCCCTCTGCTCGAGCTGCCTCTTGGCGCTACTTCTCCTCGCCGACAATCTGCAGCCCAAGTTGATGTCTGCCCATTGCAATGCAAGCAACGCCGCTGTTGCCAGGCTCCCGCGCGCTCAGGAGCCTCCCTCGAGAGCGGCCAGCTGGCTGGATCTGGTCAGACTTGGCCAGATCTAGCCAGCTGGACGATGAGCTAATTGTGTGAGGGGAAATTCGAGAGCTCCTCGAGGAGTTTTGCCAACTTTTCGGGGGCAGTTTCGAGGGCGAAACTGGCATCTGATCTAAGTGTCGATTGGCGACGAGAGAGAATGACACTTTTTCGATTGGACATATTCATTTCGAGCAGAACTATGCCGAAAGTGTCAAAATTTCCAAAGTGCTCCTCTGACAGTGTTGCTTTTCGAGGAGACAATCTTTCCACAATTGCTCTTCAAATTCGCACTTTTCCTCCTCCCAAGACACAAGCTTCACACTGGCCTACACTTTTCGCTGCTCCATGGCAACTTTTTGACGGCCAGTCCAAGAATTGGTCTGCCAGCTAAGGTCCAGAAGAGAAACTGGATTCGGTTACAGCATCCTGTTGGCATGCTCTAAAAAAGGCTCGCCTTCCAGCGGCGAATTGGCCTCCCTTGGAAGTGGCCATGAAACGGGCTCAGGTTGTGAGTCCAGTCGAAGGAAAACGGATAAGGAGTCGCCTTGCCAAAGAAATCAATCGGATCTCTCGAGTGATTGAATCGTGATTGATTGGGAGCCAGAGAGCCAATATGATAGAGCACTTTCACTTTCGTTATTCTCAGCCTGACCAATGCTGCACATACTTGAGGGTAGCCCTAAGCTGTTTTCTCTGATTCGTGATCTGTGATCTATGCTCGTGATCCTAGTGTCTAGTTGTCTAGTGAAAACCAGGTTGTTTTGCTGTTTGGTTGTTTAGTTTGTGCTCTGGGGCGTTTCTCTGGCCGCCAATAAGCTGTTTTTGGCAACAAATCACTGCCAACGAGGCGCCCAAACAATGCTCGAACAGGCCAAAACGGGCCGAGCGGCGTTAATCCTTTGTGGAAATCAATCATCTGGATCGAAAATAAACACTCCAACTAACGAACGAGATTATTTGTACACTTACACTGGTTATCCAAACCACAGTCACAGGGGACAAAACTGATACTGGAAGAGAAGAAGGAAAAAACGGTTGTTTGGTAAGTTGATTGGTTGGAAAAACATTCGCTCGTGATTGGAGGCCACTAGCTATGAAGCGAGTAGAAAGGTTGAACAATTACGTTACGCTCAATTGATTAGCGTATTGGCTGAATCTTTCAAGTGGAGATTATTGTGCAACTTTGATCAGTTGAATTGCATCTTATTGAGTCTGTGCAGATTGCATTTGGGCTCGCAACTGGTGGTTAACTCGTGGCCCTTGTTTGACACTAACAAATGACTAACCATAATGTGAACCATAATATGCAAACAATTAGCGAGATGCGTGGCGGAAATCCGGCTCCAAGAATTGAGTGGTTTTTGGATGGCAAGAATGTAACCAAAGAGGTAAGTGATCTTTTCTCTGCTTCCAAAGTTTACTTAGCAATTGTTTACTTGTTGCTCTTTGCTTTATTGCCTCATTTTCTATCCAGTCAGTTGCAGCAACTGAAACGAGCTTTGATCAGACAAGCCGCTTCGAGTGAGCCGCTTCAAGCGAACTGGCTGACGATGCTCTTCCAGCAGCTGCATTGAATTTTGTTCCGAGTTTTGCTCCTTCGTCTAGCTTGCCAGCTCGCTCGCCTGAGTAAAGAATCAGGAACTGTTAGGGTGAGCTGGAACACATTGAGTTCCGCTCATTGAGAGTCAATGGGGATCAAGCGGGATGAAAAGGAAAGTGTTCCGCTTCCCTTTTGGCGTTCACTTTGCGGCTGACTCAATTCAATTAGACAACAAGCGCCGCCAGTTAGCTGGAAAAGTGGAGGAAGCCGCAAAAGGGCGGAAGAGGAGCTCTGGCAGCTTGGGGCCAGGCGGTTTGAGTTTGAGTTTGTTTTGGCGAGCTCGCCAGTTTGCGAGCTGCGGGAATTTGCCATTAGAAGCTGCTCCTTTTGGGGGAGCTCCTCCAAAAGGAGCAGCATTGCCGAACGGAGGCGACACAAGCGAGCGAGCGAGCGGGCCAACAACAAAGGGCAAAATATCGATCTTTCCAAATGTTTGGCTCGCCGGTACTTAGGGCAACTCTCTTGTGGCTCGTGTGTGGAATTTTCAGCGCTTCCATTGAGCTTAGGAGGCGGCGGCCAAAAGAGACACACAAAAACCACCTTGAAGAGCCTAAACAAACAAACAACTAGACCAGCCCTTTGAATGGGCTTGCCATTGATCTCTGGCCCAGGAAGCAACTGGGAGCACAAAAGGCTGCTCATGAGCCGCCCGAAGTTTGGCCCAAAGTTTGCCTAAAAGTTTGATGAAAAAAGTTGGATAAAAGTTTCCCTTTCCGCTGGGCTCGCGGCCGCTGGGGGACCATTGTTGTCTGGCCGAGAGTGGAGCACCCAAGTGGGCTTAGGTCGGGCGAGGAAAAGATGATTGTCGTTGATTTTGCAGCGAGCGAGCGCGTTGCGGCAAACTCCAACTCTGATTGGCATTGGGCCGGCCTGAGATTAGTGCCAATGACATGGTGCAGTTTCAGCGGCAGAGTTTCAAAGTGGCGTCTTGGAGCGGCGTTTAGAGGCAGCCTTTGGAGGCGGCGTTTTGGAGAACTTTTGGAGAACTTTTGGAGGAAGACGAAAAGAAACTAGGAAGCCTTTTTTGCTCTCCTCTCAAAGGCAGTCTGCCGGTGGCCCTTCGTTGAGGCTTGGTCGAGCCGAGCGATGCAAAACAATCACTGGCCAAGCGACAGTGATGGGCAACAATCGGCCCTTAGAGCGCGCCGTGTGTGTGGCCCAAAGCCTTCTCGCCTTTGGGGTGTCAGTGGAGCCGCAAAGTCGCTTCTCTCGGGGTGGCAATCGTTCACAGACTCCACTTGTCGCCTCTTGTCTCTCTCGTCTCTTCTCTTCTCTTCTCGTCTCGTCGAGATTGCGAGCGGCCCAGTTCAAATGAAGTGCCACCAGCGAGCATCTGCTTTCACTTGCAAGCGTCCACTGGCCGCGCTCACTGCATCTGGCCGGAGAGCCAACTGGAGAGTCTGAGCTCTCCAGTGCGACATTGCTCTAAGGTTGTGTGGAGGCAACTTGCCGCTCGCCAAGTTAATCACTTTGCGCAACTCTTCGACGACTGCCTGTCGTCAGTTAGTGGCCTTTTTTGCTGCTCCACAAGTGAACTTTGTGTGCGGAAAAAAGCCTGCTAGATACAGAGACTCAGAGAGAGACGGAGAAAGAGAAATCGACGCAGACTGTTTGCAACAAGCCACAAGCGGCTGGCAAGTCACACTCGTGCTCTGATGAAAAAGTGCCACTCCGCATTCATGGAGAGCAGAGGACACACAGACACACAAAACAATTGGATGCAACCCAAACGAGAGACTGTCTATGGCTGTCTATGGATCGCTTTCACTTGCGAGCCAGCCAAGCGACTTGCTGCTCGCCTCCAGTGTTTGTTGTTGTTGTTGTTGTGGCGCTGCTTTGCTGTGGCGGCTTTTCCACTGGAAAGAAAAAGCCCACTGAGCGAACGATTAAAAAAGGCCATGTTTGTAAGCAAAGCAAGCGGCCAAGGAACACTTCCAATGCGACCACTTGGCCAACCGAGCTCGCTGCTTGGAATTTGTCTTACTTGTTGCCTCCTCTCAGCTGGCCAGCTCTTCTCGTGCTCGCCAAAGACTGTCTGTCTGTCTGTGTCTCTTGCTTTCGCGCTTGCCCCCAAAGCTCGCCCCTAAAGCGCCTCGCGTCTAAATCTCGTCCCCCATTTGGCGAGCCTCAGGCCAGCAGCAGCCTTTCTGGCCGAGAGTTCTTCTGGCAAACGAAGTGGCTAAACGGCCACTTGGCAGCAGCAAAGAGAGTCAAACACAACACTGTTTTATTCAGTCGCGTGACCGATGGCCAGCACTTTTGCCCCTCTCTTGGCTTCTCTCTTGGCTCGCGACCAAGCGGCCAAGAGAGACTGTCTCTGGAGGCTGCCCGAGCGGCTTCCCACATGGAGCTGGCCTGGTGACTGCCAATTCCGCACAGTGCCCTCTGCGTGCTGGCCGCGCGCCCGAGCGGAGGCGCCGCCGCAGCCAACCCTTAGCTGTGGTCGCTCGTTCTCTGCACTGCGCTCGCAGACCAGGGCAACCAGCGCTGCCCACAGACTACCTGTTATTGCAGGTGTTTGCACCCACAGAGCGCGCAGAGGAACGGCTTCCATGCGGCTGCTCGCGGGTCGCCACTTGGGCATTGTTGCAATTGACTGCCCAATTAGCGCCCGCCCGCTAATGCCGCCCCGTGGTGGCCGGCCGATGGGCGCTCCTAAGCGTGCGGGCCAAATTAATTGTTCGCCCGAACGCCAACAAAATGGCCATCACAACGAGGGGCCACGCCAGAGAAGAGCCTCCCCAGTGTCTAATCCACTTTGGGCGCAGCACGAGCCCTCGTTTGGCCTGAGGGGCGCCAAATTGCAGCCAAATTCTAGCAAAATTCTGGCCAAATTCCGACCAAATGCCCATTTGGGAGGCGCCCTCGCAACTCCAAACTGGACGGCCAACTGGACACTGGCCGTCAGAAGCCCAGAGGGCCAGCCAGACACTAGGATGGGCGCCCCCTGGCTGCAAACTTCCGGGCCTCTCGCGCACGAGACGGTCTCCCGGCGAAATTCTACTCCTACACGCCAGCCTTCTTTCTGGCCACTGACCACTGCTGGCCAGCCGGCAAGACCGAGCCTAAGGTCTTTGTGGAGCTGGCGAGACACATAGACCAACAGGCTGCCTGTTGAGCTGCTGCCATTGATTTCGCTGGCGCAGATGAATGGCCAGACGGGCGGAGATTGCAAGAAGCTGGGTCCACTGGAGGTAAAGCAGCCCTTAGGTGTGGGGGGAAAGGAACCGGCGGGCTGAGCTATGGTGAGGCGGCGAGCAGGAAGGAAGAGCAGTTTATTATTTGCCCAATTTGCATAATCTTCCGCCTTTCTCACACTGCACTGCCTCTGCTTCTTCTGCCTCTGCTGCTGCTTCTGCTGCTTCTGCTCGTGCTCGTCTCACTTGATAGAGTTGTCTCTGCGAGCGGCCGTTTGTTGGCTGTGCAAACACTAGAATTTGAAATGAACACATTAACTCTGAGCGGCGCCGACGGAGATTCCAGACTCGAGATTGGACACTGCAGACTGTTGACTGTGGACGTTAGACTGTAGATCGGCCATTGGAAATTGGACTGTGGACATTGGAAGCTCTGTGGTGTTGCTGCTTGCTGATGCCGCCGCCGATACACAAGGCCCGGTGAGCGCGCGTGTGAGAGAAGCCCCAAGAAGACACCTGTTGCGAGATGGTCCAACTGGGCTCATGGGCAGCAAATTGGCGCCGGCCGGCCGCCTTTGGACGCAATTGCTCGCCGCTCAATGGGAATTGGGCAAGTGCGGCTTGGGTCTGGCTGGCTGGCTGGCGCACAGTTGAGATGTCAATGATGGAAAGTGTTGGCGAGCAAAGTTTGAATAGACAGTGGCCGGCCAGTCGGCGGAGGACGAGCACACGCAACTGGCAATTGATTTCGGCCAAACGGCCGAATGGAAGCAACTTGAGCGCTTCGCTTTGCTCTCTCTCTCTCGTCCGTCGGTGTCCACTTTTTGTCTCCTCCTGCTCCTCTCATGTAATAATCCTCATAATTTTGTCTCCTCTTCTGTCTGGCGCCACTCGGCCGGCGACAGACTCACGCAAAGAACGCGGATAATCTCTGCCAAGTGCCGGCGGCCAGTTGTGTGTGCCTCTTCGAGCGGCTCCATTTCTCCCGCACGCTCTTTTCGCCCTCCGCACGCCAGCGCGTCTCTTTGAGCGGCCGCAAAAGAGGCGCACACAAAACACAGTAAACAAACTTGAGCAGACTTAGACCAAACGCACTCTAAGGGCTCCCATTCAGCTTAGGGCTAACCTTCGATTGGCCCTCCATTGACATTGGATTGAGCAAGCAAAAAAAGAAAATCCCACACTCTCAAGAGCAGTCCGCTGGATGGGCATCCAGCGCCCTTCCCAGTCGGTGGGACGTGTAGAGGGCCAATCAATTAGACAAACGGGTGGAATCTTATCTCTCGTTCCACTGGGAGGCCACTCAAACGGCGGCTCGTGTGTGGCACTCTCTTGATTTGGCCAAATCAAGAGATCAACAAGGGCCAACAATGTAAACAGAGACAGTGTCCAAAAGTTGGCTGCATTTCTTCTCCCCGATGGGCCCTTCTCAAGGCTCCTTGGCGGACGCTTTGCAGGAGTCTTCTGACTTGCGGGCCAGTGGGCAGCTAATCTGGCTGTTGGCCTTGCGTTTTAGACAGACTGTAGTCTTTTGTGTTTGCAGACGAGCGGGAGAAAGCTTTTGTTTTCTGTGAAACGAATGAATTTGAATTGAATTGATGAGCGGATTTCGCTGCTCATTGTGGGCCCTCTCTCTCACTTTGAGCGGCTCCATTGGACGATTGTTGCACTTAGGGCGGCCCTCCAGTGCCGGCCGGCGAGGAGAACGGGATCGATTTGCAACAAGTGGACCGTTCTGCCAACACTAGACAACAATTATGGCTGCACTGGCGGCCCTTTGGCGGCGGGGCAGCATCCTTGGTTGTGGGAGAAGTTAGGAGGTTTGGTTGCTTTTTCGCCCCCGAGACAGTGTTGCGTGTTTTGCGGATGAAAAGCTGTGCGGCCCAGAATTGAGCGGCAAAAAATCGGCGGCCAAATTTTTCTCTCTTTGGCTCTCCGATTTCTGGCAAGACAATGGGAAATCCAATTTCGCCCATTGCCACCTCCTCGACATGCACACTTGCGCCCTTGCACTCTCGCACTCAGACACACTCTCGCGCACAACCTTCGAGGGAGAAAGGCCGGCGCTTCTGCGGCCCATTTGGCGCGCCCAAAGCCGCGCCAGCACAATGGACTTTTGCGCCCCTCCGCAGACTGTCTAGACTGGCCAGAAGCTGGCCACTGGCGACTCATGGCGAGCTGTAAAATACCAAACGACGCCACCTGACTGACAGGCAGCCTCTCGCTGGCTGGCAAGTCAATTAGCATCCGAAAATGAAATCATAAATTGTCCAATAAAGTTGCCATTGTTCAATCGGTCTTGTGCCGCTCTCAGTCCGTCGCTCAGTCGCCTTTGGGCCAGCTTTTCCAGCAACTGGCTGGCCGCTAATTGAAATAATGGCCAGTTAGTGCGACTGAGTGAGGGGAGAAAGAGAGAGAGAGAGAGAGAGACATGGAGGATGGGGAATATTAAGTTTCACCTTGGCACATTTTCCAATTTTCACCCAGCCCGAGAGCCAAGGTGTTCGGGCAACACTTTGTTGCCATCCGGGCGGCGTGCCTTATTATTATTTGCCCGCCCGATCCTCCGATCACGATGGCCAGCCAGAGTGAGGGATTGGCACTCTGAGAGTGACCGCAAGGCGGGCGCTCGGCCGACGGGGGCGCCAAGTGCGAGGGAGCCTGGAAAATTTGAATGGGCGGCCGGCGGAGGTCAGCGTTGTGTTGGCGACACTTGCAGGCAGAGTTGCAGGCGGACGCAGTGCGCGTGTGAATGCACAGAGCACGCGCGCTCTCAGAGCAACTTGTGCAGCACAACACGACAACAACAACAACAACAACAAGTGGCCGCCACTCTTGGCAAGCTAATTTGCATTGTGCTCGTGGCCTGCCAATGTTCACTCGCTGGTCAGTTTGTCCATTCAAAAGCATGTGCAGCACTTGCAGTGGAGGGCTGGAAAGTGGCCGATTGCAGAGGCAAGAAGAGGAGGATCGAGGTGGCGAGAAAGGTCCGTGAAACATTCATCGGCTACCAAGTGGTTGCCAATGAGTGGAAGTGTGCATTTGAGCGAGCTTTTGAGCAAAGCTCTCTCTCTCTCTCCTCATTTCAGACACACTCAGACAAGCAAGGGCGGCCTTTCAATCAGGTTTGGGATCCTTTCTCCTCCATTGCTCGTCCGCCTCAATTGGATAGCCGCGCCAGACAGCAGGCAGAGCAAGCGCGACACACACACACACAAGCACAGTCCTTAGGGCCACGAGAAGCGGAGAAAAGTGGCAGAAAAATGGGAAAAATTTGCTGCAAGGAAGAGTGTTGATCTAATTGTTTGCGGTCAAGCGGGCAGGCAAATTGTTGTCGTCCAACAAGTCTAATTCTCATTCTCATTCTCATTGGCAGTCTCATTCTCGCCTCGCCGAGTGGGCCAGCTTTGCGCTCGTAATGGTCGCACAGTTGCACGCGTTCAAGCCGACGCGCTAGCCCACGAGCGTTCCTCTGGCATTGTGGCGGCCGCCTCTCGACTGTTGCTCGCCGCCTCTCGCTTCTGGCCAACGACCGTGGACTGTAGACTGTCGATTGGCGAGCTGCAAGTGGCAAGCTAGCGAGCCAGCGAGATGGAGGAGGGCAATTTGGATGGCCAGTTTGTGTTGTTGTTGTGGCCGGGCGAAGATAATTCATGGCTCAACGAGTGCAAAGGGCCGATCGATTGTGTGAAATTGATCGTCAGAAACTCGTTGATGATGATCAATTTCTCTTCTCTTGCACTCTTGCACTCGAATTTCCAAAAAAGAATCCACCACCAAAGGTCCTCGGCGTTCGCTGTCGAGTTTTCGGGCGAGAAAATGGACGAAATGAAAAAATGAAGAAAGTTGAATGAGAGAGATTTGGAAATTTGCAAAAAATTGGGCTCCTTTTTGCCCTACAGTCAATCTTGCCCGATTGTTTGGCGCCACTTTTGCTCGTTAGATTTTTGCTCTCCAACTCTGCTTTGTGTCTCTCATCACGCCCCTGCTAATTGAAAAGTATCCTTGCCTCTCTCTCTCTCTTTCTTTCTCCAACTTCGGCCTCCTTCAAGCTCGGCCTTTGCAAAGTCAGCCGTTCCAAAAGCTAGCTACTAGCTGGCCAAACTCTGCCAATTTCAGCCTCTCTCTCTCTCTCTCTCTCTCTTTCTCTTTGTGCGTTGACTAATTTGGAACAGTTATGAATTGGTTGCCATTTGCTTGGAAGTGGCCCTTTGCCGGAGTGACAAATTTCACAGATGCACGCGATCCAAATTGGGCCACTCTTTTAAGCAATCTCGCTTGAAACTGTGTGCCGGCGGCCAAGCAGCAAGAGAGGGAACACAACAAGTGGAAAGAAAGAGGAGAAAATATTTCAACTAATGTCGCCCACACAACTTTCATTCCATCCAGCTCCTTCTTGCCGGCCGGCCAGCCGCTGATATTTCCTTTGGCCCTTTCCTTTGCAGCTCTCTAAACACCTGCAAACTAATTAGTGTGTCTCGTTGAACTTTTGCTGCCGTTTTGGTGGAAAGTTTGAGAAAATTTAGCAAAATTTAACTTGTGATTCATGATTTGCACACAATTGCGTCCATGAGTGTCTCTCTCTCTCTCTCTCTCTCTTTCGAGGGGGCACTTTTTTAGTCTGGCAGTTGTTGTGCGAATTGGAACAAAGTGGAGGATTACCAGTTTTGTGCAAAGGAGCACAATTTGGGAGCACATTTTGCTCCCAATTTGCAAGCCAAAAGACAGGAAATCGGCACAAAAACGAAAGACTAGCTCTGTGTGGAGTGTACAAAATGAAGGCGTGCACGAGAAATCTCAAACTCCTTCTCGGTTGACCATCCGTCATGCTCGCTAGCTCGCCAACCTTGGCACTTGTTGTTGTGTAAGATTTTTCAAATTTCGCTTAAAATCTCGCTCCTAACGAATCCAAACTAAACGAATTTAAAATAAAATACACCCAAACCAAACCAAAAACAACAACAAACAGTCCCAACAAAGCGGCTTAAACAACAACAACAGCAACAATAATGGCACCCATCAACCAATTCAGGCCCGAATTGTGCAGTCCAAATTAAAGCTAACCGATGTGAAGCGTTCGATGAATGGGAAAAATCTCACCTGCGTTGGCGTCCATCAGACTGTGAATCAGACTGCATCAGTGGAATTGGATGTGCAATGTAAGTACAAGGAAAGCTCGATTATCGATTATCTCTAAAGCTCTAAACTCTGCACTTGTTGGCTGGCCTGCTGCTGGACTGCCGATGCTTAGGTGCCGCGCGCACTTGGCCACCTCTTTGCAGGCGCACTCGTTTTGCAATTTGGCGCCCAAAAATCCTTCAAATCGGACCAACTTTCGCCTGATCAACTCATTATCGTGCGGCCCAAGCAAACGAGCAGCCCAAACACACAGTGACACGTGGAAGTGAGCGCAAAAAGTGGACACTTGTTGCGCCACTTGCCGCTTAGCAAAGGGTGCCAGCCAGCCTCTGCATTTGGCCGCCGTCGCAACCACTTGACGCTCGTGGTCAGCCTTTGGGCACGCGCCACTCTGGCACGCCGGCCGGATTGGCGAGCTGCACGCGAACAGCTCACGAGCCGCCCTTCAAATCTGGCCAGAGACTCTCTCTGGTGAGAGCCCTTGAGCGGCTGGCCAACAGGCTGGAAAGGGAGAAAGTTCAGCCAAGGCGAGCTGAAAAGCCAACTGAAAAGGCGCTCCACTGCGGCCGGAACTTTCTGGCAGAAAAAGGGGCAAGAAAAAGCTTCCCAGAGAGCAGCTCTCTCGAGATTGACTGGGCCCAGCAAGCGAGCTTGATAATTGCAAACTTGGTGACAAATTCAAAACAGTTTAGCGAGCACCTGAAACGGTTGCGTGCCAATTGGAGCGCCCTGGGCGAGCCAACCCGGCCAGGAAGGCGCGCGAGAGGCGCGTTTTTGTGCCGCTCGTTCGCACCCTTCAAGCTGGCGGCCCTTAGGAGCGGCCGGGCCGAGCGGAAACTCGTGCCGCCCGTTTGCTGCAGAGAGAAAGTCGCCTTTTCGAGGCAGAAGAGGCGAAGCTTGGCTCGTCTTTATCGGCTCGGCCGGGCGACAAAGCCGCTCAGCGTTCAGTTTAGCTGCGTGGCCGCACACACGCAGCTCGAGCGCCGCATAATCAGCCTCTGCCCGAGACAGTCCTGCTCCATTCGGGCCGCCTTGCCAGCTCCTCGCCGGCTTGCCAATTCCTCGTCCAATGAGCCGAGCGGCCGGCAACAATCACCCGGCGAGTCCAACTAACTCAATCCTGCGCCGACTTTGCACACTAACTCACTCACTTGCTCGCTCACTCACTCAAACACACTGCACGTCAAACAGATCTTCCAACCGTCAGCGTGGTCCAGCGCGAGTACTCGATTGTCGAGGGCAGCCCATTGAGCATCAGCTGCCAGGTTGACTCAAATCCGGCGCCAACTCTGGTCGAATGGCGTCTCATGAGCGACGGTAAGTTTCCGAGGTGGTCCGAGGTGGAAGAGAGAGAGAGAGAGACAAACAAACAACAAGCCACGAAAAACGTCTTGAAGGCGCCCGTCCAGTCTGCCTCTTTTCTGGATTGGAGCAGCACAGCTGAGAGCAGCCGAGCACACCTGCCCCGCGGGATGGGCGCGCTGGAGAGATGGGCCGAGAGTAATCTCGCGGCGAGAACACTTTTGGCCGGGGAGGAAAACAAATAAAAAACAGTTATAATAATAATGACGATGATAACGGGCACGCTGCACGCCACTGGCGCCGAGCGGCGCGCAATATGCAAATGCCGCACAAGTGGGCGAAGGGCGCACGATCCGCGCACAAGTGGGCGCCGCTCTCGAACGGCCACTTGTTGCTCGGTGGCCGCCCATTCGGAGCGCCATCACGATCGCCGCCAAATGGGCTTCATCGACACCTTAGGGCCCGCCAAGTTGCCCACACGATTGCCACACACACACACAGACTGATTAGCACTTGGGCGCCTTTGTGTGGCCGCCCCTTAGGTGTTCCGTTTGAAGTCCCGGCGAGATGCAAAAAGCGGCTCTCTTGGAGCTCCGAGCGAGCAACTCCACCACCGAGAACAGCAGGAGTGTTCATGGAGCTCTTAGCCCTTAGCTCAGCTCGAGCTTAAGAAGATGGGCCTGAAAAAGTGAAATGTTCCAACGGGCAGCTCGTCCATCATTCGGCCACTCTAGCTAACCAAACAATTGCACCCCAACAACAACCCCAAAAAACCGCCCTCGTCTCCTACTCTAAACGCAACCATTTTGCAACTTGTGGAAACAAACTTGTGAACCAAAACAATGAAAATGTGGACAAAAAATTGCTAAAACTCAGGCTCGAGCGCCAGACAAAAGTTCACCACTGCCAACGACAAGGAGGCGCCCGTCAGCATGAGAATGGGCCCGGTGCTCGACTTTGAGCGCATTGGGCGCGAGTACAACCAGATGGTGTACGAGTGTTTCGCACAAAACCCCTATGGAATATCCATGCCAACGGACGTCAAGCTGAACGTCCTGTATGCGCCCTTTTTGCTGAACACCTCGCGCAGCGAGGCCGTCCAAGTGGGCCACGAGGCCAGACTGATGTGCCAATTTGAGGGCAATCCGCAACCGGAGATTAAGTGGCTCTACACTGACCCATTGAGCAAGAGTGCCAGCGCCCAGCTGGTGGACACGAGCTCGAGTGGCGACAAACAGTTGCTGGTGATCAGAAACGCCACCTACAGAAACGAGGGCGATTACCATTGCGAGGCCCGCAACCTAATCAACGGGCAACAGTATGGAGTGCGCTCGTCAAACATCAACCTGGACGTTTACGGCGAGCCCCAATTTCTAGTCAAGGTTAGTTTTTGGACAAAAAATTCAAGGACTCTCCTTGGAGACAAATCTATTCTCCCTTTTTTGCTCTTTTAGTGCCTTTTCCAGCCGGAAAATCTAATTATTTGAACGTGTGAAATTGTCTCCAAGTGTTGAGGCTCTCAACATGAGAGAAGTGCGAGAAAAGTGCAGTCGCGCCGCAGAGTGTCTCTCGCAAAGCATTGGGAAATTCCAGTGCAGTGCAGGCCGTGAAACTGCGAAGAATGCTCCCATCCAATAAGACTGCAACTCGACGACTAACCCGAATAATCTCTCGCAAACAAAACCAAACAAAACTTGACTAAACTGACAACAACTTGACTGAACCTTTGGATAAACAAAACGAACTGCGCCCCAAAACAGTCGCCCGTCCATTCGAAGGCCATTCAGGGGACAAAATCGGACATTTCCTTGACGTTCTGTTCGGATCCGCCGCCCAGCAGAGTCTACTGGCAGTATGGCTCAATTCGGCTGGAAGTTAGGTAAGTTCTTGTTCTTATGCTTGCTGTTGCTGTTGCTCTTTCTGTTGTGCCCCCTTTTTTCGTCTCGCTGAACAAGAGGAACAAACGCGAGAAGGCAAACAAACTGCTTGGGAGCCGGCCAGACTTTGGATCGCTGTGAATCCAGTGAAATGATGGAGAGATTCCAAAACTAGACTACACCTAGACCGAAAGAAGGCCCACTGCTTAGGAATATGTCCGAGATGGCTTTTCGCTCGAGCGATTTTGCAACGGCGAGGCTGGCTGGAAAATGGATAGAGAAAGAGACTGCAAAGAGCGGGGGGAAAATGTTGTCTTTGCATTGTGGAGAAAAGCATGCAAAAGGAAACTTATTTATTTGCCGCCGCTTATTAAGTGCAAACACTCGCTCACTCGCTCGGAACACGCTTGCACCAGTTGCCCACTAGCGCCGGCAACACAAATCTGCTCGTTCTCGCCACTTGTCTCTCTCTCTCTCTCTCTCTCTATATTTCTCAGTGTCCCACTGGCTCACTAAGGCCACTTTTGTTGCCCCAGACTGTCCATCCTGGTGGCCAGTTTGGAAAAAAGCACTCCGCGAAGAGCAGGGCGACAAGACGCCAGTTTCGTCGCCTTGTCTTGGCGCTCCTTAGCTCATGTTGTTGTTGTTGTTGTTCTGATAATCAGCCAGATTTTCTGTTTCCACTTCAGACTAAACTTGGCCGAGCGAAAGCCGGACGCGCAACTTTGTCATCCTCGGCTGAATAATGAGCCCACCGGCACACTTGATCCAAGGCATAAGCCGCCAGAGACTGACTGGCGCGCTCCGAGCAAGCCAAGACGGCAAGACACTGTCTCTCTCGCCGGGAAACTGAGACAGTGTGTGGGCTCTCTCCAGTGTATGAGTATAATTGGCCACTCGTCTTCTCTCTCAGTCTCAGAGCACGATGATGATGCGAGCTGTTGACTCGTCTTTCTACGGTGAATTATGGCCACTTGTTGATGTGGTTGCAGAGCTCGGAAGACGCTTAGAAGATGCACGCCTTTTCGGTGTTCGGCCTTTCCAGTGGGCTTCGAGCGGCCAATTGGAACAACTAGAGGCTGGGTCTTGCGGCCCAGCTTGTGTTCCGGCGAGAGACAAGGCTCGGGAACAATTTCGTCTCGTTTTCCGCTCCTCAAAGGTTGGAAAATGGCGGCCAATTTTGCGCGTGTCTTCTTCTTCTTCTTCCCTTCTGGCCGAGCTGCTTTGTTTCCGCTAAGACCGAAAACGAGCGGCCGACGAACGGCCGGAGCTTAGGGCCGGCCGCCAAGCTGCAGTGAATAAAGTGTTTCCTTCCTGGACACATAAACAAACACGATCCAGCATGACGAGCCAGAAGACACGAACAGCACAGCCGTGTTGCTCATTCTTGCTCGCTCACTCAGTCCCATCAAGCTGCAGACTGCCCCAAGTCTCAAGCTCGACTATTTGTTGAGTCTCATTCTTGGCTTGCTCGACCACTTCCGCTCGCATCAGATTGCCTCTTCTGCGAGTGTTCCAATTGGAAGATCGATCCCGAGCCTTAGCGGCGTGCAGGTCTTGGAGCAAGTTTCCAAGACCGCAAGTATGTGGCACTTTCCTCGCAGCCAAAAACACCCGTTCGGACGGCCGTCTAGCTCTGCCAGCGGCCACAGGCGTCCTCTGGCGCCCACAAAGCGAGCCAACAAGCTGCCAAGACATTTGGCAACTCGCAAACGAGAGCTCAATGGCCACTGGCAATGGTCGACCAGATTGGCTCGTCTTGGCGGTGCCATACTCTGTGTTCCGTTTCCGCGCGCCAGCTCGCTGCTCGCTTGCCAGCCAGCTTGGTGGACGAGCTTGGTGGCCAGCCGGGCACAAGATTGATGGCCTGGCGAGCTTGAGGAAAGTGAGACGTTCCATCTGGCTCAGCTGGCTCGACAGGCGGCCAGTTGGGCACTTTTGTGCAGTTGGGCGGTTTGGTGCAGAAGAAGAGCCAGACAGTAACGAGCTGAGGAAGAACATTAAACAACTGGCTCGAGATTGGTCTAATTTTCATGTTTCTCCTCTAATCAGGTGGCCACTTTCTTCGCCCGTGCTTGTCTTGTTTTCTGCTCGTTATGACTGCCAGCCGACGACCACTGGCACTTGTGTGAGTGGCTGAGCGAAGAGGGAGGCAAAAAGGAGAAGAGCAGAAACACACACTCATGAATCAATCTTCTGCTCGCCTTCTGTCCACTTTGTGTATTAATTTTATTTTCACTTTCCCTTTCTTATTGCATCCAATTTTGGTTCGACGTGGCCAACCAACTTGAAGCTAGAATCTGACGCAGAAAGTTGGGCAAACGACCGAGCGAGGTGGCCAAAATTGGCAGACAAGCGCGGCAAACTGTCTGTCTGTCTGTGTTGCAACTTGCCTGTTTGGCCCGCAAACTTGACAGCTCTTTTCGGGCTCGATTGGCGCGTTTTCTCTGCTTCTTGCGAGCCAAAAACGAGCCACAAAACAGAGCCACCAAATGCAAAATGCAATCACCTGATTACTGGCCGGCAATTCTCAACAAATCTCACCTCTTCCAATGCTCATTGCTCATTTCCGAGTGTCCATCTCCGTCGCCCTCTTGCTGCCGCCACTTCTGGGCGCCCAAGACTAGCTCGATGAGCGATGGTGAGCCCGCAAATATGTGCAAATATGCTGCCGCAAGTGCAGCACTTGCAGCCCTTAGCTCTGGCGCGCCGTCGCTTCCGCTGCCGGGCCGGAAGTGGCGCCCAAGCGACGGGCGCAACATTGGCCCTGCGGAACAACACGAGTGCCACTGCACAGTGAGCTTGTGCGCATCCGCAAGGCAGTCTTATCTTGCAGGGCAGCTTTGCTGCAAGGCACTAGCTTCCAAGCATGCAAAGCAAATTACGTTGCCCGTAATTTGCGCGCCGTCCTCTTGGCACCTGCCGCTTTGGGCGCGCTGGTCAAGCGCAATTTGGCCAGCCAGCCAGCTCGCTTTTCCTGCCGCTTGGCAAGGCCGCTGGCGAGCTCCGAGAGGCGCATTTGAGCTGCCGAGCGGCGCCCATTGGACAGAGCGGCAAGTGGTTGCTGTTTATGCACAGTGAGCTATTTGGTTGGTCTTGTCTGGCAGGCAAAGTGAGCTCGAGTGCACCAGAGAGTGTGCATTGTTTCTCCTGCGCCCTTCCTCTTTTGGTGCCCGCAAAAGCGAGAGCAATTTTGTCAAGCGGGCATACAAAGACAATCATGGCAGGAAATTGATTTCTCTCAAACTTGTGGCCGCCCGTTTCACTCTCTCGCTCGCTCTCTGTCTGCCGGCTGACTTCCAGTTTTGGTCGCCCATTTGCATGGAGAGTGAAAAAAGAGCACAAAGAGCACAAGGGGAAAAGTGTGCTCGGTTTGTGATGTTCATCACAACGTCGTGTGAACTCTTCCTTCTTTGGCGGCCGTTTTGGCTGGAAAAAACAACAACAGACAAACCACAAAGACGAGACACACACACACACAGAGACAAGACAGACACACGAGCGACAAGCTGGCCTGCAATTTAATTGCATGTAATCTCCAATGACAAGCCGAGCAGGAGAGGCGCTCGTTTGCCAAGCGCGTGCCTTATGCACCGAGCTAGCTGGCTAAACTTGAAACAAAGTCGCCGCTTTTCTGCCGCCTTTTTCCCACTAAAAAACGACAACACACCACCTCTGGAGGGGCAATGCTTGCAGAATAGCGGCATAATGGCAGAAGACCCGGAGGGAGATTTGCAAATCTTTGACATAATCACTTTTCTCATTAAGGGAGAAGAAAAAATCCAGCAGAGAAAATTTCCATCCGCTCGGCTGGCCAAAGAGAGAAGAAAAACGGGACTTAGGAGTCATTAGGGGTGAGATTTGTTGTTGTCTTTCGGCGGGCAACTCTCGCTTTTCACTCAACTCTCGACAGATGAATATTCTCATCGTTTTAATCATAAGCTTGGGAGAAAGCGCCTTCCCCCTTTGGATGGAAACAAATCGCCATTCATTGGCTCTCTCCTCTGTTCGTGTCGCTTTCTTGTCGCTCGCGCTTGTTTGCAGCCAACTCCATTCAAATGCACTCCATTTTGGCCCCTCCGAGCTGAATCGGACAGATCAGCTCTCATTTCCTTTCCTTTCCTTTCCTTTGCTATGAATCAAAATCGACCTTCCAAGCTCAAATATGAGCGCCTATCTTTAGCTCTGACAGGCAAACAAGTCTGAACGGGCGAAGGGCAAGGACCTGTTGTTTATTTAGACGCCAAAGGTGGACTGTTGCGCGCGGCCGAAGTGGAATGTCTCCGCTCGTTGTTGCACTTTTTCTCTCAAATTTTTTGTCGCTTGTCTCTGTGGTCTGTCCGAGTGGCGCCAATGGATCAGAAGGCAAGAACATTTCGCCCTCTCTTAGCTGTAACTCTCTAGAATCTGTAATAAGAGTCAGAGAAAACTGCAGGAGAAAGTTTCTGGCTTGTTTCTTTGAAGGCCGGCCGAGCTCTAATATCAAATGCCCAATGAGCTGGCGGGCGAGATTCCCACAGTTCCGTTGTGGCAGCCGCAAACAGACGGCCGCCACAACGCAAACAAGCCAGTCTCTGGTGACACAGACAGACTCAGAGAGCTCAGAAACACACACAAACAACTGTCTGTTCCACTGTTTGGCCAAGGGGCGCAAGGGAAAAGATTGCCTTCGTCCAATTTCCGATTGGATCTGCGCGTCCACTTGGGCTCGAATGGTAGCCACTCTCGCCCTGTCTGTCTGTCTGTCTGTCCGTCTGTCCGTCTTGATTGAGCAAAACAAACAGATGCAAAGCAGCGAGGCTGGCCAGCTGGACCAATTGGAATTGGAGGGCAACAGAGACAGAGGCCCGCGAGCGAGTTGGGGCGCAACACGCGAGCTTAGGCAAATTGGCCACTGCTTGGCAGCGTTGTTTCTCGTGCGCGAAAAACATGCACACACGAAAGGTGGAAAAACAAGTGCAACGCGTGCAAGCAAAACAACAACAAGACCACTGCCTTTTGATCTAGATTTTTATCCACCGCAAGCATCCGCCTCTCGTGTGCTCACTCCAATCCACTGGCGGCAATCTCGCGCCGGGGCACCAGCGCGAGTGGCACTGGCGAGCCAACTGGCAAGCTAGCCTAGGAAAGGTCCACTCTGCGATGGACAACCTGTTGCGAATTTGATCTCGGAACTGTGTTGCTTGGACGCCATGATGATAGTGTTCCGTTGGGCGTCCCTTTTCCAACTGGTGCCAACTGGGCGCAGCTTGTCGATCGGCAAATTTACGCTCGCCGCCATTACGGCGAGAAAGAAGAGCAAAGAGAGTGGGACTGTCTCTGGCTGGCTGGCTTGCCAGTGTCATAGCGGGAGAGAGACTAGGGCCGAGAGGCGAGGCGAAGAGCAGGCCGAAGAGCGGCAGCCGCAGAGCGGCAGCCGCAGAGACAGAGACAGAGAGGAGCAAGCGGCTTTTATTGTTGACTAAAGCACCTTAGGAGGAGGAGGGGAAATTTTTCACGTCTGACAAACACAAATCTCATTGTTGTGTCAATCAAAAATTGGCCAACTGTTGGCCGCAATGGCTCGTCGCGGGCGCCCTTTGCTTCGGCCTGGCGCTCGGAGGGCGCCCACACGGGACTGGCAAGCCAGCGGCATGAGCAGGAGGAGAAAAATTAGTGGCCAGGCTGGAGTTTGGCGCCAAAGGGCGGCCCAATTCCGCACTTCGGCGCCACCACTAAGGTCTGGCGGCGCAGCAGTGTGGCCGCCGGCGCAGCTTACCTGCCCTGCCGCACACAGTCCACTGCGAGCCCAAATTGGCGTCGGGCGCCACTTGGCGCGCGCAGCAGCAGGCGCCTTTGTGCGTTCCATATGGAGTGCGTCTGGCCTGAGTGTTGGCTTGCCGGCCGCCTGCAGCTTGCGGCTTGCAGACTGTAGTCTTCCGTAGACTGCCGAGAGGGCGAGCTCCAGAGCTTAGGAGTGGCGCCGTTGCGAGCTGGCCACAACAATGCGCCTGAACGCCAGCAAGACCTCACACACTTTGCTGGCCCACTCGGCGAGCCAGCGCCAAGTGAAAGGTCCGCTTCCTCGTTGCCTGAACGTCGGCTAACTGTTGCTGCTGCTTCTGTTGTTGTTATTCTTCTTCTTCTTCTTCTTCTTCTGGTTGTTGTTGTTGTTTCTCAAAAGACAACAACAACGAGGAGCAGTGTTCGCGGAAAAACAACGACAACAAATCGATCGAGCCACAAATGAATCGAGTTTAGCGCTGAAACCGGCCCAGCGCGGCGTCTTGCGGTTTTCAATTTCTATTTCTGTTTCTCTTTCTGTTTGTTGTTGGCCCTTAGGTCCAATTGCGGCCTTTTGTGCCGATCGACAGGCCACAGTTGTGCACTAGGCAGCCAGCCAGCCAGCCGCTCTTGTGGCAGCTTCTCATGCCTTTCCTCTGCACTCTCCTCTCGCTGTGCAGTCCATTTAAAGTAAGTTAATTTCAAAAGCAGCAGAAACTCGATGAGAAGAGAAGAGAGCCCAGGAGACAAGACGAAAAGACACAAAGGGCGAGCTGTTCTTCCTCGTCGGGCGGCCAATTCCAAGCTCTTCGGTTGGTCTTGCCGCTCGCTTGCCAGATCTCCAGCGCCCGTTCTCCAGAGGAAATGGAATAGGTGAAAGCGCGCAAAGAGCAAAGAGCTAAGCGCCACACGGGCGGCCAAAACAACGGTAACAGGCCGCGCAAACCGGGCGCGCCATTGGCAATTTTATCTCTATCTCTATCGATCCTTAGCCTCGGCAGCTTGGGGCAATTCATTAAACAACTGGCGACCAATTCGGGCCGACCGAGAGGGCGAAAAGCGCGCTAAAGGTCCGCAAAAGGTCGCACCCAAACGGGCCGCCTCGGCGCCGAAATGCGCCCACCAACATCGATCCTAAGCTGCGGCTTTTGCGCGGCGCTCGCTCGAAAGCGCAAAGGTGGTCCAGGTGAAAAGTGTGACCTTTGTGTGGGGAAAAGTTTGGGAAAAAGCTGGGCGAGAAATGGTGAAAAATGGTGGAAATTGGAAGATTGCAAGTGCAAAGGAAATGAGATGAATCCATTGGAAAGTCAACGATTAGGTTGGGCAGCAAAAGTGGTGCTCGTTTGCGGCTCACTGTGATTTCCGCTGCTTCATAGTGATTCAATTCCTTTGGGGGCAGAGCTCAAGCTTAGAGGCGTTGTTCCAATGGCGCAATCTTGCAGAAGCCCATCGGAAACTTCTTGCAATTGGCCAATTTGAGCCCGAGAAAAACCCATCGGCCAATGCATTATTGGCTCACATTTTCATTTCATCGCGCTCAATCGATTCCTTCCACTGTGTGAGCAGCAGCAGCCCACTGGCAGCCCACTGGCAACCCTTAGGTCTGGCAGTGAGGCGCGCAATTGCGTGAAATAGTGCCGAGTTTTTGCTAATAGTTTTACTTGATTCCCCGCTCTCTGACTCTGTGAGACTCTCTCTCTCGAGCAGCAACGGGCCATAGTAACTAATTGCGAGCCGCCTTTGTTTGTGGTCAGCTTGTTATCTGCGGCTTTTTGTGTTCGCCCGAATCGTGCAAAACAGGCAAGCGAGCGGCCGAGGCGGAAAATCTTGCAAGTTTTTTGGCAAGACCAACCTAAGTCTTTGCTCTCCACTGCTAGACCCTTGCTCTTGTGCAGCCAATTGCAGCAGAGAAACACAGTCTGTCTCTGTTGTGGACTCTCCATTTGCAGCACCAGCTCGCCTCCTTGGCGCCCACTAGGGCAACTAAAACAACGAGCTCAACAAAGAGAGACAGAGATCCGCAGACAACAAAGGCGAACTGCAAATGTCCAGTTAGTTAAAACCAAAACATGCATCATCAGTTTTGCTCGCTATCTGGCGATCTGGCAATCTAAGCTCAGCTTCTTGAAAGAACACCAGAGCAGAGCACAGAAGCCGGCGGCTCATTATTAGTCATGCCAGTTTATTTGGCCGCAACCAGAGCCAGTGGGCCAAACAACGTGAGTGGCGAGGCGTGAAGAGAGCGCGCGAGCTGCTCATTAGTTGCCCGTCTTGGCGTCTCTGCCACTGTCTTGGTCTGCATCTCTGTCTGCTTCTCTCGACTTCTCTTGGCAAGCTCGCCGGCTGCTCGAAAGTGCAAGGAGCTTGCCAACGGGCCAGCGGGAAAGCGGTGGCCGAGGGGAAGGTCTTGATTTGGGAAAGCATGAAAATTGGCCAACTATTTTGCAATAATGGCCCACTGGCAGCCGGCTCGCAGCAGTAGCAACAACCTGCGGCCACTGCTCGCTCGGTGACTGCGCCAAATTGGCTGCCGGACGTGGACTTGCGAGGGCCACTTCTCGGCGAGGAGGGCGCCTTCAGAGGCTCACTTTCGCCGCTGGTCGTCCCTCCTGCGCCGGCTGGCAGCCTGCAAAAAGGGTCACCATCTGAGCGGGGGCGCAATCTCTCGCTGACGTGCCGCAACACCTCAGCTTGGCCACCATTTCCGCCTCGAGCTCGTGAGGCCTGCAGGACTACAACTAGCAAGAGTTGCCAGTTCGAAACGCTGGGAAGATCTCCCATCAACGAAAAGGCTGATGAAACCCGAAAGACTGCCACTGATGAGAGCAAATTAGACAATTTTGCCTCTCCGAAAATCGTACTAATTCCCTTTTACTGTTCGCCAACAACCAACAACAACAACAACCAACAACAACGACCAAAAACCAAACATCGAACTTCTGCTTGGACCCAAATTGGAACCCCAAAATCGGAAATGGAAAAACGTGGAAAAATGTGAAAAAAACGGAACAAAATGCGGAAAAAAACCAACGAAAAACGGACAAAAAACGGCCGAAAAACGAAAAAAACAGTCGCGTGTTCAACCTGAGCACCAACCAGCCGCAAACGCTGACTGGCTTGGCCAGCATCGTGCCACTGGGCGGCCTGGCGCCATCTGGCTCCAGCGCCAAGCAACAGGCCAGCCTGGCCTCTCGCTTCCAAGTGCACCCCCTGCAACCATTGCAGAAACGCGACTCTTACTTCTCCAAGAGTCCCACCTGCTTTGAGTCCACCTTGACGCTTTTGGAGCCCGAGCTGAACGACCAGCGCGACTACCAACTGGTGGTCCTGAACGAGCAGGGCCAGGCGGCGAGCTCGGTGCGTCTGCGGGTGGCCAGCCCTCTGTCGCCGGTGCTCATGATAAGCTCGGCCTTCGTGACCATCTTTGGGCTCTTCCTCTGCTCGCTGCTCTTCATGTTCCTCTTCAAGCGCCGGCACTCGTTCGCAGCGGTGGGCTCTCCTTCGCGAGCGAACCAAAACGGAAACGGCGCCCACCAGCCCAACGGAAGCGCCAACGGCTCCATCAAAGGCCACAGCAGCTCCAAGAGCAACAAACTCATCCCGCTAGACCAGAACGAAACCTCCAAGGGCCAGACCAACGGAAACTCCTTCGCCAACCACCACCAGGGAATTGTGAACGGAACCGGAAACGGGCTGGCCAACGGGGCGAGCAACCCGGCGAGCGGCCTGGGCCACAGGTCGTCTCCGGCTGCGGGCGGCCCTTTGGAGCGCGAGATGGCGGCCGCCGAGCAGCAGCTCCAAGGCGGCCAGCTGGCCGGCGCTAAGCTTGGCTCGACACCGGCGACAAACAATAATAATAATAACGGCAACCTGCTCTCCATGGCCTCCTCGGACGCGTCCACCTGCAACGACCAGCGCCAGTTGCTCTGCAGCTCGGGCAGCTCGCAGGCCTCCGAGGGGGCCCAGTCGGGCGGCAGCCCCAAGGGTGGCCAGACACTGGCCCAGCTGGACCCCAGAGGCTTGGCTGGGGCGACTCCGACGGCGAGCTCGCCGCAGGGCGACCTGCAGGCCGGCCGCCACTTCCGGGAGAGTCTGGGCTCGGCGGGGCAGCAGCAGCAGTTCCACGCTGCCTGCGACCGATCGACCGCAAACTCGAGCCCCAGCGTGCCCATGAACCACATCTCGGTGGACGACGAGCTCCAGCTCACTGGGCCCTACGCGGACCGGCCGGCCGAGGCGACGGGCGCTCTGCATCCGGCCGGCCACCCATGCGAGTCGCCCCCCGAGAGCCCGCCCATCCAGGTGCTCTCGAACCAGCACGAGGGGCCCGCCGCCAACCTGATCTACGCAAACATCGACTACAACGAGCACCCCTTCGGGCTGGCCACCATGGGCAGCCTGCGGCGCGCCGCCCCCAACGAGCAGCTCAACAAGCAGCAGCAACAACAACAACAACAACACACACTCCTCGCAGGCGGCCCGCACACTGCGGGCGAACAGCAGCAGGTGGGCGTGGCCGCCGCAAACTCGCCGCCCGTCTCGTTGGGCCACCGCTCGAGTGTGGGCGCCACCATCGCCATGATGAACAGTTTGGCGGCCGCCGCTGCCGCCGCCGCCCCGCAGGCCTCGCCCGGGCAGGGCGCCCTCACGGGCGCCATCAACCAGCAGCTGAGCGGCCACCGCGGGCCCGCAGCCCAGGGGGGCGTGGTCAGGAAACCCGGCCCGCCGAAACCGCCAAAACCATCCATCCAGCAGAGGAGCCGCTTCTACCAGCAACAACTGCAACAGGCGGCCGGCCAGAGCAACGGGCTCGTCATGATTGGCACCCAAAACTTGGCAGCGAACGCAACTGGCCAGCCGGAACAGCAAAAGCCGCTCAGCCAGAGCGAGCTGGCCATGGAGTACTCGAGACTGGCCTTTCCGGCCAGGGCCGAGCTGTGATCCACTGGCGCTGGCCTAAGTGTTAAATTTCATCCTGAAATACTATATCAAGTCCCAGAGGCGCCAATTGGCATCGATTGGCGCCACTTTGGGACACCCATGTGACACCCAAGAGCACAAATGATCGTTATTCGAGGGCGCGCCACAGTTTCACTCGTTGCATCTCAGCGCCCCAGGCAACACTGTTTTCGTCTCGAGACACCTAAGGAGGAGAGACTCTTATACAAACACGCCAAGTGTTTCCGTTTGTTGTTTGTTTGTTTGTTTAAGGGCCAAGCATTTGGTCCGCAATTCTAACTGTAAAAAGAGCCAACTCGACACACATCTTGTACAAAGGAAATAAAATTCAATGGATTCCAAGTGGTCCATCCTAATCTCTCGTCCCAAGTCCGATTTACTGAACAGTATCGAGAAATCGTTGAACCCTCCAGCTTGATTCTGCGACTGAATGTCGCCTCATTTCCATCCAAAACTAGCTTGGACCAGCCAGATTTTCATCCGACGAAGCGGAAACTCGCCACTGCAGCTCAGGTGGCGCATTCCAAGGCCACCCCAAAGGGTTGCTGCAGATTTCGCGGTAAATATCTGCTGCCTGGAAATGGCGCAGAGTACTCCAGTCTAGAATTGGACCCCATTATTATGGAGCAAACGGGCGCAAAGTCAGCCGCTTGGACTCAGTGGAAACTGTCTTGAAAATGCGCCACCAGCAGCCACCTCGGCATTTCTGCCTGGCTCCAAACAAGCACAGAAGTGGCGAGGGGCCCAAGCAAGACTTAAGCGAATACTAGACTCAACTAGCGCAAGGGGGAACTGTTTAAGCTTAGGGGGCCCTACCCCTGGCCCCCCGGAGGAAGCAGCATCGACTGGGTGGGCTGGGCGGATGGCGAGGGGGTCTGTGTGGTTACTAATGAGTCTCTCTGGTGTCAGTCATCACAACGTCACCTGAGAGGAAATTCCGGCAGACTAGTAGGGAGAGGTAGGGGTTGAAAATCCGGAAAGCGTCTAGGCAACACTGGCTTGATAAGACGGGTTCTGGGACACGCACTAATGGGCAAACAAGTGTGTGCAATGGGGAAACGGGCGGCAAATGTGCGTGCGAACGAGAGCACAAGAGCAGACAAGGGCAAGCGGCGCAGGCGAAAGGCGGCCCGCCAAGTGCGTGCTGCACTCGTATCTCACTTTTCACGCTCTGTTTTCTCCCTTTTTCTTTCTTTCTCTTCACAACTGTACATGTGTGCGCATTTTGTTCAAACCAAAACACACATAGATTTCCACTTTGCACGCATTTCTTCACCCCTCCAAGCTCATTGTTTATTCTGTCTCCCCTCTATTGCCAGCCAGCCAGCCTCATCTTGGGGCTCACCATCTCGCCATGGTCTAGGCCTAAGACGTCGCCTCACTACCAACACATCCATAACTCGACACATTAATCCCCCCCAGTGTCGCCACTCTTTCCCGCTACTCTCAATATAGCGCCCAACACTAGCAACCAAAGTCATCCTCAATTAATTTATGCCCAGCACAGTTGCCTCAACCGGCCTCAAGATTATATTCAACGCTAGAAAGTCACCACAAAACCCTCATTTCTGAAAAACATTACAACACCTACTAGACAACAGATTTGTCATAATCGAGTCATAATAATATCATTCACAATTGTAAGAGGCACTTTAAGTTGAGTCACCCTTATATCACCACTGACGTTATTTGCAAATCATCAACGTTGATTAGTGATACACACCATAGAGTCAACTCTAAACCGAACCAAGACTTTGCAGCTTTTACCTAATAGATTCACTCCATTGCACATTCCCACCGATGGGGGATTAGCTTGGCTCGGCTTAGTCTGTCATAGAACGAGGAAGAAACAAAACAAAACTCTCTTTCTCTTGACATAACAGGAAGAGTGGTACAATCTATCAAGCAAATGTCATAACTAGGCATTAGCCCGAAGTCAGAGGGTGAAAAGACCGTGCTCCGGTAAACAGGATTTTTCCAAATCTCTTTCCTCTAGCACTCTCTGAATGGTAGGCGAAACAAAATCAATCAACCCCTAGCACCTGGCGAATCCTACCTTCAGTCTCGCTGGTAGTTCAATCCAACGCCCTTGCTATATGACCAATAGCTAAAGGTAACCAATTCAGAATCCATCACTGCCAACCACATTCATAGCATCATTGGAATTCTAATGAGCCACACATGGTTGCCGCCGATTAACTACTGTCATTCTGATTTGTGGCATTTTTCATCCTCATTACAATCACGCTCTCATGGCACAACTACATACATTATCCTACATCAATAACAACTCACCGTCAAATCTCTAGCACATAAAAAAACAAGACCATATAAGTTTATTTTTGGCAGCTCCCAAATTATTGAACAAGCAGCATTATGCTCGAATGACGGCAGGTGTGGAAAAGTGTGAGTATCTGTCAGCTTGTACATCCATTATTTGACAGTTAAATCAATGGTCTGCGCGCTTTGTGCCTCATCCAACTACAGCTCTCGAACGACACTATGGGGTCCACAATAAGTGGCGACGCATCTAGTCGCCCCGATGAGGCCCCTAATGTCCTTTCATCAGTGGGATTCAATGATACGATCGGAGGTACCACTGCGGTCACCACAATCAACGGCCAGACCACTGGCAACGAATTGAAATCAGACTTTCCAGATAGGCCACCTTTAACTCATAATCCTCACCAAAATATTTCAAGCGACGGATTAATGGACATCCTGTCAACTAACGCAACGGGAAATGCCTCGACTACGATTGAGGACATCTCATCGAACCAAGATGATGATGAATTCTCAGTCAAACTTTTTGGTTATATTCTGTACCCATGCCGATGGATGACTATAACCTCTTTATCTTCATGGCTTCGGCCGATAGCTTCAGTAGCAATGATTGTAGGTTGTGTTCTACCTTATTTACCTCAATATTTGACTATTTATAAGACACGGAACAGTAAGGGATTCTCAACATTTGTTTGTTTAACTTTATTATTAGCCAACATTTTCCGTATTGCATTTTGGTTTGGGCACCCATACGAAATACCCTTACTAATCCAGAGTATTGTTATGATATTAGCTCAAATTTTACTGTTAGAATTGTGTATCAAAGTCAAGATGGAAGACTCAAACTCTATTGAGAGGACCTTGTTTACATCTAATCCGAGATGGTTTTTTCGTTGGACTGATCTCGGAAGTTACATGGAGTTCCTGATAATCATATCAGGATTATTGGGTTTAGCGGTTTATTTCTTTATCGACTGTGAAGTCTTCATTGAGACACTGGGTTTCCTTGCTCTTGGCACCGAATCGATGTTAGCTTTACCTCAGCTCATCAAGAACTATAAACATCGTTCTGTATTGGGCATGAGCCTGAGTATGGTGCTCATGTGGCTCGCTGGAGATACATTCAAGACAGGTTATTTTATTGCAAACTCATCACCTTATCAGTTTTGGATTTGTGGTCTAACGCAGATCACAATTGACTTGTTGATTTTATTTCAAGTATGTCTATATCGACAGCGAGCGCCCAGGAAAAACGGACTCGACCAGAAACGAAGCCATTCATTAGAGATCAGCGACTCACCTAAAGAGATGATGGCTTTATAATTTGAACGAGCTGCGTAACAATCAAGGCAAACACAAGCTCTAATGGTGGTTGAACTTCCTCAAAAATTTTGTGTTAAACTTCAGCAAAATGTGATATGATTTAAACAAACTAGCATTACCTGTAACATAGTTGTCTAAGAAAAGAAACATGGATTCGAACGACTTGAATCCAAACTCATCGAACGATTCCCCCTCGAGATACGGGTATACTTTATTTATCTTGAGCATATCAATTAAGTTGACAAATCTAGTGATTTTTGCGAACCTGTCGGCTCTCTCAAACCTCCATTCAGGCCAGAGGACTAGTGTTTATGTCAATGGTGCATCCATGAACAAAACTAGCCTCCTCGCTCTCTAGAAACCTCACTACATTGGCTACCTCTTCGGTGTCATCCTTTTCGTCGAGCATACTAGTAGATAGAACGTTTTCCGTTTCAGGTGTCCTCAAGGTCGTATTTGATCCTGGTGCTACTGCGACTACACGCACCTTTGAGCCCTCGAACTCGTTGGCGAGGGTCTTGGTGAACATTGATATACCGGCTTTTGCTATGGAATTGGAAATGTTGGAAGTGGCCGCCCCTCTGAATGAACAAACATTTACGATGACTCCTCTTGGTGATCTGATCAAGTAGGGTGCTGCCAACTGTGCTAGTCTCGTTGCAGCGAAAAGATTGACCTGTAGAACATTCTGAAAATCTGTGAAAAAATTCCGGTCTAACAAATCGGTACTCTTAACTATATGTTCGGCGTTGTTGATCAGCGCATCTAATCTACCAAATTTCTCAATAACTTGGCTCACTAGTGTGTCAACTTGCTCTTGGTGTTCGAGATTCATGATGAGACTAAGAATTCTAACTTCTGGATTTCCATGCTCAGGAGACAAATTCTCCAATTCTCTCTTGACATGATCTAATCTTTCGGCCGAACGACCGCTGATCGCCACCCTGAAACCGGCTCGTGCAAACTCCCGAGCTATCGCCTCACCTAAGCTAGAGGTCCCTTCCGATATGAGAACGACGCGGGATTGTTCTTGAGTGACGTCTCGTTGATTGCCTTCAGCTTGCTCACTGGTCAATACACGACTCGGTTCCCCCTTTGACATGTTCTCACGAGGTTGATCATACGAAGCTTTGTAGCGCTGCCCTTAGAGACTTGGGGATTGTAAGCTTATTGCGTAACTACCTTGGGTAACCACCCACTAAAACTTGCCGTTCGAGAAGTGGAATAATGCTCAGACAAAGATTACAAGCATGAGAGATTAACGATCTCAGTGAATACTCGTCATGTGGACTGATTTTGGGACCATCAAAGGTGGACGAGTTCTGAATGGGGTTCTAAGAAATATTATAAATAAGTCACGCCGAACAAGAATTATCAGTGCGGTCATTGTTTATGCTTTGCGAAACTTTATGCAATGAGCCAAAGGCCTGAAGCTTACACCTCAATTCCGATACCGTTACCAGCCACCGGAGGCTTGGTATCGCTAGCTCAATGAGCAGTTACTTTTTTGAGGATGTTGATTACGCCGTTGGGCCTCCAATTCACTCTCATATAATGCTCGAGCCAATTCGGCATCATGCCTCTCAATTTCTTTGTCCGTGGTGTTCTGTGGCGGTAACTTTTCCTTTGTACTGGACATAGATTCACCTAATGCTATCGCCAATGCCTCCTGTTCGCTCAAGTTACCTTGCAGAGTCGTTATTGCCTGTCTATCTCCTAAAGAAGAGGACGGTTGTTCCCCGTTACTCATATGGTTGTTTCTACTCGTCATTCTACTCAAAGCTGCCTGGCCGGATTTGCTTATCTGCATTGCCTTAGTTTTGATTGCTCCTATGCCACTCGATGCGCTACTTGAACAGCTACCTCTGAATGAAGACCAGTTATCGGCTACATTGGAACTAAATGAGCGTCTACTAGGTCCAGGGCAGGAATGGTCGGTTGGGTGGCGGTGCTTGACACAGAATTTAGTTCTACAATCTTGGCATTCTAAATAGATGATGTCCTTTTGTTTGCATGACTTGAAAGAGCATTTCTGCAGGTTTGTCTTGTTGCTGGACGTCTTATTTTCAATTAAATGGTTTCGTTTACAATACTTATCTATGTGCTCGGATACGGCGATGTCAGGCAGTTGATCTCTCTTGAGGCCCACAGGTTGCATGCAGATCGGACATACCGGGACTTGAACATCCTTATCTCTGGCCTTATCGCATTGATGAGTTTCGTACTTGTAATGATCAACACAATAGACTCGTTTACAGGCGTCGCATGTTATTGGTAGGAAATCTAGCCGGTTACATTGTTCCAGCGAACAATGCTGGCCAATATGTGGCAGTTCCATTTGAATGTGGAAAATTATCTTCAGACGTCAATTTAAAACCAGAAACCAAATAAATAGTTGAGGAGGCCATGAGCGAATTTGTAAGACGTGTAATAGGCCAGCTGACTCACAGCTTTCAACCATGACATTCCAACGTCAACATGCGCAGATGCGCAGGATTTTCTAAGAAGATGATAGATTGAGTAACGATGATCTCACCAAATTCAGAATAACACCTGCTTGTAGAGAGTGGATGTCATTTTTGCAAGAGTTTTAGTCAATAATGAATTCGTCGAGATCTCTGTCTGATTGGCGATAACGGAGTCGGGCGATGAAGTTTTCTATGCTGTTTTGGCCGTTCCCAAGGATACCATTGGTGTCTAGGTCGGGCCAACAAAAAATTAGCTTCAGAAGTCAATCTGAGAAAAATCTCCAGCGGCTCGAGATGGCGGAATAATTTCGTGAAATCGGATGAGGCTGGTGAAGTTTCTCACGATGAGAAGGAAAGGCAGGCCTATGAGAGGTATAGAAAGGAAGGCATATTGGATGGTGCATCTGGACACACGTCAAACCACAGATCCGACTTCTGCGATAGTGAGGGCCTCTTCTGAGGTTAGGTCCTTCTGGGCATTTAGATCTGGGGAGCAAAATGATCCCCTTCAATTGGGGAGATTCGAAGGATGTGTTCAACGAGTTTCTCGTTGAGTACTTGCTCGGCGGATATAGTAACCAGACTTGGTTGAGATGCCGGCAGCGATGCTGATTGGCAAAGGAGGAACTACTGGTTCTGGCCCTCTATGCAGCCACTCTCAGTATTAGCGTTAATCAAATGTATTCAATGGAGGTTTTGACGATGAGATGAACATGATTATGCGCTCGGGTAGGATAGAGGACCCTGTTTACAAAAATGTACTCCTCTAAAAATGAGTGGGGGACGAAGCAGAAGCCACCCGTGAAACCAGACGGGTTGTCGAGGTTCGAGTTGAAATGGATACAGACACCCGCGACGATGAAATTGAATCAAAAAATCAAAATCTCAAAGGTATCCACGTTGAAATCGCTAATGGTTAGCCCAGATGATAAGTAGCATCAAAACTGTATCTCGACAGTCTGATGCGATGGGTGCTCCGTGACGGGGCGGAAGAGTAGCAATCGATTGGAGGCTGTCAGTCTGAGAGGGTCATGTGCACGACAATTGTTAAGGAACTGGCAGCTCGCCAAGCCAAGAGTGAGGGCGAGAAACTCTAGAGATTGGGCATAACTCTCTCTAGAGCCGTATTTCGATACTTATCGCATCAAATTCGGCACCTGAGTTTTTTGAGACTTGTGCTTGAAGCACTTCACATTATTCTTTAATTATCCACCGGCGTCCCAGAAGGGGGTCATTTTCATGTTGTAGTCAATCGATATGTCGGTTGAATTATAGATTAGTATGTATTTTGCATCCTATAGAATTGCTGATGATCTTTGTATATATGAAGATTCTAAAAGCTGACGTTAAACGAGTTCGATTGATTTGTGAATCCCTAGGCTCATTAAGATGATTAGTTGATGCAATTGTTACTTTGCAAGAGTTGATTAGTTGCAAGAGTTCAGTTCATTTCCGGATGTCACCAGTATTTATCATGTGATTTGATGATATATTAGTTGGGTTTATTACTACTATTGATAGCCCCTATAATTGATTTCTAAGAAGAACCATTTTTCAGTTTTGTCACGACATAGGTGTGTGCCGTATTGTGGGATTGAAAATCATTTGGAACTCCGACGGTCATTCATAATGTCGTTTATCCTTTTGATTTCTACGTCGCTGTAACAGGGTCTCTTGGTATTCTCGCCATCGTCGTCCTGTAGTATCCTCTTACATGCGTCACGCTTGCGGTTGACCATGTTATTGATCGTCTGTAGATCCTTGGCTGGACTTCTATGGAAATTATAACTCAATTGACGTCCAGGCGATGCAGGTGATGAGTTGTGCTTCAATGGAGAAACATAGACGGGATGTTGCTGTGAAACTCGACGCCATGGTGAGATAGGGTGGGTGTTCATTCGTGGCAATGGTGATAGGCTAACCGGGTGCGTGGCGAATCTAACAATGCTCTCCTTCATCTGGGGCAAGTATACAAGGTTATAGAATGCGATTAGGTCACCTCTCTCGGGCAAAGGCTGCTGCTGGTGATGATGACTGGAGCCTGAAGAGCCCGATGATGATTGTCCCGAACCACAGCCATTCCCATTCTTGATCGGAGATTGAACAACTCTCTTGTTGGGAGAACTTCTGGTTGTTATAGACGATGTTGAGGTCGGTCCGCTATCGTCGAGTAACTTCAGGGGTGGTTTAGATAGTAACACATTACGGTAAACTTCAATATTTGCCTGGGGTTGAAATCTGTAAGCTTTCATAATTTCCTGAAAAAAAGTTGAGCTCCGATCAGTCCGGCATACCCGGATAACGGCGTACGTGGAGCACATAATCATTTGGTCTAAATGACGATCTCGCAACAGGTTTGTATGGTTGCGTATCTGGTCCTCAAACAGAGTCCAAATCTTACGCTGAAGATCGTCCTTGGAATCGTCGGTCAATTCTCTGATGGAGAGCCTGTTCCACAGGTCTCTAAATCTGAGCTGTGCTAGATAGTATACTTTTCTAAAGAATAAGTTGACCGGGTTTGCTCGAACAGCTGGCCTAATGGGTGCTGGTGTGGGTTCCAATTGATCCGGGGCACGATGCGAGGTAAATGATATATGATGATTATCCGAAACTAGTGCGCCTGTTGCATTCATGATAGTGTATCTAATATCCCCATTTTCAGCCCTATGAGGGACAACAACTTGGAAAATTTGGGAGCTTGAGGTGGTGGTAGTTGTCGTAGACGAGGCAGTTGAGCTAGTTGATGAATTGTCCCCTGATGGGCCCCCGTCGAAAAGCCTGCGACGAGCACCGGCAGTCTCTAGTGAGGTTGTCATTGAGTAGCGCCCAGTGACTGGCATCGGAGATTGGAAAACCTCATGATGCCGGCGGAGGGCAGATAGGGGCGATGTTTCGAATGGATTGTGGTGGTCATTACTGGTCGGTGGTAAAACAACATCCTGGCACGATGGTATGCTACCGTGGGCTGCAATAGCTGTCCATAGGGGCGAGTCAGCCTCCCATGCCATACTATCGAGAACTCTTTCCTCGATGGTGGCCAGATGTTTGACAATATCTCTTGACAGCCTCTCCTCCTCTCTAATTACCAACTCTATAACTTTGTAGAATAAGAATGGAAACAGTGGTTGAGTTTCGTGGAAATTCTTGTACACTTCGAGCACCCATGGGAAAGTCCGCTTGAGCGCATTGTGAGAAGCCAAAACTATCTCGACGCAACAAGCGAAGAGCGATATGTGGAAGATGTCGTGACCTAGCAAGCTGCTCAAGCTTTCGCCAATTCTGTCGGTGGGAAGACGATTCTGTTCACGAACAATAATCTGCTCTAAAACCTTGAAATACAACTTCCTAGCAAGATCAGCACGCTTACGGGCTAACTCAATCGCCTGCGGCTGGTCACCCTCTTGGTCCGTGGTGTATGCATCAATAAATCGGTCCACCATTCGAGACGCTCGGTCCATTATCGATTTTCGTGGATTTTGGGTGCAAAGTTTGAATATATCTTCAAGAGAGGCGGTGGGCTCACCAGTGCACTCTGATAGCATCCTGTAAAGGTCACCAACTTTCCTAGTAGCGTTGGCAACCGGGCTCGATGGCTGGGCCGCCTTGTTGGCGAGATAGTTGCGATTACTTAGGGGTGTCTGAGGCACAAAGCGGCCACCATTCTCGAGAGACGGTTTCTGCTTATCTAGCTCGGCTGAGGAAGTTGTCGAGCTCGGAGTGCTAGATGCTGAGATTTTGCCAACCTCTTGCTGTTTGTCAACTGAGCAACTCTTGTCCCTTTCGCTGAGCATACGTTTCAGATCACTAAGATCATAAACTGGTGCACCGAGTTCTTTGTGTGCATTTTCACTGAGGAAGATACGTTCATCGAAATCTCCAGCGGTCAACATGGTTAGATCATGCTCCTTAGTTAACTTTGCCATGTTCGATTCGAAGTTACATGAATCGAAAAGACCCAAATAAAGAGTCGATGGATCAGTGACACCGCTACTAGAGCTCAACTGGGCGTTCAGCTGTAGAATCTTTCTTTGGGCAAGCTCCTTGATGTATGGCTTCAACCAGTGTTCGCGGATTCCTTTAGCATCAACAGAGATTCCATCCCACTTATTGCACAAAGTTTGTAGAACACACATCGACTGCTTGGTCGGATTCATCATTTTGAAATCCTCATCGTGAAAATTTTCAGGCAAGCCCTCAAAGTTTGGATTCAAAACGTCGTGGGCAAACTTACTAACTAGTGCATTTGAGTAACAAAAGTCTATGCAGGCCAATAGGAGATGATATGAGTTCACTAGATCCTCACCAATAGCAGGCCTGGTTGCTTTGATATTGATGTAGAGAACCCAGCAAAAATAATAGATGTCAGCCGATGTTATCTCATAGTTGCTCTGTTGTCTCGCGTTGGCAGTTGATTTCCTAGTTCTATTTGCTTGCTTATTACTAGATGTCAGCTCAGATTCGGTCGAGCCAGTGCTTCGATTACTGGCCTCAGACGATTGTGGTTTCGAAGAGGCCGAAGAGACACCAAATTGCTTGAAGACATGTGGGAAAATTTCCTTGTATTTCTTGAATACAACAGCCGAGACGTTGAAATTTCTTTCTAAATGAGATATCCTAGATCTTATGCCGGCTCCGTGGTCAGTCATCTTAAGCCATTTTTCCATAAGTGAGAGAAAATCAACTAGGCTCAATTTGCACAATCGTAGAAGCTGAGTCAATGATACACCAGTTGAACTAGTGACTGGTATCGGGGTGGATGATTTTGTATTGTTCGCTGAACATGTCGTAGAATCATTGGCTTGGCTAGTTGTGTATAGTTCATTGTTGGATCGATTTGCAATTGAATAGATGGCACATGCTAACCAGTGAGTTTTGTCTCCTTCAACAATGAATTGTTCGCCAACTTTGGTGAATTCCTTTTGAACATCATCGGCTGTCTGTTTGTCTAGATTTAAACTGTTACACAGCTGCTTGATTGTATCGTCCATCTTGGAAATTTTGTGATAAATATCGATGACTGATGATGATTATGATGGGCAGTTCACTAGTTACGTTGCTGTGCAATTGTTGTCTAGATGCATTGAAGGTGTGTCTGTGTGTTTGTGTATAAGTGTGTATATTTGTGTGTCCGTGTGTTTGTGTGTATGGCCAAGACAGATAAATGAAACATTGGCCAGCAGCTGTGGTGTTATTGTTGTTGGCCGATGTGGCACATTGAACCAGATTTTCCTAGGGTACACCACAGTGGGGTTCCGTTGCCTTGTTGGCTCCTGGATAGGATCGTTAGAGGAAGGAAGGAAAAAAAAGAAGAACACAGACGGACAGACAGACGGTCAGGGAAACGGATAAAGCTGGTGATGGTGGTAGAGAGGGTGATGATGATGACGGTGTTGGTGATATTGGTTTGTGGTGCCTTTTTCTTTCATCTGCTTTGTAGGCAGACTACTACTACTACCACTACTACACATCAAGGTTGAGGCTGGTGCGGCGGCGGCGACTGCTGCTGGCAGTCGAGAGAGAAAACGACGCGCCCACCAGCACATCGTGAGCGCTTTCTTTCACACTGTCGCTGTCGCTTTCATTCCCGCTCCCGTTCAGTTACGACCCCCAAATTTAAAGCTCCACTAAGCGCGAACATGTGCTTGTTGCCGGCTTTGTAGCTTCGGGGGAAAGCAGCCAAATTTTGGCGCCAAATCGAGCAACAAAGAGAAGGCGCACAGAGAGGGCACAAGTGACTTTGTTGTGCGCGAGTGCTGCAAGCCAATAGGCATTGGTCGGCGTGCGCTCCATCCCCAACAGAGCGCCGCCGCTCGACTGCTGCTGCCCTGCCCCTTTGTCTGCTCGCTCTTTTCCCGCTCGCCAAAACAAGCCAACCAAAAAGTTTGGCCCAGCTGGTGCTCCGAGACAGGAATTTAAAGCCCCAGCTTTAAATTCTCATCTACCTCTCTGGTTGGACTCTACCACCATACCGACCGCATCTGCAACCACCACCGGCTGCCCCCTAAGAAACTGATGCGGATTTTTTCGGAAACTGCAAACCCAGAAGCCTAACCAGCCTAATGGCTCATCTGCCTCAAACGGAACCCCTCGCCCTCTCCCTATGGTCAGATTGGGCCACAGGCTTAAGGCAAACCCCTGAGCCGAGGGCAATAATGTGGCCCCCTTCGTCGAGCGGATCTCTGCCGGTCACACTTATTAGCATTGAGATGGACGAGGGAGTGGTCGTCTTCTTGTCCCTCCATCAGGCTCACTCCTCCATTTGTTTACCTTCCAGCCCCCTCCAATTGCTCTTTGTCTCGCTCTCTCTAATTGACATGCAGGAATAACTGATAGATTTCCGCTTAAACCGAATCGATCCGTCTCTCTCAGTCTCTGTCTGTCGGTGGGTTTGTCTCTGTCTCTCTCTCTTCTCCCCTGCCAATCGGCTACCGAGTCTCCAGCAGACGATCTTGATTCCATCAAATCGATATTGATCTTCTAAGCACCACGATATTTGACTGTGGACCACATTCGCCAGGCTCCAGTGTGGCCAGACATCAATCCTCATTTCATCACAACTTTTTGTCCTCCAAAGACCACGTGACGAACGGTATGTCTCTGAGTAAGCGAGAAACACGCAAGCGCCACTCGTTGCTAGTAATGTTTGCCTTCTTTCTTATGTTTCTGGTATAACCATCTTCCAACTATCATCCACTGGCTCGTTTGTTCTCCAATAGCTCATTGTCATCCTCTTTGATAGGATGGACTGTACGGCCACTCTATCACTACAGCGTTCCATCGGACTATGTGATTTTTTAGCTCAAGCGAGCTCATAAGCAAGCTCATCTGCATTTTCATCTTGCTCGTCGTGTCCAATTGCACCAGAGGAAGATTCAAGAGAATAGTCCTGCAAGCAGCCGAGTGAAACTGAAAATGACCGAACGTATACAGCCGAAGATGGAGCAACAAGTTGTTGGAGATTCGAGGGTGAAGCATGTGAATGGACCCCATCAGTTACCAGTAGAGAGATATTATGCCGAATTTGAGGATCCAATCAAGCTCATTCCAGAGTTGTGCAATCACTTTTATCACTTAGGTTGGGCCTCGGGGACAGGGGGCGGCTTGTCAATTCGGCAGAATGGTTACATTTATTGTGCTCCCTCGGGTGTGCAAAAGGAACTGATGAGGCCCGACGAAATGTTTATATTGGACGAGGCGAGTTTACGTTTTCTCAGAAAGCCTGTCGATGCCACTCTGAGAGTGTCCGAGTGTCTATCACTGTTTCTGGTACCATTTAGAGAGCGTCAAGCCGGCTGCTGTATTCATAGCCATTCGATACATGCAAATCTGGTCACTCGACTCAAGAACGATGGAAAACCGATCAATGAGTTTAGAATAAGCCACGAAGAAATGATCAAGGGCATCAAAATTGGCTCGAGCAATAGCAATTTGAGGTACAGCGACACCCTTGTGGTGCCAGTGATTAATAACGTGCTGCAAGAATCAGATTTGGTGGGCGCCTTGCGGCAGGCGGTCTTGGACTATCCGGACACGAATGCTGTTCTGGTGCGTAATCATGGAGTTTACATTTGGGGCAGAGATTGGAAGCAAGCCAAGAGTATGGCCGAGTGTTACGATTATCTTTTCAAGCTCAAACTAGAGGCTATGCGAATGGGGCTTGATTACAACTAGTAATTGTCTCAAGTGTTTGGACTAGACTTTATGCAAGTTTGTTTGAGCTGAGTTTTGTGATAGTTTCACATTGTTTTCATCCCACTTCATCACACCGAAATAAAACACGACACAACTTTCAGACCCGTGACTTAATTAATTGTTCTCTGAGCTGAAACAATTTAGCAGATCCGACCGCTAAGATATCGAACAATGTTGCAACTCGACAGTGAGCTCTCCGTCTGGCGAGTCGCAACGGCTGGATGGCGCTCCAGGCGTCTAGCCAGCGGTTAGCCAATCCGCAAGATCGCCTCTATTGCACAGCATAAGGAGATCAAAAGAGATAGACTGATGCGTGATCATAGACAGATCTTTCTCACCGGCTCTGCCATCTGAAAAATGATCTTCAGGATGGACTATAGCCGAAAAATGCAATTGATTGTTGGATTTGTTCATTTTCAAGACGTCGTCCAACAATCGAAAGAGTGTATCTGAGCCACGGTCTAGGCGAGACTGTTACGCTGAGCTTGTTGCGCCTATTCCAATAGGACCGCCCATGGGCCCGAAGGGAATGCTCTGCCTCTTTGCAGCCTGCTCGGGATGTTCTTGGTATCAAAAGCGCATCTCCTTAAGTGGCAAATAGTCGATTCCAGTGGCGCTGAACTGAGGCGAAATTAGTGACGAGTGAGCATGGCCAGATTGGCAGTGGAGGGCGTCTGAAGGGGACAAATGCTAATGGCTTTCCGACAAGAAGCAAAAACAAGCAACAATCAATCTGCCGTTTGGGGCAAGCGGCAGTTGAGAGAAGACTGACGAGAGTATATGACCACGACCAGACAGGCGCAACGACATGCTACTGGCCCCGCCTGAGCTTTGACTCAAGTGTGCCTGTTTTCAGCATGTTTATGCAAGTTTTGGCCCCAATCGAACGAGAATTTTCACCCAGCTCTCTCGGCCGCTAACGAGCCCCTGCAATGGGCCAGAGGGGAACTTAGCTGGCAATAAGAAATCTACTTCGCGGAGCATAGAGCATGTTGAAATCGTGGCACCCAAAGCTCGCCAGACGAGAACATTAGCGGGCGTCTTCGTTCGGCTAATGGCTCGTCGCAATCAATAAAAAGAGCCCCCCGCTCGCTTCTCCTCTCCTTCTCGCTGCCATTCGTTTGAGCTTACCAACAGGCTCAGACTCAAGACTGGCAGATTTCACGGAGTTGCATGGTCGGAGAGCTACACAAACGAGCAACTCCATGGCAGCCGCTGCACTGGCGCCTCGCCGTTCAATCCGACGTGCGTCTACAACTGAAATCGAGCCAGCCCCTTTCCCTCGGGGGTCCCGCATCGGTCGCTAGACGCAAGCTGCATATATGGGGCGTGCACCTAGTCGCAGGGGCTGGCCGTGGCTTAGCTGCCTCTGCTGAGCGCGGACAATCTCCCAGTCAAATCAATAGCAGAGGTTATCTAGGCCCCTTGCTAGGCTCTATCAGTGTGCCGATTTATTATCATCTGTTGAGCAGAGCTCACACAATAGACATAATCCTTTTGTTGAAATCTCATAGATTGTCCACTGACCAGGCCAAGTTTAGCATAAAAAATGAACGATTTCATCAGCCAGGTAAGTAGAATTTGCAGAAAACGAGAGGTGGTCTAAGGAAGAATGCGGAAACTTGCTTCATTGAGTTCGTTTTTCCGCCAGATTGGATAAATCTCGAAAATTTTCCAGCAAGTTTTCGGCCAAGACTGAATGACACGGTTACTAATGCTCGATGATGCTTTCATCTCAATCTTTCCGACCTGATCGATTTAATCTCTCGATGATGCTCAGGATGAGCGCCGGATTCGCGAAGACCGCGAGCGAAAGAAGGCGGAAGTCCGCGCCCGTCTTGAGGCGCAGGCCTCGAGCAAAACCAAGAAGAAGGGTTTCATGACGCCGGAGAGGAAGAAGAAATTGAGAATTTTGCTCCGTCGTAAGGCGGCCGAGGAGTTGAAGCGCCAGCAAGAGGCCAAGGCCAATGAGAGACGCAAAGTGATTGGCGAGAGAACTGGACAGAAGAAAAACTTCGACGCCATGTCGGAGGAGGAGCTCAAGTCCATTTGTCGCCAAATGCACGAGCGTCTATCCAAATTGGAAAGCGAAAAATGGGACAAAGAGACAGAGGTGAGCAGAAAGGAGTTGGAAATCCATCAATTGTCCACCCAAGTGAGCGATATGCGTGGAAAGTTTGTTAAGCCACCGTTGAAGCGTGTACCCAAATACCAGGCCAAGATTGAAAAGATGCTTCTGAATGCAAGGAAAGAGGTTGGCTTTACGGTGAATTTGAAGTCCGTCAAGAAGGATCAATTCAAGGTGGACGAAACAAAGGACACTAAGGACCAGGCGCCCGAGTGGTCGTGGAAGAAGGGCCAGGAGAAGGGCGAGGGGGGTGGAAGTGGTGGTGGCGGCGGTTCAGCAAGAGGCTCTGGACAAGATCACCACGATCGCCAGGAGGCCACCTCGTCGAGCGATGAGTACGAGGAGGAAGAAAGAACTGTTATATAAAATGGCCCAAAGGCTGATGTTCTCAAGATTTGTCATTGTAACTTGGAGAGAGGCTGTCAAAAACAATTCGGAGGATCTTCTATATTGGAGAAAGAGCATTTTTATCTCGTGGCGCCAGTTTCAATGCAGTTTGGATGGTTTCAAAATACAAACACACACTCATGCACACTCATGGACAGAGCCGCACGAGCGTCTCGTTATGCAACGAAAACTAAATAATGATTTGCAACCTGAGTGTACCTGTAGAGTTCATTACATTCTGTACAACCAACTTGACTAGACTGTCTCAAGCGAGTCAGAGAAAGAGAGAGGCTATTTCGGGCTATGATCTCTCGGCTTGGGCTGCTTCTCCTAAGTGATCCCTCGCTAAGAGCTCAATGGCGAGGGAGCTCTCTAGAGGCTAGCAGAGGGCGGCCCGCAAATGACCATGAACTTGACTGAGAGAGGGAGAGAAGGAGAGAGAGGATGGAACAAATGGGGGAACTGATAATGGGCGATCATCGACCCAACGTGGAGGAATAATTAATGAAGAATTGCGTCAAAGTGGTTTCCGCATTCGCTTGGACTCGCTCACGACGTAGTTCAGACTTGCATTGAACGCTGGCCCGCGTCCACCTGTTGCACGTATTGCTCTGCCTGTTTCTCTCTCTCTCTCTCTTTCTAAGATAGTCTAAGCGACGGCCAGCCTGCCTCACCAAATGACGGGCTTCATCTTCTTATCTCCCCTCCCCTTTTGGCTGCCTTTCATTCGCCGCCTCTGCCCAACGGAACAAAGCTCGTCCTCCGACTCCGAGGGGCATGGCCGAGGGGATTCTGTGGGCGCAACTGATAAGATAAGCAGTCAGACTGGAAAGCCACTCTCATAGACTCTCGTGGAGATTCTTCACACAAGAGTCACAGACAGGGGTCAGTTTGACTCCTTGAGGCTTGGCAGGATTGGCGAGACTCTCGGGCCGAGAACTGGTTGAAACTTTTCCCCTGGCCAAGGCAAGGCCAAACTCACGCGTCCACCCTCAGCGACCACATCCAGCGTCCAGTCTGAGCGCCAGTCGCTACAGAGCCTCCAGAGGGTATAATTCCACCGAATTAGGAAGGAGGAGAAGAACGACTCGCCTTTATAATTATTGCCTCCACCAGAGAGTCATATTGACTCGTGTTTTGGAAGAGAAATTGTCCAAACAATTGTTGTGTGATTGGTTGTTGCAGAAAGGGAACACCAGAAGAGAGTTGTGTGTAAATCGAGTTGTCAAGAAGAAGAAACAAAAGGACAAAACAAGATGAAAAGTCTCCACCTAACTCTGATGGCATTTTGCCATCTACTGATTGCCTCTGTGGTCCTCTACCTCACCAGCTCAGCGGTGCACTCATTCCCCCTGAACGCGCCTCAGCCCGACCAAACACAACACAAGGACCACCATGCGCCCGCAGTCCAGCCCGAACCCAAACCCATGAAGGCCAGCTCGCCGCAACAGCTCCACTACAGCGCCGGACAGGCCGCCGAGTCGGACCGAAAGTCGCCCGTCCAAGTCGAACCAGCGCCAGCCGTAAGGGCAGCGCCCGTTGACCCTTCGAGCCCAGTTGTGGTGTCCGCCCCCAAGTCGAATGTGGTCCAACCAGTGGTGGCGCCCGTGGTGGAGCCTGTGGTTCCATCCAGAGTGGTCGCCTCGCCTCCGGCCGTGCCAGTGGCCAGCGAGTCGGCCAAACAGGTGCCCGTGGTGGTGGCCTCAGCGCCAGCGCCTCGACTGCTCGACGAGGTGCCAGCAGCAAAGGTGGCGCCCAAGGAAAGTAGCGAGACCAAAGTGGCCAAGCCGGTGGACCAGGAGGTGAAGGAGGCGAGTCTCCAGGCGAGAAAGGAAGTTCCCGAGGTGAAGGTGAGCGCCCCTGTCGAGAGCCCGAAGAGTGGTGGCCAGTCGAAGCAGGTGGTCGAGCCAAAATCTTCGGCCCCAGTTTCAGCCCCTCAAAAAGAGTCTGTCCTTGAGGCCAGGAAGGAGCCAGCTGCAGTTGAGATGGCCGAGAAGAAGCCCGAGAGTGTCCCAAAACCGGCGGCTTTGGTTTCGGGACCAGAGGCGGCTGGGGTGCCCCAAATGGAAGCAAGATCTCTGCCAGTGAATGTGGTGCCCGAGTCCAAAGTGTCGGCGAGCAGCCAGCTGAAAGAGGAGACGCCCGCCAAGCAAGAGAAGGCTCAGCCGATGGCTGCCTGGCCAGTGGACCCATTTTCGGCGCAGCAGGAGAAGCAGCCGGCCAAAGAGGAGCTGGCCAGCAAGCAGCCAAAGGATAGCCCAGTGAGCGCAAAGATGGCCGCCCCAGTCCAAGTGGTCCCCGTCTCCAAGGTGTCCGTTTCCAATTATCCAGCCGCCCACGAGCCAGTGGTGAATGGAGGCTTGGGTCCGTTGCATTTGCTGGCCACAACACTGTGCAGCTACCAGCCAGATAGGCCAGTTGCCGACGACTCGGTGAACCAGTTGTACGCCCGGCGAGCAATAGTGCGCAAATCCCTGTTCGACTTCATGAGTCTCAAGTTTACCAATTTGGAAAAGCTCAGCTCTCGTCTCGGCTATGGTCTCCAGGTGGTTCCAGTGAAGAGTGTTCCAGAGCCAACAAGTGGCCAGCAGGCGGCCGCAAGCAAACCGTCACATGGCTGGCCCGTGGTGGGCAAGTGCACGGCACACGACCTCAGGCTGATGGGCGAGGCCGCTTGGTGTGAGTGCAGTGGAACCGACCAAGAGTGTCCCAAGTCGTCGGGTTCCAGCGAGCAGGGTCAGCAGATTGCCGTTGTTGCAGCACCGGCCGACCCAATGGCCAGCTCGCCGGTGAAGGCCTCTGAATCGAGTGTCGAAAAGAAGGACAAGGAGGTGAAGGAGAAGTCGGCTAGATCCATGGGCGTAGTGGACTCTTTCTCGCCCGAACAATCCTCAGTGATGTCCAAGATCTTGCACATTGGCGACGTTAAGGAAGCGCCAGTTGTTGAGAGCAACTTCTACAACCTGAACCTCACTCAACACCAGTTGGAAACCCTCCAAGCCCAGGCAACGTCCACTCAGGAGTGCAGACGTAACGCATTGAGATACTCCAAAGCTCTGTTTCAGCATCTGGCGGAGGATCAAACCACTCGCTCGGATAGTTGGCCCAAATTATACGCCCAAATCTCAACAGATGATTGTGCTCGCAAACGAATGATCGATATCGTGAATGCATTGTCCAGCTTTAGAACTGACACCACATCAATTAGGCGCGACAATGTTGAGTTTGCCTTTGCAATGGACGATCTTAGGACCAAGGTTCTCGAGAATGAGGTTAATGTCCCGTTGACATTCGACAGGCATTTCATTGAGGTGGAACAATTTCTCCAACAATCAGTCCGGCTCATGTTGGCTAGTGTGCAACCAAAACGGGCCAAATTAACATCCATGAGATACAGGAGCCTGATGTACGGCGCTTCGATGAGCGCCGATGACCAGCAACAGTGTATAGACTTGCACCAGCGATTATTGGCCAAAAACTATCCAAGCGACTGTAATCCAACACAGTTTGGACAACTGCCAGACGTTTTACGTATGACAGCCAATAGCTTGGAATTGTGGTCCATTGAGAAAGAGTTGAGCATGCACTTTGCCAAAATAGCCGATTATCCGAACACCGAGCCAGCTGGACAACAGAAAGTCAAAGAGGATGTCAACGAATGCATTGCAAACCTAGTTGCGAGCTAATTTATCATTCTAGACGTCAAGATTGTCAACACTCAGGCATCAGTGCTTCTTGGGTGATCATCCAATCATCGCTTTCTACTAGCAAACCATTAGGTTCCGCTCTACGATTGTAACCTCAACTCATCCTTCGCTGATTCTCCCGCTTAGATAGCGGCCATCATGGCTGACGTATCAGTATTGATACTGTAAAACAAACAGAATGTGAATAAATCTTGATTAAATCAAACCAGTAATTTAAATCTCAATCTCTCTACCTTCTCTTGAAAAACTCCCTGGCAACCTGTGATGCAGAGAACAGTACATGTATGATTTCGCGGATAAACCATAAACATTCACATATAGGTGGTAGTGTCCCATCCACTGACATCTACGTGTATCTTCTCATGTGTTTACATGAGAGGAAGATGGTTTGTACTATCTTTCAGTGGGTAGGCTAGAATCTTATAGCCATAAACCGTCCTATTTTCAACCCGACTTCTGAGGTCCTATCTACCAGTTGGGTTGGAAAGCGAATTGGTCTAGAATCCAACTATAGGACACTTGTCGACCTTTCTCCACTTTGGTGGAATGGTTGGGCCGATTTCCAGAAATTAAAGAGGATCTCGTGATAATTTTGACCCACGATTAAGACAAGACTCTCTGAGGTACCTGAGAGAAATCTTTTGTAGGATGGGCGTTTGCCACAATATGACAACAATGCTGCGAGTGACACCGGATTCGAACTGCTCTGAGGCCAACGAGCACCTCAGACATCAACTTCTGTTATATTAACAACAAATCTCGGGCCTTAAGAGAGGCTGACTTGGACGAGATAATCTAAGAATCGTTAGATGGCTCAATATCCGGTGCCCGTGTTCGATAAAGCCAGACATCCATTCAAGAGGACTGAGCGGTCTTAGTAGCGCATCCTCTCAGACTATAGTACATAGACTACCATAATCAGAGAGATTCTTGTTCTCATGATCAGATTGGGGATATATTAGCTACGGTTGAAAAGGGGGGGTTCTAATCTTGCTCGGACTCCAAGTCCGGTACTGCTCGAGGCCTCTACCAACAGGTGAAAAAAACTCCGCCACTGATCGGGCCAAGACATTATTGAGTCAGTGTGGTATTTCGAATTATTATATGATAGGCTTGGCTGAACTTCCGGAGAAACCTATTGGTTGCCCGTGAGTGGAAGGACCCTCAACTGACTTGGTCCCTGGTTTTGGATTACACGGGAATAATTTTTAGATGGTCTTGGCCAGCTCGATTTCCCCGCATTTGCCGAAGAGCCGTATCTTAGGGACTTTGTAGCTCCCATAGCCCTCGATTTCTTGATCACTATCAAGATGAGACTGAGAATGCATTCGCGAGGGTTGGTCAAAATCCCAATACTTCCCAGAACTGTGTAGCATTCTGGGCACTGTTGAACGTGATAGAGGAAAATCTCAATCTATCCTTAACGCACCACTAGCGCACCTCTATTCTCGCACACGCCAAAGATGGACATCGGCCTTACTGTAACTCGTGCAAGCGGCGCGCGACGGAAAATATCCGACATCGAGAGGTACACTCTTCATGGAAAGCTGCCTTGTCCACAATCGATTGGCGGCCTATCAGCACTAAGGACCCAAATACCCCCCAGAATCCCTGCATCATTCCATAGTTAGATTTAAGAAAAAATCTATTCGGATTAAATAAAGTGAAAAAATCAGAGAAATCCATCCGGACCCTTGGGCACCTTGAGAACCAGACAGGAACAACTATGGAGGCCGAGCACGCAAGTTTGTCGTGTATCCTCGTAGACGCTTGTGGAGATCCCATAGCCCAAGTTGCCTATCGGTGCGCATTATGTCGTAAAATTTGTGATTCAACCACGGATGCCATGATTCATTATCAAGTTGAGCACGTAGATTTGTTCGCTTACCACATGTTACAGCAGCAACAGCAACCACAGGCACACCAGCAACAGTTACAACGCCAGACCTCAACAGTTGGTGGTGGCTCAAATAAGAATCATAACTTGAATTCATCTGTTGGCCACCTGCAAAGACAGAATCAACAACTCAGCTCAACTCCAGTAAGACAGCAGAATCAACAACAATATGCTTCGACGAGCCTCTTAAAACGTCCCTCATCATCAAATACACCTGGTAGCTTACTCAAACGGCCTGCCCCAGCGAGCACAAGCTCCAGCGCGAGTGCTAGCGCCAGTTTACTGAAACGAGCAACCAATGTGATGCGAAACCAATCATCACCTTCCACTAGTAGTGATAGTCCACAGACTTCAACGCGTGCTACCACCAGACGTCCAAATGCTTCGAATAACGTAACTAACAGTCCATCAGCCTCAAGTAGTAGACTAGATACAATTCACCGACAATACACCACCACAAGCGCTAGTAGAGCAGCAAAACGCTCGGCCACCTCGTCTGTTGCTAAAGACTCTTCCAGCACAGCAAGTTCAGAGAATAACAACTCATCGAACACTCAATCGAACACATCGTCAACACAGTCGCAACCATCAACATCAGATGGTCAGCAAAGTGCTGCCTCAACCGCACCCGCCTCAACACCAGCGAAATCATCAAATCAGAACGCCACCCCACAAGCGAACAACCCGGATGACTCATCCTCGCAACCAGCCATGAACTCATCATCCGATTCTTCCTCTAACTCCAGGACCCAGACTAGTAGCGCTAGTACCTCAACGCCCGCCAATACGACCCCAAAGGAGTCTTCCGGTAAAGCTTACTCTTTGAGACCGCGAAGCCAAGGCAAAGGTAGGAGCTTTAGGATCTCATAGGTTGACGAACTTCCTACGCTTGAGACGAAAGTCCTTTATTAATTAATTGCTTTCTGACGAGGTGGACATCTATTCTGCGGCCTCCTCGCCTCCGTTGGGTATCTCAACCGGTGCTTGCCACTTTATGGGTTTCCTTTTAAACATTGGCCAGGGCGGTAGGCATATTATGCATGATATTAAGAAGCCTACTAAATGTGAGTAGATGGCATAGGAAAATTGTTGAGCAATATATGCTCCAAATGCGCCGCCTATTGTGAAAACTAATATAATTACTTCATATAGAAGCTCTGCTCTCCCCTGTCCTTGGTAATCCATATTGTCAAACATCTGTGCGTGTTTATCACCTTAATGTGAGAATGGGATGAGCGAGTAGGACGATGTCAAATGTTGATTTTTGAGAAATTAGTCACTAAAAAATGAGACCTGGCCCGGCTTCTAAGAGAGAATCAGCTGACGTCCATTTAGCGCATGTGAGGTCCACGCCGGCCGTACATGTATGGGTATTTTATGTTGGAACGTCTCTGTTGAGCCGAAGCCCACGTCTCTCCATGACTGTGTGACAAGTGCACGAGCAGCAACGTACACCGAAAATGACTATCGAACACAATCTGTTGCTTTGGAAATACGACAGACCCCCTTTTGATAGTTCCATGAAGATACTCGAAGTAAAGATTGCAATGCAGGTCTAAGCATCATCTAGAATCTAATGATCTCTCAATAATTCACGCAAGACTAATATTAACACCGTTTGATGAGTTACGCTATATGATTCACTGAACAAGATAAGGGACAGCGAAAGAATAAAAAAACATGTTACTCTTTGGGCTAACTACTTATTTCCTTCTATTGGTTAGCCTCAGTCCATCTGATGGGGCATATCCTCCTAATCTGTTTATGAAAGATAACTGCCTATTCGCTTATGTCGGAGAAAACGTAGGTTCTTATAGGGTTACTTTCCCTGATGGCTCGGAGACTCAGACAAACTCTCTGTCAGACTTACAGTATGACAGTTCAGGAAGTTCGTGTCCCAAGAACGGCTCTATTGGTAAGCTCGCGATGAACTTCAAGGCTGACGATAACTTTAACTCCATTAGGCTCGAGTTTGACATCAAGTCCGTGCCGAACTCTGGTGTCTGGGAAATAGTCAAAACCCAATTCATTATTGAGCCGAGAAACCCCAACTACAACCCTGATCGTCAAGTTGATCTGAAGCCAGCTCAAGGATTGATATACGCGAGCTCACAACAATCGTATAGCTGTTCGGCTTTGGTACTCACAAATTTAACTCCCACTAAAGATCATCCTCAATATAAGATAACGTTGAGACGCTTTCAGGTGCAGCCCTTCGAAAACCCAGACGCTCGATACATTTTTGCGAAGAGTCGTGATTGTTCACTATGGTTAACACTGCCACAGATTATGGGATTTCTGTTGTTGGTCTTCATCGTGTTCACATCATTGATAGGCGTTTATTTACTCCTCGAGCTAGGTACTCATACCTCTGATCTCAAGTTTAGTAAGCAAGGTGGTATGCTAATGAATCAGGCTCAACTCGACGCCACCAAATCTGATTGATCAATCTTTTTGTTTGTTAAATACGTCGAGACCTTCCTCCAGAGTTGTGCAGGGTATTGTAGAAGAAACTTCGGCGCGTATCGGCTCAATCCAGTTAGTCAATTTAGTCAAGAAACATATAAGTAACCAATGATTATGGATGCCTTACTGAGGAAGCCATGGAACAAAGAAGATGGAGCCCTCAACAAATCTTAGTTATTAAATAAGTCAGTAAAAGAACAATCAGTCAATAAGAGTAACTCGATAAACTTTAACTAATTTTTGTGAAACTTTTACTTTTTTCTCCCAAAAAGTTGGATCTTTAGAAATCCGTTGTCAGATTTTTGGATGTTAGCGCTACTCAATCCTGATTTCACTCCAAGACTACGATTGGCGTGAACTCCCAGTTCGAAGAAAAGGCCACAGAAAATGAGATGACCTTTTTTGTTCCCTAGAGACTAATCAAGAGAAAAAAGTCTAGATCATCATTAGAGGTGAATTGGAGGGACATCTCAGATTTGTCCCCTTCATGCTCTGGTCTGATCAATTGGAGACCGATCCGTATTGATGTCTGACACCATGAAATTGAAGTTTCTTGTCTTCTAGTCCAAGGATCAACGCTCCTAAGCTCTGAGGACGAGATTCCTTTCCGCAGAGTCGCATATAGCTTTCAATCGGTTAGGCTCAATCCATATCCTCCCGGACTCAACACACAGACAAACAAAGATATATGGCAGAATCCGTGTGACCCCGAGATCAGACCTCTCCTCCGGTACACTAGAAATTCAAGATCCTTAATGAGCCCTAGGCGTGTCGTGATATTCATTCAGAATATGTCAACAAGATAGTTTATTGATATATTCCCAATCATTTCGTAGTTTCTTAGGCTGCAACCACTCGAGAAGCTGCTTGCAACTTTTCGACAGCTCTCTGTCTCTCGCAACTTCTTCCATGCCTTGCATACCAATCGACTAATTGACACTTTTGTGAGCAATAGGTTGTGTTCCAACAACAATAATATTTCGACTCGTTCAAACAAACCTTACACCATTCATGCCTTTTTGCATAGGTTACGTCTCGTTGGTATTCGTACGTGAGCTGGTCGTAGTCGATCTTTGGGATGGTTGAGCCTGTGTACGAGGACTGACTTTTAAGGTTTTCCAAATCGGCCTCCATCTGTTCAATCTTAGCCCTGATTGTTTGGTTCTCATCTCTCAGACGAATGATCTCCTCTTTCCTTGACATCAATGGCTTGATTCGGTGTTCAACCGCTTGAGGTGTACTAAAGCCTAGTTGGCCAGCGGGTGCCTCAGATATGTTTGAGGCAGTTTCGCTGGTATCTAGAGGTTTGGGCTCCTTCCTTGGCCGGCCACGATGGCGATGCTGGTGATGTGATAGTGGTGGGCGCCCAACAGGTCTATGGGGTGTTGTTGTTGGTGTGTTAACCTTGGAAGTTGTTGGGTGTGCATCGAGCGACGAGATACTGTCATCGAATTTCACGCCAGCCACTAGACGACCAGCAGAAGGGTCGAAACTATTATTGAAATATTTACGAGGTCGGCCGCGTTTTTTGCCTGTAGCTGTTACAGAGGAGGTAAGTCGAAACTCCTCGAATTTTCTATTTGGTTTCACCTCTCTGGAACTTGACCGGATCATGATGCTTTGTTGATGTGAAACAATGAATTCTGATAAAAAATACTGACTATCAGAAGTCCTGGCTGGTTGAGACAGTCAAACCTCGTCTGAACCTAATTATAAACTGATCACTCGTTTTCTCTGGGGGACAATCGGCAGGAGTCGCGTGCGGACTGGCGCCAGCGATCAAGCCTTGTTGGTCTGGTTCAGGCGCGGATTGCGAGCCGGCTCCCCTCAGTCGCGTATTCATTGGTCGCGCGAAAGGCCTGGAAACACAGGAAGACGGCTACCGGGATTAGCTGGATGCAGGCATCTCGTTAGGCTTCCCAATCTAGGATTGACATCGAGCGACCAGGGCAGGTTTTCAACAGAGAGCTCCTCTGAGAGGGAAGATCAGCACGATTTGGATGAACTTCTCGATTTTTTAATTAAACAGATACATCTAGATGGATGGCATCAACAGCAGAGAGTAGACTGTGCGACGCCATTTGCCGCACGCGTGCGAAGAATTTAGCAAATCATATGTGACCTGTGAAGGAAAATTAGGTTGATATTGACCTAGGAAACTTACCGTTATTTGTACAAAAGATTAATCATGGTGAGGACACAAGTTTCAGATTACTCGATCTATTGGATTGTTACTATGTCGGATATCAGTCTATACCATGCATATTTCCAAGAAACTCAGAATTGACCGTACTAATGTCGAGCTCCGCGATCTCTGATATCGCACCTAATAACATATAACTATGTCTATAGCAATTACAAAAGATAGCAACATAGACCAACGAAGAGAATTTGCCACACCTAACGACGAAATAATATATTGGAGGGATAAATTTAATGAGTTACAGTCGGAATTCAATGAGTTCCAGGAGTCTAGTCGAGAGCTTGAGATCGAATACGAAACTCAGATCAAGCAGCTCGAAACAAAAGGAAGAGAATACGAAAAGAAGTGTCTCAAACTAGAATCTGAGAATGACCAATTGAGGAACAAGTATTCGGTTTATGTCAATGACACTCAGCTCAAACTGAAAGAATATCAGGAACAAATCTCAACATTGACAGCGTCTAACACACAGCTCACCAATTATATTCGTAAGTTGGAACAAAGCAATGATGATCTTGAGCGTGCCCAACGAGCCTTATCGGCCAGTTTAGCAGATTCCGAGTCAAGATTAAATCAACAGATTGAAAAAAATGTATTACTTGAGAACGAGTTAAGTGAAAAAGAACACCTCGAGTGCATGGTGCAGCGTCTCAAAGAGGAGGCTCGTGATCTGCGTCATGAATTGATAGCCAAAACAGGTATCACTGGCACCGCAGACAAAGTCAATGGTTCTAGAGCATCTAGTTCAGATGCCAAGGGACCATCTCATCCAATTGCTGCAAAAAATCTCACAGATACTGACAATGGGTCCTCAACATCCAATGGCACCTCTAGCCTGGCTAAAGAGGACACAGAGAGTGGCTCGAGATTCCGTGCAATTGAAAATAACTACTCATCACAGATAACATCTGTGAAAGACCACGATTCTAAGTCACAGCAGACCTCGGCACCTTCATCACCCACAGGACTACCATCGGCGATGGTTATATCTCCAACATCAAGGATGTCGGCACTGCGTATAGTCAGTGACCTTCTGAGGAAGGTTGTGTCATTAGAGTCGAAACTTGCGCCGGCAAAAAACGTCGCTAGTTGAAGAGTTCTACTCTGTGAGAATCCTTCAGACTTCCTTTTTTAGGTTCATGAGTTGTGATCTCAGATAAATACTACGAATGAGAAGAAATAAGTGATAATTGTAAAAAAAACTTGACACGCAGAACTGAGTTCTGGGAGGCCAAAATTATGAAACCAATCATCAAATAAAATCCATAGTGCACTTCTAGTATGAACTTTATCTATCTGTGGGTGTAAAAAATAATAAATAATACTCTCATCGTAGGATCGATCATGTCTCTGGTCAGGCGCTGATTCTTGGAAGGATCCAGTCGAGATATTTCGATGTCTGCATGTAAACTCCAGGCAAACTTTGGTAAGAACAGCGGCGAATTCCACCAAAAGCGACCACACCAATAATGGTCGCCTTGGATTGTTGGTCCCGATTAGTCGAAACCCTTAGACGAGTGGTGGCTGCCCGACCATTGGGTCCTGTGGGGCGTGAAACTTTCTCGTTGAACACGAGGGCACTACCCGAATCTCCTTGGCAAATTCCGCGCCCAAATGTGCCGGCACAAATTTGTTTCTCGGTGATTAGTTCAATTCCAATCAGCCATTGAATGAGGCCGGTTCGTCGACGATACAAGTCGACACAAAGGGGCCGCGGCAAGATGGGCACATCAGCAATTTGCAGCGAGTCGGCCATTTCGTTGCGGTTCGAGAACAAGCCCCAGCCCACCAGCTCGGCCTCGCCCGAATGCTCGACATTCCTTTCGGGAAGACAGACACTATTAATTATATAGCGTCCGTTGACTCGCATTGGTTTGATGGGTTCCTTTGTTTTTATGAGCCCAATGTCGTGGCCAAAAGCGGTGCTCTTGTAACCAGAATGGATGATTAACTTTTCGATGCCCTGACGTTTGCCGTAGGCCGACGAGGCGCTCATGCGCCAATTGAGGTCGCCCATCACCACGAACAAGCGAGACTCGCGGCCCACCATGAAATCCAAACAATGGGCCGCAGTCAAGATGTAGTACTCGGAAATGATCGTTCCACCACAATAGTGCCTATACTCGACCCCTCCAGTGCCGGGCCTCGACACGAGCGCCTGCAGCGACACGGACCAAGGCGAGTCGCCCAATCTTGCGTCAGTGCCGCCGATAACTCGCGCCTCCAGCTTCAACTCGTCTTGTCTAGCCCTGAGTAGATCTAGCTCCTTGATGAGCATTTCATTGTCGTGACGCTGGTTCGTCTGACTGGCATCTAATTTGTCGCTGAAATCAGCATTTTTGGCCTGTTCGCTGTTTCCAAGTGATTTGGCCGCCTTCTCGGTGTACTGGGCTGACATTTTCATCATGTTCTCGCGTCCATTCAAGCTCAGACCTGAGGTCTGATTGAGGAACTCGCTGGCCGACTGGTTGGTTAGATTGAAGCCCAACAACTGCAACGTGTTGCCCAACTGCTGCTGGAGCCATTGGCGGCGCGAGTTCAAATTGAACTCACTCTCGGCCTGCGTCTCTGCCACTTCCGGCGGGCTGAAAGCCGACTGGTGATTGTGGTCGTTTGACTCGGGCCCTGAACTAGATGCAAACACTCCGGAGACTAGGTCTGAGCCGCTGATACTGGCGCCACTCTGCTCCTTGTCTTGGGCCAGCTGGGAGCCCGATTGGAGCTTGTGCACCTTGGCCAAGAAGGGCAGCTGGCTGGGGCGCTGGCGGCGCTGGTTGAGCTCCTTGCTGGCCTCGCCGCCCGCCTGGTTGTGGTCGTACTCGCTGAGAGCTAGCAGGTCGGAGGGCGGAAACATTCCCGGGGCCATACTCAGGGTGTCCTCGGGCAAGTAGGTGCGTAGGCCGCACTCGTCGCTGTTGAAGGAGCGCACGTCCAACTGCGAGCTTGCCGCCGAGATGAATGGGTCCGGAGTGGTGCTGCCCACATTGTGCACTTGGGCCGGTTTCTGGCTGGGTCTGGCGCGCGTGAACCGGTCGAAGATGCCGTACTGCCAGTTGCTCTCCGAAATGTCCTGGTCTCCTGAGGCCAGACTGACGCCAGACAAGTTCTGGTTGCTCGCCTCAGTGGAAGCGGCCGTCAGACCGTTAGGCTCCACCAGAAGGGCCGCCTTCTGCTGATCCTCATCGGGGGCCGTCTGTTGGGGTTCTTTGATCGCCGGAGGGATCGACTCACCGCTCTTGGCTCGGAGCTGGCCCGGCTGGAGGAGGTCCATTCCTTCCGAGTTGCCCTCTTGTGGACTTGCCGGCGCTTGGCTCTTGTTGTGCTTGTTTCCATGCTGGTAACGAGCGTTCAGGTCTTGCAAGAACTCAATCAGATCGTACTCCACCCGATCGAACGTCCAATCGTCTCTGATCTGAACCTTGTCATTGGAATTGCTGCCGCCGCCGCTCTGAGACGGCTTGCTATTGATTGAAACTGTCTCGTTGACCAGCAACGACAAGTCGGCAGTCTTCTGTTGGCCGAGATTATCAACCGTGGACGCACCCAAGGCAAGTCCAAGACAGGATGACAATAGCAAACATATCTTGAAGCTTGACCTTCGTATTGACAAATCCGCCCTTCTACTTGGAGAGAGGGAGATTATCTGCTTCCCCATGATTACCTCAGGCTTGCCTCTTGGAACCCGGACCTCAAAATCTTGATTTATCACAATGCGAGGTTGAGCCCATGAGATTGGCCGGAACAGAGATTGTCTAATTTGCTCTCGTCATAGTGCCTCCAGTTGGAGCTGAGACCGGATTGTATCCGATGAGCAAGCCGCCGCGAACACACTTAACCGACCAGGGCGTCAAGCTAGCCAAAAGTAGTAGTCATTGCCAGAAGGATGCACTGAGAGCAGGTGCAGCGCAATGAGATGCCCACTCGGACTTGCCGCCGAGGATCAAAGAGAATAGTTGTCATCTGTCAGCTGCTTGAGAGAACTCGGAGCAGGAAACTTCCTTTTCTCCCAGTCTTGGAAGAGCACAGGCACGTATCTCTCCATGCGATTTTCCTGCCACTACGACGAGACAGTCAACTTCAAAGTCAACAGCTAGGACGAGAATCCTTATGCAACTTGCTTGATCTGCAGTATGCTCCAGTCTCTCTGAAAAAATTGTCCCATCAATCTGGCGGCAGAGCAGCGAGCAGATTATTACTTTATGGTCAGTAAGTTCTACTGTCAAAGCCCGGCACACGAATAGGTCGTGCTCGTCCACAAGTATCAACAGGCTGAGCCTAAAAACGGATGCTCCTCCGCTAAACTCGAGTCATTGACCTTGGCTGATTGAAGCATAGGAGTAAAAACGGTGTTTGCTTGAATTCGAATTGGACAGTCCGGTGAGTTGGAGTTCACCAAGCTCGATATCGAGTAATCAATGATGATGATTACTCGATCATTTCTCTAACTATCGTTCCATGTCTGGGAGAGATTTCGACAGAGATGGCGCAGAGAGAAGCAGGTTGGACTTTGGTAATGGAAGATTGTAGTAGTCAAAGATGAATGGGATGACGATTCTCAAGAAGTTTCTAATCTGTTACACTTCTAATGGAGGAGGAGAAAGTGATACTGCACATAGGTGTGGGGCTCTGAAATCTGTCAACAATCCCGCAGCTCAGGCGGGTGGCTGGAGATTTCTGATGACGGAGACTGACAATTTTGATCAAATTTGAGACTAAAGCAATCAATTTAAGGACCCATTCATTGGGCGTCTGGTCGCTTTGACGAGGTTGATGATTGGGGGAGAGCAGACTGATTTTCGGTAGAAACGCGCAGACTCGTTACCTAGGCCCACAACCGATCAGGGGCAAGAGGAGGTTAGGTTATCATTCGTTATGACTCAAACTATCCTCGATTGAGAACAACCAATTCGGGCTTCTGGATAAATCACATTATCGTCAAAATCATCGGAAATTTCAAAGAGCTAGCCATCATTCACAATCGCCAAGTAACAAAATAAACTCTTTATTTGGTTACAGTAATCGATCAAGGGTGGCCGAGTGTCGCACTCGTAGCTCACATGATCGATATCAAATCCTCGAAGAGTCTGAGTGTGCTGTCTCGGCGTTATTGATGCAGCATGATAACAAACTTTGTTGTGCAATTATTTATGCTCAATCAACATTTCTTTATCCTCGTAAAGTTTCATCGTTTGAAAATTAAAATTACCTTGGGTGACTCGGAGAGAGTACCGAAAAATTAGTTTTAAATAGGACTGTGAGTTTCTGTGCTGTCTGTGTTGGACTCTTTTGTCAAGGATGAAGAGCCATCACTCCCTGTGGGGAAAGAGAGTTGCTGGCGCCCGTCAGACAAATTAGGGTTTGGACTTGTGAGGGCTGTAGATATCTGTTGTTGTTCTGTACCAGCCAGAGCGGCGGCCCTCTCGAACTGTTGAAGTTTCAATGAAAGTTGTCTTTTGAATGGTGTCTGGGACCTCAGATGGCTTAAAGTTCTGAACGATATCTGCCTTTGTAACATGAGTGGCGTTGCATGAGGTCTATCAATGGCATTGGGATTTATCACTGGCTTCATTGGCGGCGGTTCAACAGGTCGAAATATATTGTCGGATCTGGGTTGGCTTTCTCTGATCTGCTGAGTCAGATTATTATGTTGAGCATTTAGGGCCTCTCTATCACGCTTCTGCTTCCGTTCAAGACAGATCGCAAATGCACAACCAACTGCATGAGATAACCGCTCACCTGTGTTGCCGATTGCATGGAAGCCATGACACATCCAGCGCCTGGTTGTTCCGTCTCGACAAATGTAGGCAAAACCACGTTCATTATTGCGATCAGGTGCACAGAAGGATACTTTTTCGATTGTTTGATCGACTATGAGGCCACGAGTCTCACAATCGACGATGCGTAAACCATCTCCGGACACAAATAGAGTTCCCCTAATTGATTTCCTTTTGGTACCTCGTAGAACTTTCAAAGCCTCCTCGCATATTGGCATGCCGCGTGATTCGAATACTTCGACACAGCCTAAATACTTCACTGGAAATGCACAGTTTCCTTGTCTAACTGATATTTCATCTGTATGCCATTGGTTAACAGGTCCTTGATTGGTGTTTGAGTTGTGATTGCATCCAGTAATCTTGTCTTTTTTTCTTCGAAAACTTTCCCTAAAACTTCTGAATCTTTGCATGATTATGGTCATACGTGTTGATGATTTTGGCGATGGACAAGTGGAAGGCTACTAGAATGAGATATTAATAATACATTATTATGATAATATGTATTAGTCAAGGATTTTTCTCGGAGAGAAGTTCATTAGGGTGCTGTAATATTGAGTGGTGAGCTAGCCAATTAACAAGTGGTGGTGTCCGATTAGTATGCAACAGACGTCATTAATGGTTATTGGTGTCATCATTTTCCCATGCGAGCACTTGAGAGTATATTTATCTGTAATGAGTGCAAGACATCAAGACCTGATTGCTCAAAGCCTTGGGCGATAAGGATAATAAGTTTTTCTCTCCACCGCTCTCGTTAGACGAACACAAAGAGATGAGGCAAAGATACACGCACAAGAACGAGAAAGGCAACTGGTGGTCGTGTGACTGTCGACTGAATACACCAAGCCTGCTCAAGCAAAGAACAGTTGCAAAAGTGCACTGAAGCCTGCCGTCTATCAGAAGCAATCCACTGGGATTTCTCTGGCACACAAGCCAGCTAATGAGCAGTAGCAGTCTCCCTTGCTGCAGAACTGCGTGAGAGATTGTTTTCTCGCGCAATTGTACTTTCTGCGTAGTTGTTGATCAATGAAAACAAAATATTTACTGGACCAATTAGATTCCGATATGTGAGATTTTATAACTGCTAATTCCTATTTCATCAGTGTATATATTTTGCTCAGAGAACCATTTATATACGGTTTTCCGTACTAATTATAGATGCACATATTTTTTACCACCCGAAGCCCGCCTTTTATGCTTTGAGGATCGAGGATTCGATTATTCGCCAGAACATGAGCACCCCTCTTGCAAACAAGACTACTTTTAGTAGTAGGATGAAGATGTCGGCTACGATAGGCCCTAAGACTAACGGTTCAACCATTAATCACAACAATAATCATCTCATGGGACATAATAAGGTTAATGGGACCGAACCCAAAGCACCACCTCGGACAACTCATAAATCCATCACCTCAGCCGCAAATCCCAATTCAACCGATAACAAACCACCCCTGCCCCAAACATCTAGTCGGATTGCTCCACCGAGGTCGAGTTTACCCAAGCGAGTATCAAATCCCAAGATAAACTCAGAGAACAAGGTTGGTGGCTTTGCAGCCCCAACCCTTGCCGCCATCCAGAGATCATCCGCCTCAACTTTTTCCTACTCTCGCTCATCTTCCAAGTTATCATCATCATCCTCCGCAGTAACGCCGAGAATCAGTCAGACCAACCATGTTTCGGGAGCATCGTCAAGAACCAACTCGAATTTAGGCTCAGTGCACAGTCGGCTGGCATCGAACAGTTCAATACATGCAGCTACCACGCGAAAGTCGACCTTACCACCAACCAAATCGAATTACGTGCCGGATACTAATTCTATGAGGAGAGGTCTAGCGAAATTCTCAAATCCGATTGAGTGCCAGAGGCAATTCCAATCCTTGAGCTCCGAAATCAGGCAGCTCAAAGACATCAACGAAAACAAAGACAACAAGATATCCAAGCTGCAAGAGCAGCTCGACGACACAATCAAACAAGGTGTATGTTACGCAACCATAGTGCAATATTTCGCTGGGAAGCTTAAAATCAATACAGATGGTCCGGATCTAGTGACCGAGTACAACCAACTCAGGTGTCAGCTGGAGAAACTGCTCCAAGATCAGGCTGAAACCGAGTCAAGAATCAATGGAATCATAGAAGAATACAATAAAAAAATCGAGTGTGAACAAGATCTCAGAGATGATATCAAGCGCGAATTAGAAAAAACCAAAGAGGCTCACTCGACTGAATTGACAAGCTTGATAGGAGCACACAAAGACGAATTGAATGATCTCATTGAAAAGCACGCATCCTCGAGACTTGAACTAGAAAGTAAAATCGCCTCGCTTAGCGAGCAGCTGAACTGTAAGACTGAAGAGTTGGAACAACTCCGAAAGGATCATGAAATGTTGACCGAGAATTATAACAAGTTGGAGGAATCGTTGACTAGAGACAAGGATGCCAGAGTCAAATACGCTCAAGAGAAAATAAGTCAGCTCCAGAAAGAAGTTGACTCACTGAACTCCGTCCTTGAGATGCGCACCGAAAAGATGCATTCCTTGGAAAAGGACAGCATAATGTTGGGTGAGGCTCAGCAAGAGTTGGCAGCTGAGAGGGACTACAACAAGGCCCTGAAGCAGCAATTGGAATCTCTGAATGCAGCCCTAGATATCAAGAGAGAGAAATTTGAAAATCTAATTGTCGAGAAAGAGAAAATCTCGTTGGAGCTGAAGCGAGAGCGCAAAGAAAGGCGTAGAATGACGATGAGAACCGAGCAACTGGAATACGCTCTGAACGAATCATTCGCTAATGACAATATTACATTGCTTGACCCGGAAATTGTTGAAAGCTGAGACATCTCTATGTTTATGGTTATGTAACTCTTAAGACTATTCAGTATTAAGGTATGCATTGTTGAGGTTGAAAGTTTATGGAGCGCATCTATGGTGTCTCTTTTTATGACCAAAGTACAAATGAGCAAACATAACGTCTGACTCATCTATGATTAGTTTTTGAGTAATTCCCGGAACGGGCCAAAGGGAAAGATGGTTGAGGTCACCTGCTGCCCGGTGCGCAGTGCGCTTGCACAAGATAACCTGTCACGCATCTACAGTGACCACGTGTTGAGTACTCTGGCGTCCACAAGTTTCGCTCGAAATTTCAAGTCCGGCTTACACTCAATATCCACCAATAAAAACCCTCCCAACGAACGAAGTCCGGAATATGGACAATTCCAATGAGACAGAAGATCAATGGATGCCTAGCGATCTACAGGTAGCTCTGAACTTGGATTTCATGCCTGTTACACTCTACAATCCCGATATAACGCAAGAGGTCTATACGAAGTGCATCGAATGCCCCAACATCGGATTGACTCTAATCAATAAGCGTACTGGAGGTGATAATTTCTTAATATGCATTACTTGTGAGGCACAAATCTTCGTCCTCGATTCCCATCAAGAAGAGCACATTTCTTTCTTCGTGAAGCTACTCAAGAAGAAAGAGCTTGATTCTAAATTTTATGTCTACAATGGTTGTGAGTCGAACTTTCGCCTCTCTAAAGGTCATGGAATAAGTCTATGCAATTCAATTGACATTTCCACCATGGACGTCTTTCTATCCTTGAGGAGTTCCTTGTCTTCAGGCGCTATCGACACGTACAATATTGAATCTTTGAATAGTCAGCGTTTCCCTTACAGAAATCGTATCAAGTTGGCGAAATATTATCTAGGTGTGGAATTGCCTCAACCAACCGATGAAGAAAAGTGCTCCTTATATTGTTCCCCTCTTACTGTCCCTGCTCAAAACTATATCAGGAAGATGGCCTCAACAGTACGTGCCGTAGCACTCCGCATAGTAGACAGGATCGATGAGTTGAACTCAAAAGATTCGGATAATATTTACTCTTTTGGATTGCTCGCATCCGATGAGGATTTTGAAGTGTTCGAAGAGCATGACAAGAAATCATACTTGCATCTCGTGACACAGCTGAGTGGTTTTAAACCTAACGAGGAATGAGAGTCAACATTGAATTAATCGGTACCTGAATCACGTTTGAGTTTCGCGCCGCGTCTATCTATTCAGCGCGACCATTGCAAACACGTGAATTATTTTACATAACAACACCGGGAACCCAATATTCCATTTTTCGACAGCAACTTCATATCCTTCCAAGATGTCATCAATATGCAGGGTTTTGATTAATTACAACTCAAGAAGCTATCTATCGTCGGTTATAAAAAATTTGCCTGATCACAGAGCTCTCGTGATAGAAAAGTTCGGTGAGCCATCCGACTGTGTTAAGTTGTTGACGAGGAAAGCCGATCAGGTTTTACCAAAGAAACTATCTCCCAAGCAAATACTAGTCCAGCACCTCGCTGCCTGTGTCAACCCAGCCGACATAAATGTTGCTCAAGGTGTTTACGGTGTGAAACCAACCCTACCTACAGTCATCGGTAATGAAGGAATAACACGAGTTTTGGAAGTTGGCCCAGAGGTGAAGGATTTAAAGCCAGGAGATCTAGCACTGGGTGTGTCTACCCTAGGCTACTGGCAGTCATATAGTGTACAGAATAGTGAGACATTCTACAAGGTCGACAATGATCTCGAAATCGCGACGGCAGCTCAGCTGAAGGTGAACCCGTGCACCGCTTTCCGCATGATCAAGGATTTTGTCGAGCTCAAGCCTGGAGACGTGATTATCCAAAATGGAGCGAATTCTGCAGTTGGCGTCTATGCCATACAGTTTGCTAAATGCTGGGGTTTGAAATCGATTAATGTCATCAGAGACAGACCGAACAAGTCTGAGATAATTGATGAGTTGAAATCCTTCGGCGCCGACCACGTCATCACAGAGGGTGAGCTCCGTAACGTTGAGATCTTATCACCAATACTCAAATCAATAGGGAAGCCGAAGTTACTTTTGAACTGTGTTAGCGGTAAAAATGCCTCAGATTGCATGAGAATTCTCGATAATGGTGGGTCATCAGTCACTTATGGATTCATGTCTAAGCAACCACTGACCATTGGAGCCCAATCAATGTTCAAAGATCACCAAATCAAATTTTTCTGGATGTCTCGATGGTACAATGAAAGGGAGCCGTCTAAACGCGGCGAAATCACTGACATGCTGAATAATATAGCGGATATGTTTAAAAGAGGTATCATTAGGCCGAAATCCAGTACGTTGATTGATTTTGAGGAGAGAAACCTAGCTTTTAAAGGGTCGAACAACACCAAATATATCTTTTCAATAAGTAAATGAATATCAAGTCGTTTTACGACCGTTACAGATTGACACGTTAGCGTTTTATTTATAAAAGTCCATCCTCCGATATTGTTCACTTGCCACCTTTTCTAAAAGCATCTTCGATGGCCTCCTGCGATGCTTCCTCAAAATCGCATGCTTGGACGTATTTATAGAC
>Ga0058701_10000032_pt1 | contig 101230 bp, 67 predicted proteins | sample AgamicOrMae_FD_97039 | JGI IMG/M metagenome (GOLD analysis project Ga0058701, IMG submission 97039) | Agave microbial communities from Guanajuato, Mexico - Or.Ma.e | ecosystem: Host-associated > Plants > Phyllosphere > Phylloplane/Leaf | place: Guanajuato, Mexico | collected 2012-06-04
CGCAGTGCCCAAGCTGCACCGGTGCATTTCGCGGTGAATTTGCTTTCACATGCGAACTGAGTTCATGGTCATTCGGGAGGTTCCAGACCGAAATAATTTTCCCATAATGTCTATCGTTAATTGATAATTAAATATCGATAAGACTGCTGCAAGATGCCCGCCACTCCCCGAAACAAACTCAAGCAACCTTCCACCCCTAATTCTGTAACTAAGGAAAACAAAAAGTCGAGAGATACGTTGACGGAACTAAGTCAGAATGTAGAAAGTGAAGAAAAAAGTATGTCCAATCTGTGCTCTATGGCCTCTGTAGATGGCCAAGAATCAGTCAAACTAACAAGAGAATTATTGGACCTTTTGGCTCAACAAAAGAGAGATGTTGTCGAATACATATCAAACAATCTCGACGATACAAGCGCTAACCTCGAAGTTTATGGTTTCTCGAGAGGCAAATATATTCCAAGTTCATTCTACGACGACCTACTGGCATCAGATCTTAAACTAAAACAGTTGACTTTCAGGGGCAGAGGTCTATGGAATACATGTCGTTGTCCATCCTTGGAAGATACCAGTGGGGACGAACTTGTGGACTTTTTAAATCCAGAGCAAATGACATCCATCGAAAGGCTATACATAATGAGACCATTCCAGATTAGGGCTTGCACATTTCTTGATCTCATAGCTAGGAGTCCAAATCTGAAGGAAGTGCGTTTTTATGGTATCTTGATAGATGATGAGCATCATAAGCCTTTCGACTCCGTTAGATTCACGTGTAGTATCGAAAGATTATACTGGCCTTGGTGCAATAGGAAACGAAATCTTCCTACCTTAAAGACACTTGTCAGGAGAATGGACAGCATCACCACTTTTTATTCGAATGGCGATTCAACATGTGATTTATTAGGTGCCGATTTACTTCCTAATCTAAAATATCTGTCTCTCATCTTAAATGAAAGCTGGGTATGCAAAGATGAAAAGATGAAGCGACCGAATCGATACTTGAAGAAGATTGCTTATTTGTCGCTAGCGAAAAAACTGGAAGCTCTAGAAATAAGAACCTTCAGGTTGGATATAGAAGAGTATGAATATGACGAAGAGCTTGATTCTGCTGTTAGACGTATTTATGAAAACTATCAGCTCACCTTTTGGGAAAACATAGCCAAACTTCCAAATTTGAGATACCTAGCCATCTATGGAGCTTGGGAATTAGACACAGTTGCCCGAGAGCTAGCCAGGCATGGTCTTCAGATAGAGTATCTTAGAACTAATTTAGTTCCTAGTTCCATGATTCCCGCTATCGATGCTGGTGAAGATCTATTAGTGTTATCTATGTGTGATAGCATCAAAGAGTTGAGGAAATTGACGAAATTGAGATCGCTTCACTTCGCATGCCACGAGAACCTCGCGAATATCGATTCAAAAACCGTCAGTGCCCTAAAAGAGCTGGCCGATCTTATCTGGGTTTTTGACCTTAGGATCGCATTCAGTCCTGAGGTTGAAGATTTGATTACCAATATCATGCGACGAGGGAATCAGCAAGGTAAGGTCTATAAGATTAAGCTACATATCGAATCAACTAGAGACGACCACGCCAACACTTACATCGAGACCATAGCAAAGTTTTCATCGGTCCAAGCCGTAAAAGATCACCTGCTCTCGATAGTTGGACAGGAAGCAAGGAGTAAATTTGGTAGAATGTCTTATAAAACCTTCCATTTATGGGGTATCGAGCAAATCGCCAGCCGTGATCGGTCAAGCTTTGATAAATTAAACGAAACTTGGGGTCAATACAACCAGATATTCAACCCAATCGACATTTTCGCTTAGATCGACAAACGATAAAATGAAGAGTTACATCAAAAAGAACAACAATAAATCCATTTCTTAGAATGCCTCCCTCTCCTATTCAGTCTCAGTATGAATTTAATTTGTCGCAATTAGATCCCTCAAGTTTTTCACGCGAAGTGCACAAACTTCGCAATCCCTCTTTTTCAGCTTATGCATCTCAAGTCGCAGCAAAGTGTTTGATCATCATGGATGACATTACAGCGAGCTCACTCATGCGATTCTCATTCCTAGATGTTGATTTCGGAGGATGCGAAAGTGGTCGGACCAAGAGGCTGCAAAAGTCGGTTGGACATTGACTGTAGTTCTCGCTCTCGAGCAACACCTATTCCGCCGATCATCGCCAGTCGAGAAACGCATCGTCTCGTAACAGTGCTTTTTTCCAGAAACATTGAAAGAGGCTGAATCGCTCAATTTTATTGATTCAGGCAGGAAAACGGTTATTTCGAAAGAGTTGCTCTACAATCTGGCAACACAATGTGGAAGTCCCGCGAGATTGCACCTTGCCGAGAGAAACAGATGGATGAAGCGTGATAATTTGGGCTCTCTCGAAAGAATTGGACGCAATCGTCATGAGTGTTTTGTCGGCGGAGAGTGAAATGTTCTCAACAATTGATTTACTATAAATCTCTAAAGCGACCTGTTGTGCGTTCGCAGACAGTATTGAATGGTTTTTATCCTGTTGGTCATCCCGTTTGCCACCTAGTTTATTACCTCTTTAGCACTGTAACGCTGCTCTGCGATATCTCTAATGCTGATCCAATTGCTCCAGTGGTCTACCGGTAGATGAGAGCGTGTATCGGACGGGCCGGCAGGAAACATTTAGTCTGAGAAGTTGTTTGCTTGCGCGAAAAATGATGCCTACGCCAGATTGGCTCTAATCGGATAATAATCATTGTGTTGTTCCGATGGCTAGACGAAAAAGAAGGATAGAAAGAGAGAGAGAGAGAAAAGGAGGCGATGGAAAGTGGTCACCATCAAGCTCTTACCTGCTGGTGAAGGGCCTTGCTGTGTCGTGTTCAGAGTGTCTGTCTTATTCTCGCTAAGCCTCGAGTCCTTCACTTGGCAACAGGTCTGTTAATGTCCATGTCACACATTCCGCCCAGTGTTTCATCGAAAGCCGTTGGCCAGATTTTTCGGCATTTCTTCTTCGGAATGAAGGGGAGAGTTTATAAATTTCAAATTGACACATGTTTGCGAGAGCATACACAGGACTTGGTCTAAATTTTTGCTCCTTTCTATTGGTTCGCTGGTTGTTGCTAATGTTGTTGTTCTTGTTGCGGTTGGCTCTGGAAATCGAGCAAAGCAATTAGAATTGGAAGGAAAAGTTTACCTCGCAGTTGGTCAGTAGAGGGATTTAGCTTCGGCGCTTGGAAGAAGAGTGTTTTATTTTTGCCCCTAGCGAAGCAGGAGAGACTCGTCCAAATCAATGAGCGCTTAAGGGTGGCGGATGCAGAGAATGTCTACACTTTACTTTAGACCAGGCTAACTCGACGAGTAATCCCATAGACTCGACCTGAGAGAGTGACTTAGGAGATGAGATGAAAAAGATCTCGCCTCTTCGATCGGCAGAGTTGCCAGTTGTGAGCTCAGAATCGGAAATTCATACCGAGTGCGAAGGAGACCACAAACAAGAGCCAACTGGCTATTTCCATGATCGTAGCGCGTGTTGCCCCACTAGGCATACAAGTCCAAGCAAAGCCACGAATGTGAATAACGCTAATGGGAAGAAAGTTTGTCAAGATTAGATGAATTCAAAGAAGCAAGCAGATCTGTATTCATGCAAGAGTGTGACACTTTTGCCTTCCCAATCGGAAGTATGAAGTTCAAGTTGATTTAGTGTCATTTGCATCTAGTTTGAACCCTGACTCGGCGAGTCTAAGTATTTAAGCAAGTTGCTCGAGTTGAGAATTGAACATAGATGAAGTTTCTTCTCGAGAAGACCATTGTTGAATTGGGCAAAAATTCAAGCGGTAGGTCTTTGCTAAGTTATGAAACTGAAGAGGGAAGAATCAAGATGCCGAACACTGCTCCAGAGGGATCATTCAAGTTCAAGAGAGTTATCAAATATGTACAGATATTGATTATATTGAACCAGATTAGTCAGCAGATAATATGCTCAAAAGCGGAGCCCAATGAGTGGCTAGTGTTCCGAGAGAGTGGTTGGCGCAATGCCACCAGCCGAGAGGTGCCCCTTAGGGTGCTTCGTGGAAGCGCGGGAGGTGAGGGAGCGAAGCAAGAGAGGAGCGGAAAGTTGATAGAATGGGACGACGATCCGGACATCCAATTGGACCAAGTGAACCTGAACCGGAGCTATGCTCTGCGTCCTCTGACGAGCAACCACTTGCACGATGTGCTGCCCAAGATGTCGGTGGTCAAGCCGACTCGCTTTGGGGAGCAAATGGGTCGCAAGGGCTCATTTGTCAACAGGCTCGTTTACCATGGCCGTCTGGAGCCCAAGCGAGAGGCTGGCGCGAACAGTTCCGTCGCCAGCCGAGTGGATGACGGATTGGAGATGCTGATCAACACCCACCAGCCTGTGACGATAAGCAGACGGTCATTCGGCGGCGCCGGCTGGCTGAGACAGACGAGCTCGACAGCACTTGGCAAGCCGCTAGCTCGAAAGCGTTCCTGGTCGACAACTGATGAGCTGCAGAGCAGAAAGGTCGGCGCAACATCAGAGGAGCCCGAGAGGAATATTTATTCACCGATCAAGAAGTTGCACAGTAGGGCCAGCACGATCAATCAAGAGCAATCGAACGACATCAACCCAATAACGCAAGACTCGTCTGCCTCCGATTGGCGTCCCATAGTCTATCCAGTGACAAGTTCATCTCGGGCGCGCCTATCCAGCAAGGAGCTCGAGCGACCGAGAAAAGAGAGCTTAGATTTGCGCAGAAAGGGCAGGCAAGAAGAGAGTTGGGAGAGAAATTTGACCGCGGGATATCGTACGTCGGAATCGTCAAGAGACAAGAAGGGGCCCACGGCTGAAAATGACGATCGATGGAAGCCCATTCGACTGGACGCCTTCCGTGAGACGATCAAGAAGAGCCCCTCGGTCGAGCATGGAAGTAACTCGCTTGACGAGAGCCTCAAGCCGATTTCGATGGCGAGATCGAAATTGGACTCCATCATTTCGAATAAGCGAACAATAGAGATCAAGAAGAAGCAGGCGAAGAAGAGCTCCATCGAGGAGCCGTTCGACGATGCCGACGAAGACCTGGAGGGTATCGAGATTGGCTTGGAGGCCGAGCGAGAGGATAGTCTGCCCGATGAGAAGAGAAAGGACAAGCCTCCGACGCAGCGATCGGAGACGAACAAATTGGTGGCCTCAAACCAGGTCAAACGGCCGTCGGAGGAGTTTGAGGAGAGCAAATGGACTCCATTAGCTAAATTGAGCACTAATTCCAGTGGTGACGAGTCGCAAACAGACTCGCCCAGAGATTTGGGTGAGAGCTCGACAATTGTTGCCGTGTCATCGTTGCAGCAAAGCGGCGCTCCCTCGTCCTCGGGCAACACTAGTCTAGCAGGCGCCTCGAATTCATCCACCGAGCAGCGGTCGGCCTCCGATTTGAGCTACATCTATTCGTCGCAGCCTCAGCAACAAGTGCCCATCAGCCAATTGGTGAACGCGGCCGGCCCAAGCACGTCGTACTATTCCAGCAACTACGCTCCGAGCCCGCAGCAGCAGCAACCAATCCAACCATCGCCATTATCGCCACCAGAATTGACCCTCATCGACACAGTCAGCGGACAGACACCAGAGATGATTGTGGACCGGACGCCAACGGTCGAGCCAGCGTCCACTGGCGGGGGATACTCACAGCCCGTGGTGGCGGCCACCTTCCAGCCGGCCCCGCAGCCGCCCAGCCGGCAGCCCTACTATGGAGGCTACGGAGGTGGAGGCAACACAGGCTACGAGTCTCCCCAGCCACAGTCTGTGGCCACTGTGGGCTCGAGCCTTGGTGGAGGAGGATACGGAAATAGTTTCTATGCACCGGCACAACAATTCAGAGCTCAACAACAACCTCAACAAACCCTTCGCCAACAACAACAACCTCAGGTGGTCAGACAGGAGCACCATTATCACTATTACAACAACAACCAGCAGCAACAACCTCAGGGCCAGGAGCAGCGTCAAGCCGTCAGCCAAGTGTCCCAGGCACCAGGAGTTCAGCCGACCGTCATCAGGGAGCTCCAGCCGATCATGATAAGCCAGCCTGTAATCCAACAACAATCCACCACAGCCGCCCCTCAGACTCAGACCATAATTAGAGAGATTGTCAAAGAGGTGCCCGTGCAGCAGGTGCAAACTGTCCAAATGCCGGCTCGTATTGTGCAGATTTCGCCCCAACCGACAACCATCGTTCAATTGGCCCCATCAATTCAGCCTCCCCAACTTCCGCCCATCATTCGAGACATAGGCCCAATTGAGAATGACTTTCCTCAACAACCAACCTCCAACTACGCCAACCAGGTTCCAGCAGCACAACGATTAATCAGACAACTCTCTAGCACTCTGCCCCAAGTTGCCCTAAGGATGCCTCAGCCAGTTGCTCCATTCAGATTGCAATTGCCCACTATGCAGTTGTCGTCCTTGAGACAGCAGTCAAATCCGGCCCCGGTCACTAGGCAAACTGGTAGCTTCATTATTCCACCAGTGCCAAAGAAGACAACCACCTACATGACCGAAACCCAAGCCATGCCCACACACACCACAATTATGCAGACCACACAATTCACCCCTGCAACTCGCACCACTGTCTTCACAACTGACCATCAGCAGCCAGCAGTAGATTCGACCCGCATGATAGGCCAACCAAACGCCGCCTCTGTATCTTATAAATAAAGTTATTTCCATCTTAGACTCTCCCTATCCGAAAAACTCTGATTATAGAATCCTTCGTTAACTTATTCGTGCCTAGAACATCCCTAAGTCTCCAATGGGTTCCGCAATAAACACTGGTTCGTGCAGAATTCGCACTAGTACGCAGCACGCGGATCGTGCCCATCGGTTGTTCTGCGCAGAATTGCGCCAGATTTTTGTTTCGCCCTAATGTTCGATCGCCACTCTTTGCTCAGCAGCGAATTAAGAGGGGGACAGGAGGAGATAACAACAAAACAAATCGCATTATCGCAAAGATGGTCTCTAATTTATCTCTCGATTCCACCAACAGATTCCATTAGAATATCGCTACGACGATTAGGTGTAATAAATGAACCAGGCTGCAAGTTCATCCATTGTTATTGTTAAGCATGGCCGTGGCTCAAACTGGAAAACTATTCTCATGCGGTAACCACTCATTCGAGACCACTCGGGGTATGCTACATTTCGGGGAACGTCCTAGTCAAACAGTATGCATATTATCCGTTCCATCAACTATGACGGCACGCGACATAATACACTTTCTCAATCCATCGATGGAACATATAGAAAACACAAGAATCATCAGAGAAGTCAACCACGATTCGCACTACACGGTTTTATTGACATTCCGTAATCAAGATGCCTCTACTCAGTTTTACTTGAATTATGATGGCATCAATTTCAACTCTATCGAGGATCATGTTTGCAAGCTACTCTATGTAACAAGAATCGAAACCTTTTCAGAGGATCCGTCGAAGATAGATGAAACATCCAATTGTACCGTTTGCCTTGACAGAATGTATCCTGATGTTGAGAGCATAATCACAATATTATGTAATCATTCATTTCATGTTCATTGTTTGAGCAAATGGAGCGACACGTCTTGTCCTGTATGCCGGTACAATCAAACTCCTGAATGTCAGCTGGAGAACAAATGTATGGATTGCTCTTATGATGGAGATTCCTTATGGATGTGTATTATTTGTGGTTATGTTGCCTGTGGTCGTTACATAAATGGACACGCGTATGATCACTTTAAGCAAACTCAACATACCTATGCAATGCAATTGACGGACAATCAAGTTTGGGATTACGCGGGTGATAATTACGTTCATCGTTTGCTTGCCAACAAAACAGATGGCAAGCCAGTGGAGGTGGAGGGAGCCGAGGCATTCAGGCAGGCGGAAGAGAAAGTTGAAGCGACACAAATGGAATACGAATATCTGTTGATGCAACAATTAGAATCTCAAAGAAAATATTATGAAAAGCTCATAAAGGACAACGAGAAACAATGCCAAAAGAAAGTTGATGATGCCTCGGCTAAGCAGGAGGAAGCCACGAATGATCTGAAAAAGTTGCAAGAAAAATATGATCACGCCATAAAGGAGAAAACGGCAACTGACAAAAAGCTGAAAAAGATGAGAGCGCAGCTTAGCAAAGTAGAATCTTCTCTAGAGGAGGAGAGGCAAATGAATAAGTGTTTGACAATGAACCAAGAACAGTTTCAAGCTAGGATAAAAGAGTATGAAACTCGGTTAGAGGAAAAGACTAAACGAATTGCGGAATTGGAAGAAGAACAAAGAGATCTCATGATGTTCATTGAGGCACGAGATAAAATCGAAAATTCCATAGAGGCTAATGAATTCACTCGGTCAGAAATAAGCGAAGGTCAACTATTAGTTCAATCATCAACGAGTGGTGCAGCCCCCTCCGCGCGAAAGAACAATAGGCGCAATCGAAAGTAGTCTTATGTCACCTGATGCCGCATCAGGCGTTTGAAAGAGCGAACTCTCATCACGTCAATTAGTGGTGTCATTATCCTATCATACCGGGGTTTATAATCTTGGTTTGATATAAATAAGCTCTCTGTTTTGGCCGAGAGCTCGGTAGGATCGAGCAGCTTTCTTGCTCGCGAATCATAGTCTAGAAATTGTGGCTGCCCAGTCCTCAGCAAGACTGAAATCGATAACTATTTTCCAGGAACCAAGATAGATTAAAGGCAAAAAAATGTATCGCCAGTTATCATGCGAGTCCAAGAGACTGAGGTCGAACCGGCAGATGGCCATCATCTGTATGTTCCTCCTGGCTTATCATTTGGCTCCGGTCAACATGCATATTGTTGCGAAAAGATGCGTTGATTCGGACAAGGCAACTAGTATTCTGAAGAAAGTCATGCTGACGATCGAGATAGCATGCAGCTCAATATTCACGAAGATCGATAATTGCGACGCTTGTAAAGCGGCAGCAACCAGCACCCCGGCTCCAACAACAACCGCAGCACCGGACTCAGCGGAGGTCGACATCAAGCTGGCCGTTAAATGCGATGGCCCTCCACCTAGCGAAGCTCCCCCACCGACGACGACGCCAGCACCAACCACCACTGGGGCACCGACGACAACCCCAGCTGAGAGTGCGACCCACAAAGAGATCCTCATCAAAATAGAGATCGATGAGCATGGACACCCAGTAACCGGTACAACACCAGCACCAACGACTACTCCCGCGCCCACAACTACTCCAGCGCCGACAACAACACCAGCACCAACAACAACACCAGCACCAACAACTACTCCAGCACCAACAACTACGCCAGCACCAACAACTACGCCAGCACCAACAACTACGCCAGCACCAACTACTACACCAGCGCCAACAACCACTCCGGCACCAACAACAACTCCGGCGCCCACGACAACTCCTGCGGCAACAACTACGCCAGCACCCACTACAACTCCAGCACCCACTACAACTCCGGCACCCACTACGACGCCAGCGCCCACTACGACGCCAGCGCCAACAACCACCCCGGCGGCTGAGGAGGAAGAAATCAATATCCACATTGTCATTGAAGAGACAGTCGAGGAAGCGCCTGCGACTACTCCAGCCCCAACGACAACACCAGCACCCACGACTACTCCGGCACCAACAACAACCCCAGCACCAACAACAACACCGGCACCAACAACGACCCCGGCACCAACAACAACACCGGCGCCTACAACGACCCCGGCCCCAACGACAACACCAGCACCCACGACTACCCCAGCACCAACAACAACCCCGGCACCCACAACTACCCCTGCGCCCACCACCACTCCGGCACCTACAACAACTCCAGCGCCAACGACAACGCCCGCACCCACAACAACTCCAGCCCCAACAACAACGCCACCACCTACCACAACTCCCGGTCCCACAGCAGCTTGCAAGAAAGAAGTCAATGTCAAGATCGATATCGAGGAGGATATAGGGGGAGCTGCTCCAGATACTACTCCAGCTCCCACAACAACCCCTGCGCCCACCACAACACCAGCGCCAACCACAACACCAGCGCCAACAACAACTCCAGCGCCAACGACGACTCCAGCGCCAACGACGACTCCAGCGCCAACGACGACTCCAGCGCCGACAACTACGCCCGCGCCCACCACAACACCAGCGCCCACTACAACGCCGGCACCTACAACCACTCCAGCGCCAACCACAACCCCTGCGCCCACCACAACTCCGGCGCCAACCACAACACCGGCGCCAACCACAACACCAGCGCCAACAACGACACCAGCGCCAACGACGACTCCGGCACCCACAACAACTCCGGCACCCACCACCACTCCGGCGCCCACAACAACTCCGGCACCCACCACCACTCCGGCGCCCACTACAACTCCGGCACCTACAACCACTCCAGCGCCGACGACTCCAGCGCCCACAACAACACCAGCGCCGACAACTACGCCCGCACCCACCACAACACCAGCGCCAACAACCACTCCAGCGCCCACAACAACGCCGGCACCTACAACCACTCCAGCGCCGACGACACCAGCGCCAACAACGACACCAGCGCCTACAACAACACCAGCACCCACCACTACGGCCGCCCCACCACCATTGGAAAAAATACAAGAGAACATAGAGGTGATGATGTCTCTTACTGATAAATTGGCCTCTGCAAATACCAAATTGCACAAATCGGATTGCAAACTACAGGACGTGGCAAAGCTCATGGCAGCTGCAGGGGCTGAAGTCAAACTTCTGGATGAGGAAGTTGTTGAATTCATCGAAGTTACAGAAGAGCTTGAATGCATTGAATCGATTCTGACTGAATTTATAGAGATTGAAGCCGACGGATGTCTCGTTACAGAGGAGAAAACTGTTGAGGGAATATTGAAGCATGCTTCAATTGTTGACAAGATCGGATCGTTCCAATTTGAATCTAAAATCGAGGTTTAAATAATTCATTGAGGAGTACGAAGAGTTTTACGAGAGGTCGCCAGCATATGGAAAGTAGAGAGATCAAATGATTGAATGTTTCCTCTATAGATCAGGGACTCAACAAGTCTCATTTATCAACTGGAAAACAGTGAAAGAGTGATAAAGAATGGCTGCGCCAAATAAAATTAACTTTCATCATCAATAGTGCTCCCTTTCGAAAATTTTTCTTTTCTACTCATTCATACATATTGGAATCCTCCAATTTCATCATTTTGAACCTCATTGACCACTCGATCTAGGCCCCAAAAGCTTTCTTAGGTGCTATCTAACATTGTCCCCAGCAGTGTGAGATTACCGCTAGACAGTCTGCAATTGTGTTATGCTGACTTTGATGTCGGAACATTGGGCATGATCATACTAGACTTATCGAGAAAACAATGCCCCTGGCACTTCATAGATGGAGAAATTAACAACAAAATCAACAATGAGCAAAACCTGTGCACCTGTGTGCCCATCAACTGATGGAGCCAAAATTAAAGAGGCGCCAGACGAGATGTCTGCCGAGTCTGCCAAAAAATGTCTTGTACCGTGATGTTACCGTAACGTATAATAAAGTTTTTTGGCTTGGTTTCATAAAACCATTTGATTTAGTGCCAGGGATGCATGAGATGAGCATCCCGCTAGCGCATGATGAATATCGATTTGAATGAAGACAAGCCAGAGGGGCACTCCCGGCAGTGTGATCTTTTGTTTCAGATGCAGCGACAAAGATCACAGCTAAACAGCTTCCGGTCTCGACGAGTATATATTAGAGAGACCGATCTGATCAAAACCATCGGGACATCATCATCTGTTTCTGACTGATATCATAGATCGGGCATCAATAGTTATCGGAAACTGCACTGTTAACGTTCCAAGAAGAGTCTCACGAAACTGATCCAAGATGTCTTCTAACGTCAAGCCTTGCAGCAAGAGAGAGAGGACCAACAAGCAAATGGCTTCTATTTGCATCATACTGCTGGCCTATCACCTCTCGCCAGTGAACACCCACTCGATCGTAAAAAGGTCCTCAAAGTGCGAGGAGGCAACAAGTATCTTGACGAAAGTAATGCTGACAATCGAGGTAGCCTGTAGCTCGATATTCACGAAACTGGACAACTGCGAGCCATGCAAGGCAGCAATGGCTGCCTCAGAGGCCACCGTCGAGGAGCATGCCGAGATAGACATTGACATCAAAGAGGAGCCATGCGTCAAGTGCGCCGCACCACCAACAACTCCTTGCCCGCATAAAATTCAAAAACATGGTCCTACAACACCCAAACCTTGCGCCACCACACCAAAGCCTTGCACCACCACACCCAAACCATGTACTACTACACCCAAACCATGTACCACAACACCCAAACCTTGTACCACAGCACCCAAACCTTGCACCACAACACCGGCTCCAACCACGCCGAAACCATGCGAGACAACTACCCCAGCTCCAACCACACCGAAACCATGCGAGACAACTACCCCAGCCGCCACGACCACCACCGAAGCGCCAGATTGTGGCTCGGCAGCATCTTCAGGCAGCGAGGAGATCAAATTGAAAATCAAAATAGACGAGACCATCACCGAGGAGGAGACAACCACTACAGCGCCGCCTAAAGTTGAGGAGACGATCAAGGAGGACATTACAATATCTGTCGATATCGAGGGAAAATCAGAGGAAGCTACAGAGGCGCCTAAAGTCGAAGAGACGGCCAAGGGTTCGCTCAAGGAGGACATTAATATATCTGTCGACGTCGAGGAGAAATCAGACAAGACCACTGAGGCGCCTAAAGTTGAGGAGAAGGCTGAGAGGTCCCTCAAGGAGGACATCAATATATCTGTCGACGTCGAGGGAAAATCAGGGGGAACCACGGCGGCACCCAAAGTTGAGGAGACTGCCGAGGGTTCGCTCAAGGAGAACATTAATATATCCGTTGACGTCGAGGGAAAATCAGAGGGAACTACTGAGGCGCCGAAGACTGGCGGGGGATCGTCTGAGGACGTGAGTATCAACATTGACGTGAATGGAGAGATCAAGGAGTCCATCGAGGGTTCAGGATCGAGCTCGCCACCCGAAAGTCTATCCGAGAGCATCAAGGTGATGGTTTCCTTGACCGACAAGCTCTCGACAGCCAAATCAAAACTTTCAGAGGCCGATTGCGAGCTGGTCGAGGTGGTGAAACTGATGGCAGCGGCCGGAGCTGAGACGAAGTTGGTGGACAAGGAGGTCATTGAGTTTGTGGATATCGTCGAGGAGTTCAGCTGTGTCGAATCAATCCTGACCGAGTTCATAGAAATAGAGGCAGGTGGCTTCTGTGAATCAGAGGAGCAAGTTGTTGAAGCTGTATTGTCACACAGCTCGTCGGTTGTTGACAAAGTTGGTTGCTTCAAGTTTGAGACCGAAATTGACGTCAAGTCGAACGAATGATACTTCCGCTAGAGTCATCAAGTTTGGACGAAGATTGCCGCTGAGACACAATTCTAGAGTTCATTAAATCTTATGCTATGAGTCGAATATGGATTCCTATCTGTTAATCAGTTCATGATAAAAACTCCGAGCTAAATAGCTGGAACAACGCGAATTGAGATTATAACCTTTCCTCTCCCTTGGTATGTCTATAGATCAAATTATTGAACAATTAGCATAGTTCATGGCTTTGGATGCAAAAGATGGCCTTTGATTATCTATCAGTCCATTAAGATTTCCATTTTGATTACCATTTTGATGTCCATTTTGATGTCCGTTTTGATATCCGTTTGACGATCCATTGAGGTGCACTCCATTCGAGCTTCCTTTCGTATGACTGTGATTATGCCCATTTGCTGGCAGGACTAGATGGTGTTGCCCATTGGCCATGTAACCAGTTGAAGTGGCACTATAGGCGTACAATAGTTCTGTTGTATCTTCGAGAGAGAGCTTGAAGTTGGCCTTCAGGGCGGCTAATTTCGCGGCCCCAAATGCTGAGGATCGTTTCAATTTCAAGAGGCGAAAATTTTGCAGATGTTTCGATAGTGAACTGGTGAAGCCTTGTTCGAGAAATTCCCAGCTATTGAATACTGAACCAACACAAACAATGTTCAAACCTTGCTCCAGGATCTTCCCATTGGCTTTGGGCAATAGAGCAACTATCTTCCGAGCCAACATTTGACCAGCTCTATGGAAAACTTCGTCGATGGCGGGATCTCGTTCGGCTTTCGTCTCTTCATAGAGGACGCGGCTCAGACTGGCCAGACGTCTCTTAACACTGGACTCTTCGTAAAAGTAGCCCACTTGACTTTCGTTCGAAAGCTTGAAATGTTTGCAAATTATTTCACTCAAACGCCTTGTGTCGTACAATGAGACATTGTAGTTATCATTGTCATCGAGCAGCTTCTTGTAAGCCTCGTGCGCTATCCAATATGCACTACCCTCATCCCCAAACAGGTGACCCCATCCGCCACAATTAGCTATCACCTTGTAATTTGCATCAAATAAAACACTGTTCGACCCCGTGCCAGAGATCAGCACAACTCCTCCTCTGAAACAATTACTTGTATACAGTGAGCCGATGGTGTCGCAGGCTGCCACACAGTTTTTTGTTACTGTTGGATAAGTTAACATAAAATCGTTGGCCAGTTTGTAACAGTCTTGCTCAGTCACACATCCGCTCAAGCACAAACCCAACGATAAAAGCTCTTGCCGTCCTTCGTTATCGAGCGGCTTCTGGGCCGTTTCCTGTTCTTGGCCTACAATCTGGCCTTGTGCCTCTTCGATCATGTTTTTGATTATCCTGAAACACTCATGCTCACCAATCAGCAAGGGATTCAATGCGGGTCCGTCAACAAATGCGCGCTGCTGGCCCGATTCATCAACAATGACTAATTTGCTTGATGTCGAACCTCCCTCCACGCCGGCAAAGAGATGCATTTTGAGATGGTTTTTTCCAATTAATCGAAACTAACACCTTGAGATATTGTTTTTAACGAAGAATTATCATTCTCGGCTAATGCAAAATCTAACTGATGCAAAATCTCACCAAATTCAGTGTCTGATCTTGCAGTATGTTAGGTGGTCCAGTTGGATACAATTTATTCTCATGGGTATTCTCATTCCATATCTTCGCTTTACGAATGGCGTTTCATTTTCGATTCCTTCTTCTCTTGGTCGGAATCTCAGTTTATGCTGGAAAGAGTGATGGAAAGGAAGAGTGAGCGGGGGATAGGAAGTATTGAGGGGGGTTAAGGGACTATAAACGGGAATAAGCTTGTCTGTGTTATGCTTTGGCCAGTTGTTAGTCAGTAATTGCATTCATTCAAAAAAGCGGCAGGTGGTCAGTGGATGAACTCGCAAGCTACACTTTCACTTGTTGCGCTATATTTTCGTCTCTCCAGAGCTAGTAATCTCTAGCTTGCGAAGAATGTCTTGCAGGCCCCTCCTTTCTGTCCTTACTCTCGTCCAAATGATATGATTCAATTTTCGTACGTATATTCTTACATTAGTTAATGCTCCATAATGAACGAAACAAAAACGATCTTGCTGAGGTTGCAAAGCAGTTCATACTTGGGCCCATTCGGGAGCTATTGGATCGATTGTACTGGATCACACCCTCAGCCAACAACCTTTGATGGTAGTTGTTTGTGTCCTTGCTCTTATTGGATTTTTTCTTCAGCTAAACCATCCCAAGGGCTAAAAAAGCTAGCGAGTGAATGGAACCCACTTAAGCAAAAAAGGAAAGCCAAATCAGTGCTTGCAAATGCACCTGTTGTCTATCTGCCTATCTGTGTCTTTCTCTATCTGTCTGTCTTTGCGTCTCACACAGTACTTTGTGGACGCTGCTGTGTGACTGCTCTTTGGCCGGCTTATGGCTTGTTTGAGCACTACCTGTTACAGGTTATAAATTATCGGATGATGTTTCCGTCGATGATGTAGATGCCTGAGCTAATGATAGGCGCGGGGCGAAAGAATAATTTATGGCAGGCGTATAAAAAATATCCCATCAACATCGGATTGAATCATAATCCCAGCCCCTGAAGGCCATCATTGACCAGCAGTGGGAGAGAATCTTGGGGATCTCAGAATTTTGCTGACCTGTTGCTTAATTAGAGGGACGCAAAGATAAGCTTGTCGCAAATTGTGTATCCTTGTGTCAGCTGACTGTGAGTGGAAAGATGTTTTGGGAAACACACTCAAGGGATCATAGACAGTAATGAGCATCGGTGGTCGTGTTTACATCACTGGCATCAGTCTGGACGCGTTATCCGATTTTGATGCCTAGATTGTTCCAAGCGATAATGTGGGACAACGGTGAGCACGGTGGCTGTTAAATTTTACATCCTCAAAATTTAAACGCTTGATGTGAAAAAGAGGCTCATCTTAAAAGACAAAAAGTTTTAATTAACAAGTAAAAGTATAGAGAGAACATCTGGCGTCTATGTAGAAAGTTGCCTAAGTTTACTAACTAATTCAACTGATCTCAATGACAATATAAACAAGGCCACAAGTTTGGCGTTAGCCATAACCGATCCATAATGTAATGTCTCTTACAGTGCTCACATTCAAGTTCAGCATCCTTGTTTAGGTCAATAGTTAACAAACTACGTGAACAACGCACAAAACGATGCTGGTTCAAACATTGTGAATAGAAAGGAGATTCAAAAGGAATCTTCGCATTGCATATTGAGCATATCTCTTGAGTATCTTGATTTGATCCGGATGCGCGAATCTTCTCTAATTGCGTTTTCAGACGATCTTTTATGGAGCACCGGCTATTCAGAAACTGGCCTACAGCAGCACCACAGTCTTGGACCGTCCAGTCTAAATAGTTCTGTAAGGAATTCAGATGATCGCTTGTGAGGCTAATTATTTTAGCATCGCGGCTCAAAATCGCCATAACATTTTCGATCTCCCTATATAATATCATCGAGTAAATGGACTTCTTAGAATCGTCTTGCTTGTGTTCACCATCGACATCATCATATAACTTTGATCCTGAATTACAGTAACTAGTCAATTTCAGCTCAATAAAACCAATGATTTTCAATTTAACCATCTGTATCTCGCTCCTTGGCTCGCCTAATTCTCTTAGATTGCTCGATAATAAACTAGATAACTTATCACATTGCTTTTGATTGAATAAAGGAAATAATGATCGTAAGTAGTCTATAAGATCACACACATCCATCGGAGATCTGACACCTTGCGCCTCTAGCCAATCTTCGTCTAGTAGTTTTTGCAAGCAGTCGGACAAGAATTCTCTATCATTCTGTGTGGGCAATGTGATCAATTTTGATGGCGATGGTAGTTTCAGAGGATCAAAAAGGAATGTGACGCTTGAAATCATTGAGATTAGATATCCATTTGGGGAAGTGCAAACACCTTTAGGAGCCATATCTGTCAGATCCAGTTTTCCTGTCATTATGGTGTTAAAGGATGGGCTAACATCTTGACGATCATCGAAAAAATCGAGTAATAGGAATGATCCGTCCTCTGCTATAAGAACTGCCCTTTTGTTATTCGCTGGTTTCAACCATATTGCAGGTGTTTGATGCAATGATATCTGGGGATCTAAGCCATCGATGGCTGAAAATGAGTCTCCAATTATAAGAGTCGCTGGATTTGCACTAGACCTCTTTAGATACTGGATCATGCACCAGCAGATGTTGGTAGATTTAGCCAAGACTATTCGCGATGTTTCCTGATCCATATCCTGTAGATAAAAGTCCATAACTTCAATATTATCTTGATGCCATAGAATAGCTGTGGGTGGAAGTTCTATAACAGGCACACAACTAACCTTTTTCTTGGGAAGATTCTGCCTCTGTTTTGAGGTCGATTGACGCCGAGTTGTTACCACGGATTCTTGTTTGAATGAGCTGTCAATGCTATCTAGATTCATATTAAGATCGTAGAGCGCAACTTGACCATTATGAGATGAAGCAATCAAAAGGCCATGATGCAACTTCATACAGCTTATGTTAGCCTGTTGCGTTTTAATAATCATTTTAATCTCTGCTTCTGTATCATTAGAATTGTTTAAGGTTGAATTGGACTTATTAGCTATCAAGCTAATCTGCCATATCACAATATCACCATGCATAGTTGTAGCCAGTAGATTTGCGTAATTCTTGAGCTGAGTTGGTTGCCGATTATCCCAACAGCAGTTGCAAAAAGATAATGCATGCAAATTATTTCTAATCGATTCGAAATCCGAAGCTTGGCTGCTTCCGTTACTAAATTTCATTACGTTCCATAGTCTATCGTAGTCTCTAGATAAATTTGCTAGAATTGTCCATTTGCTCTCCCGTCTAGCGTATATCAACAACTGATAATCAATGGTTATGACTGCTAAAATACATTCTTTAGGATATATATCAATCACTGGAGACCATGTGGCACACCGAAATCTCCTCGTAACCGAGTTTTCGTTAGCTCTATTTGAAGCTAAGGGACGTCCAATGTTGGTGGACAGGGCGGAGTCGAGAAATACTTCCATGTATTGTTTGTTGTCGAGAGTTGTTATGATGTCATTGAAACTAAGGATCTTGGAGTCACCTCCAACGTCAGTCTCATGAGCGAATCTTTCTGAGAGATTTCTTATAAGCTGGATCTTGAAAGGCGCATGGGGTGTTTCGAGGTTGGGCTCCAGGATATAGATTCCTTCTAATGTCACTATAGATAAAAGGTTCGTCTTACTCCAATCCATATGGCATCGATCGATGAACTTTGTATTCAAATCATAGTAGGATAGGGAGTTGAGATTGCTAACGGTATTAATGAAATCCATAATGTAACTTCAATATTGGTTGGATAGGTTATCCTTCGCCCATTCCGGTCAATAATTAACAGGTTAATCGGGCGCCAAAAGAGCCCCTTGCACCACGGGACAGCAGTGAAAGCTATGGAATTGCATGCATTGCTACACATTCAACACATTTCACTCGTCTGTCTGCTTGTTCGTCTGCCTATCCATCTTCATTTCACCATCCTAATTTGTCTGTGCGTGTGTTGTTGAACATGAGGCAAACAGCTGACACATGACTTAGTCAGACCACGGGCTTAAATTCTCTCATCACTATTATCAATGATGCCTTGTGGTCTTCTCTTCATGACTTACAAAGGTCTCCTCCTTCAATCATTCACTAACTAAGGAAAGATGAGCAGTAAAACTGACGATGAAGAAAAGAAACTATCCCCTACCAAAAACAAAAACCTTTCTATAATCTTGGATAATCTCATCGATATCGACAATTCAGACACCATGATTGCTTCTGCCCCAACATTACAACCAGCTATCGTGAATCAAGACGAGGCATCTGATAAGATTGTCCATGATCCCATAGCTATTAGCAAAGGTGGTGAAACGGATAATGAGTCGAAGACATTAGATAACGGAGATACGGCTTCAGGAGAGTTATCTAAAGATGAGGAATCTTTGACCGTTTGTGACAATAGTTCAGAATCAAATTCCATCAATCAACTGTCGAAAGACTATCAAGACACCGAGACTAAAATCAATGATTGCGACAAGTGTAGCGCTCTGCATTTAAAGGTTGATAAAATTAGTAGAGAAAACATAGATTTAGAGGCTAAAGTAACTCGATTGATGAAAGATCTAGAATCTACACGGAGGGAGCTCGATAGAGAAGTTCAAAGGAGGGTAGACTTGGATCAACGCTTCACTGAGGAAGCCAAGCGGACAACTGAGCAGATAGAGGAGTTCATAGTCAAGTCAGATAGAGACGATGCAAGGTTCAATGAACTAAGAAAAAAATTCGAAACCTATTCCAGGGAAACTTCTTCAATGATAGAGAACTTTACCACCAATCGTGAGGTTTTGGCTAGTCAGTTGCTAGATCTTAGAGAAGAAAACAATTATCTACTCGGAAAATATCTTAGTAGCGCTCAAGAATTACAAAGAGCTGAAATCGATTTACCCCAAACTGTGGAAGAGCTACAGTTCCACTGCTTAACATTAAACGAAAAGCTAATTCTTACTACACTGGCTAAAGAAAGATTAGAGGAGACGTTGCTTAAAAACTCCTCGGTTCCACAATCCAGCAATACTACGCCAGCTAGCACTTCAATGCCTCCCTAGTTCTATAGGCGTATCGCTCAAATGTAAAATTTCAGTGAGTACAGTGTCCATTAAATCAACAATCGATCAATTTGTTAGTAGTACTAGAGCAGTTGCTCTGTACAACAATTAAGCATAGCAATTATTGTCCGCCGTCATATAATGGATTCCCGATCTGTAGGCACTGATCCCGTCGACGCGTAATTGCGCTCGCCGGTTACCTTGACGACGCTAGGTCAATTTTTCGGTTACCTACCGACTCAATCAGTGTAGTAGATTTTCACTTTTTAGGATAGTGATGATTTTAATTAACAGCCAGCCGGGAAACCAAACCCTATAGTCTCGCGATGGCAAAGATATTCCTCTTCTGGTCGAAGTCATCAGGTAGATACAGAAAATTCGAATCGTTGTTAAAGTCTAATGGCTGGCACGTACAGGTAACGAGTTGCCTCAGAGACTACTATTTGACTCGAGATGTATCTACCAAGGAAGGAGAGGTCGAGATTGTTTGTTTCGCTATCATGCAACCGACTTCTGGACTCAGTGAAACGGACATGGAGTATTTACATGAATTCTATAATAAATTCTTGGTGAAAGTTTACAATTGTATCCTATTTGCGAGGGGATTCGAATCAGATGATTCCCCTAGAGATGACCTCAATAAATGGCTCTCTCGTTATGGAATCGAGTTCCGTCCGGAAATCGGAGTGTTGCGACCAAATCCATACAAATTTTACCATCCAATGGAGGTTCTTTTGGAGGACTTCATCACCAATAGATCGGTTAGCGATCGTGTTAAAGAACACAGGAGCCATCGTGAGATAGAAATTGAGGACCCCAGCTCATTTGTATTTCCATCGGACAGTCGCTTGGAGGACGACTCGCAGGCCAAGATTGTCTACCCAAAGGGTTGTTGCTTAGGAGTTGATGCGAAGAAAGCAGCGATTTTGATGACATCATCACCATGGGCCTTGCCCAGCAATCAGGCCATTTGCGCGCTTCACGAGAACCAGGGGGAAAACCAGGAAGGTGGTAGGCAGACCAATAGGATGATTATTGTTGGTTCATCACTGTTGTTCAGTGATGAATACATCTCGAAAGAGAACAACTATTCATTGTCACGAACATTAGTGGACATCTTGGCAGATAGGGACTTCTCAATCAATGTGAGCGATGCCAGAACAGTCGAGATACCCGATGATAACATGACACCTGACACTTCACGGTTGTGCGAAAGTCCAATCGCATGCCTACAACAGTCATATCTAACTCCAGCAGAACCATCAAATCTAGTCTACTCAAAACTTTTCAACCTTGATACCAACCATTTGCCAAAGATCCTTAGAGCTTACAAGGACTTGAATATTCATGAAGCTGAAATCAACAATACTGATGCACAGGAGAGACATACCGAATCGAGATACCCGAGATTGATATTACCCGAGCTAGACCTTCCGTACAAGTCGCCAAAATCGGCAAAGGCCAACCGCGGGTTCATCATCAGACGAATCGAAATGTTCAAGTAATCATAAGGAGTCGTCTGTATTCTAGCGCTCATGAATGTATATATTCAAGATCAACTGCATTTGTATGTATCTTTATCAAGTATGGGTGCGAAAAGTAATGTGATAAAAGGATCACTGATCAGCAGGTGGGTACTGTAGGCAGTCGCTGTTAACTGCGTTAGCAGTGGTATTTGATGTCGACGGGGATGAGTAGTAGTCTTGCTGTTGTGATGTTGCGCTGGTTGTAGGTGTCAAATATGGACTACCAATTGGAATGCCAATACCTCCACCGCCGCCACTTGTCGATGAACCGGCTGACCCGCAGCTCCCAATCATCGGGTAAGGCGTGCCGGCCGGCGATTGAAAGGGACTGGCACACAGGTCAGCGTCGGCACAGTTCAAGTGAAGGTGCGTCGGCGTTGATCTTAGGTGATGGGGTCTGTGATGCTGCGCGGCCGGTTGATGTCTGACTAATTGACCATTGGGATTGCTATTGCAGTTTTGTTGATTAGAATCTGTTTGGTTATTACCCACAAAATGAACGGATTCAATCCTATCTCTTCTAGTGCCTTGGTTCTCACAACAGTCTGAGGTCGGATGATATTCAAAAGGGACAGCGGACACCGCTCTTGTGGCTTGAATTCCGGCCATCTGTGCAGAAACGGTCTGTGAGAATAGGAATGCGTCACCCACGATGGGTCTGTTCAGGTCTTGGTAGTTGTGGCGATAATCATCGTCATCTGGGGTTCCTGAACGTTGTACTAGATTATATTGCTGGTCGCTATAGAGCGAATTAGATTGATGCATTTGCAGTGGTGCTTGATGGTGCGCCTGTTGTTGTGGTGAGATAATACTCTGTGCTGGTTCCTGCTGTCTTAACGGCACGGTTAATTGATGGAAGCTTTGTTGCTGATTTGCTTGACAGAGGTGCTGATTGGTGCATACTGATTGAGCTTGCATGATTGGCTGATTGAGCTCGTCGCCGCAGCCACCATTACAGGGGTTATTCTGATTCGAATGCTGGTGCATTTGATTGCCGGTGCTGCTATTAACATGGTTGGAATTGGTACTACCACAATTGTTGTTACTATTATTGCTTTGATCACTATTATTGTTACTATTATTATTATCATTACTTTGTTGGTGCATCAGATGTTGCTGATCAATAGGTTCGAGTTTCAAATTTATGGCTTCATTAGGCCGTCGAGGATGAGATGTTGGCTTACTTGTAGGTTGATTGTAGTCGAATATCTGCTGCTCAGATTGATTAGGTTTCTGCTCTTGCTTCATGAACTGATTGTTGGCGCTAGCTCCGTTGAGTGCTGGATTGCTTGAACAACAGGTTACTTGTTGATGAGGATAGTCATCCTCGATTCGGCAATTGGTAATGTTTGGAACAGTTGGCGATTCAATTTTGTACTTTTTTCTTAAACCACTATAACAATAACGAGAATTACCACGCTGACCTAATCGGCGAGGTTTGATGAACGGAAATGCATGCTTCATTGCCTTGCCAAAATCGGCTACACAGAGGGGCTCGAACCTGTTAGCTTGACAGTAGGCTCGATACTCATCATAGACTTCCTGCTTCGGCAACGAAACGTTTGGATCTTCCTCAAGATGGCTTAGTATCCACGTGTAAGTCTGAGTTGTCTCCTGGTCGGGCTTCTTGGCAAAGATGTCCCCATATTTGTTGGAAGTATTCTTATATTTCGAGCCTGTAAATTGGTGTTTCGTTGGGTTGTAAAATTATTAGCATGAGTGCAAGAGTTAGAAGCGTAATAGGCGATGCGAATAGAATAGACATCGTTATCGATAGCTCACCTTCGGGTACTTCAACTCTACCACATGGCAATTGGAGATAGAGGTACAGCTTTTCTATGTCGCTCAATTTTTCAACCTCACGAACAATACGCGAAATTGCACTGAGTTTTTCCTCACTAAGACAATGCATATCCCTATCCGAATCTATGCTAATTCGCAGCCTCTATCTCTGGAATAGAATGATTATTGATCGTTTAAGCAATAATCCGTCGATAAAACTATCTATTGCTCGATGGTCTAGCCGTTTGCAAAAGATCGCAGTTTAAATCCTGTTGAGAAGAGGGCAAGTTGATCGCGTGTGGGGATGATCAGGGCTTAGACTAGCTAGAGGATCGTAGCGCTTGGTGATAAGCTATCCAATTGTATCACAAAAATATAAGTAAATATCTAGATGTTGAATGAGAGAAGTAAAAACGATAGCTTAGGGGTTGCAATAAGTAATTGATAAGAATTATTAATATATGATTATAATAATTAGTATAGGTCGTGGTCTCGAGTGGAGTGATGTGAAATCGATCGCGTAGAAATATATAGCGGCGGGCTGCGTGTTCCAGTGAGGAGCGTAACCTAGAGGATGGTAGACGGAGTAGATTCGGAGAAAATAGGCGAACTAACGAACGAATCGGAGCGTACAATAATGCCACCACCACCATCACTGTATAGCATTGGAACGATTGGTTATTTTAGACGTGTACGCGCGCGAGTCCCCTGTTGCTCGTTCACCCAACTTGTCTGATCTCATAGAGGCTGGGGGACAACGCGTTCAACTGGCGCAGGCGCTTAAACCAATGCCACTGGCGATAGCAAACTCAACCTTGCGCTATCAGGCCTCTGCAAGCGCCCACTCACAAGGATCGCATAAGTTAAACTGATCGAGGATGACAGACACACTCGATAAGGCTAGACTGGGTGCTCTGCTTGTGCTCATGTCTGGCCCTTATGAGTATATCTCTCTATGTTTGTGTTTATGTTTGCCTGTCAGTCAGGGCAATGGACAAACAAAACAACAACAACAACAACAGCAGACTAAATGAATCTAGATTATGATCAACAATTAGTCTGTGGTTGCGGTAATGGTGATGGCGCAGCCGACGAGAGGGGCTTTGCGAGGTAGTGGCAATTGCGCTGGCAAACAGGAGAAATGGATCTCGAATCAGTTTGGCAGTCTGTCTCTTGCTTGGCCCACCATTCACTAAGCTAAGCGGCAATTATTTCCGTTGTTGTCTGTGTGTAAATTCAGTGTGTTTCTGTGTCTCTTGTGGAGGCACCATTTTAGCTTCGCATTAGTTAGGCCAGTTGGGCCAGAAGCGGCGGCGGCGGCGACAAATCGGCTGATTGAATATTGGCAAAATAAAAAAAATCCCACACGATATCTGGATGGTTCCGTTGATTATGAGCGCCACTAGTCTGAAAGACAGATAGTGTGCAAGTGTGAAAGATTTGTCCGAACAGTATGAGTGCTTTCGTGAGCTTGTTTGTGCTCAGCTTTCAAATGCTACACAACCTCAGAGGCGTTGATGGATGGCTAGATGGATATATATATATATTTATACACACACATATAAGTAATCCTCTAATTTGGCGCTCTGATGGTGGTAGGCAAAAACTAACAATAGCTAGACCACACTCGTCCATGCTAGAGCACCTGCTTTCTCTGGCTTGCCGGTGAGGAGAGATGAGAAAGGCAAGAGAGGCTGATGTGGTGTAACGAGTTTTGGAGAAGTGGCCGAGTGCGCAGGCGTGACAAGTGCGGCCCGGCCCAAACACCAGATGCCATAACGGCGGCGTGTACGCAAGTCAAACACGAGAGAGCGCAAAGCCGCAAATGAAAAGCGCAACAGTGCACAGTGCTCCTGCTGCTAGCCCGGCCGCCGCCGCCGCTGTTTGCTCACTCAAAGCCCATGCAAGAACATTAAAAGCAGCTCCACCCGCCTCCCTCGCCCATATTTGGCCATCCGGCTGAGCGGCGCAACAGCATCCCCAAACGCATAGCTCTCTCCTTCATCAGTGGAAGCCCTGTCTGCCGGCCGCCCGAGAAGCTTGTGTGCTAATTCTCTAGTCTGTCTGTCTGTCTCTCTCCCTTATGCAGCTTCTTTCGACTCCCTAGCCTGATGGTGGACCACGGCTCACGGAAAATTGATCATAATTAGAGCCTAGTATCATGCTACGCGAAGGGGCACGCTCGAATATTGGTCCCAGAGTCATGGGTGCTATCTGAATCGGAAGGGAGGAAATTAATATTTGATCAAGTGGGGATTGAAATTTAATATTGATTGGGCGCAGCATCTTCATCAAGCAAGTGAAAGCAAACTAGCAAGCGAGCAGGCTGGCCGAGGGGGCAGCAAAAGTGCGCAACAAGAAGCAGTAAGAGAGATCAAATGCAACAGCTAATGAGAAAAGAGAAAACAAACAGATCAAGAGGATAATCAACAAAATAAACGAGCCCATAAGCAACCTAATATACTCATCAGACAGATTTCACACAAGAGAGAAATGACGCTTAATAGGTCGGCAACACCTTTGCAGGGCCCACTCTTTTGTTCGCATTGTGGTGAGGGTTTCGAAGAGAAGGAGAAGATTGTGAACACCAATGGAGAGATACTGCACCAGAATTGTTTCGTCTGCGCCCAATGTTTCAAACCCTTCGACAAGGCTGAGATATATTATGAATTTGGGGGCCGCAAGTATTGTGAGCACGATTTCCAGGTTCTATTCGCTCCTTGTTGTGGAAATTGCAGACAATTCATCATTGGCCGAGTAATCAAGGCGCTGAACAACAGTTGGCATCCAAATTGTTTCAATTGCCAATCATGCCAAAAGCCTCTAGCTGATCAAGGTTTCATCAAGAACAATGGCAAGGCGCTGTGTCACGACTGTAACGTTCTACAGAAGGCGGCCCAAGTTGGCCGCTACGTGTGCCAAAAGTGTAAAGATTTTATAGACGAAACGCCGCTCAAAATAAGGGTAAGTTGCATGAGTTGCTCAACGGGACTTTTTGCTGCAAATCAACTGGTTTCCTCTATCAGTTGATTTGATCTAAGTTTCATTCCCGAGAAGCAAGCAGCTAATACGAATTTTTCCTCGAAAACCACACGACACTAACAATTGTCCAATACGATATTTAAATGAAATTAAATCAATCAGGGCGAACCATATCATGCTTATCATTTCAATTGTCGCAATTGTGGTGTCGAACTGAGGTCGGACGCCAGACAAATCAAAGAGGATCTTTATTGCTTGAAATGCCATGACAAAATGGGCATACCAATTTGTGGGGCCTGCAGAAGGCCGATCGAGGAAAGAGTTGTCACTGCCTTGGGGAAACATTTTCATGTTGATCACTTTGTTTGTGCTCGTTGCGAGAGGCCATTCTTGGGCAAACGGCACTACGAACGCAAGGGTCTAGCCTATTGCGAGCAACATTATTATCAACTATTTGGAAATCAATGTTTTGTCTGCCAGCAAATGATCAAGGGCGACGTTATTAGAGCACTGGACAAGTATTGGTGCGTTCAGCATTTCGCCTGTGCTTTTTGCGATAGTAAACTTATTGCAAATAAATCAAAGTTTTATGATGTCGATTCAAAGCCGTGCTGTAAAAAATGTTATGAGAAATTTCCACGTGATGTCAGAAAACGTCTAGCAGAACAACATCGACGAGATAAGAAGGCACAACAGCAACAACAATCTAATAACAACACCAGCAACATTAACAACAACAACAACAACAACTCAAATTTTAGCACAACAATTAACACAACTGAGGAAAAAGTTCGTTAGGGACAATTTTCATTCTAAATATATCTATACATTTATATTGAGAATCTAAATTTTCAAACGCTTCTAGAGCGGACCAAGGAAAGAAACCAGATTTCATAGAATCTTCCTAACAAATAAACGAAGAAATCTCATATTGTTCGATCATTTGCCAAGGCATTATTATTGGCCACCTCTTTGAAACTATCCTACTCTTGTTAGATTGATCCCTGTCAATAGATACAAATACTCATTGAACGGCTGGTAGAATTCGTCTAATTTTGTCAACAGATCTCTTCTTACACGAACATGTCGCCTGCCCTTACTTCTACTTAGACAGTGGGGCTGCCAGTTCCGGTCATCTTCCCTCCTTCTTCCTCCGCTTGTTGAGTGGGCTGAACCACCAAGTGCTGTCGCATTCAGACAAAAGAAGCCCTTCTTATTATTGAATACGAAGTGGTCCTGCCTTATGAACCTAGGGACTCCCAAGAAAGTCTCCAACTTTTGCAACTCCACATGAGGCTCGATAATCAATCTTTCCCCGTCGACAAAATGCATTTGGCTCCTTGGAAATATGGCCAGCCATCTCTCCAGGTATATCGAATACATTCCCAGTTTTATGGCTCGCCACTGATCATTGATACCTCCGTCTGGACGCAGCACATGGTCCTCAAATTCCTGTTCGGCTCGCAACCAAATAGAGTTTTCTTCGGCTGAGCTATTTGCCGATGAACCGCTCTGCCTACCATACTCGTCCGATTCTGCACTATCAGAATGAAGCACATCATCCTCGTCATCTCCATCAAGTTTGCTCGTGTTTTCGTTCACATCAATTCTATTTGCGACTAGCTGACTGAAATCACTTATCAATCTGGTCACAGGATTACGAAATATAACTATGATCTTGATGCTGGAATTCATCTCATGTATCCGCTCTGGCACGTTCCTTGTGTTGAAATAAGCAGGACTCTTCTCGATGGTCAATTCGCCTGGCTCTGTCCGGGGCATTTGTTCTTTGTACCACTCGAGACCTAGCATGTAGTTACGATCATCATCGAAGAAATGCACCTCTTTCTGAGCTCCCTTTACGGCCTTGTTCACCTGAAGGAACTTCATCAACGCTCTGGTTCCACTCTTCCTACATCCTACGATTACGGCTTCGGGCAGCCTTTTGACCTTGTTGCCATCAACCCCTTGGGTCTCCATGTAATCGTTCTCCCGGTTCTGGTTGTATCCAGCACGAGCCAGGACGAATAAGACGAGCATAGCTACCATCGAGATACATAGTAGTTTCCTCCCCTTCAGGAGATTCCGTTTGACACTGGGACTGATTTTGCATTCATGGTCACATCAAACTAGTTAATAACTGTATGTTCCCTTTTATCAATATCTCCAGATACCTCAAACCGTTACTAACCTTTCGAACATTTTGATGAGATAATCTTAATCCAAGACAATCTACTCTTGATGATTTCATTTCACAACCAACTTTCACAACCAAATTTCACAACCTTAATTCACAACCTCCTTCCACAACCTAACCTAACCACTTAACTTCACAACCTTATTGCATAGCTGCCAAATCTTGGGCCATTTATTCACTCAAGACCACCTCTATCAGCGGGTCGTGAAAATGTTCAGAGAACATGAGTACCCAGCCAAGTCAAGTTGGGCAGCTTCCATGAAGGGACTCGATAAAAGACACCCATCCCTATAGGGTATTAATGTATTTACTTTGATGGGAAAAGGAACTGGATTTCGTTGTGTTCTTTATTTTATTTACAAAATCCATAGGAGAAGCTCCCGGCGCCCACAGAGCTTCTAAACAAAGTTTCAAGTCCCATGGCGCCAAGCTAGCCCATGGCGCTAGGTGCCTGGACGCATCGGACACTCCTGAGCCTTACAAGTGGAGCTCGCACCACGCAGTGCCGATCTTTAGCTTTTGCCTTCGCGGTGCAAGTTGAGCAGATAGGAGCTCTTCTTCATCCCATTCCATTCTGTTCCGTTTTCCCCTTTGAGTTCAGTTTGTTCATCCCTTTTGTTCATTGTATTCTCATCTTTGGGTTATTTAGAGACCAAATTCATCATTTCCATTTCGAGTGATTGTTGGTGAATTGTTAATCACTCCCTTGCCGAATGGCCAACCAATCGTCCATGATCTCAGCGGAAGAAGGGAAGACAACGAAACGGGGAAAAACTCTTCTTGGGTCTATGTTGCTCGGAATGTTGCCCTACATCTCCGCTCATTTCTAAGATCCTACGACAAACTTTGAAGCTGGCCTGATTGCGCATTTGTTTTATCATCTCCTCTCTGTCTTTATGCATCACTTGATCTCTCCATCTGTCGTAAAACTCTATTGAATCATGAGAATCTTCTAAGTTCTCCGTAAATGACGAGCATAACTGAATCAAACTTTCAACTCGATTTGGTGCGTCTGTGTACAGCCGTCTCGATATATATTCAATCGGGTTGACAAATCCATCATGAGTTGCACGAGAGCACTCCAATTTGAAAAGATCATCTCTGAGCAATTCTAGATAGCACATGATTTCTTCATCATTGTAATCAGCTATCGTGTGCGACTGGACTAGATAGTCGCAGCTAAAATCCCTCATAGAATCTATTTTTTCGATCAATCTCGCATCCTTTCTCTCGATGAGTGAGTAAAACTCCTCAATGGAATCAGCGAAGCACCTATTGGAGATTTTACCAGCCTTATCTAAGAACAGTTTCTCCAACATTCCAATTTGTCGCCTCCTTCGTAGATCTGAATGTGAACGTCCTTCAGATAGCTGGCTAGCTCTCGTCATCAGCGATAGAGTCTTCCAATTACATGGGCTCTGATCTTTAATGTATTGCAATGATACAAGATCGCTCAGGACCGAGAGTGCCCTTTTCCCCTCGGGATCTAGATTCTTACCCGCACCACGGAGAAGCTTGAGATAGTTCTCTACCACCTGGAAGTTGTCCTTCGTCTCGGTCGATATAGGGAATCTCATTTGGAGGTACCTCTCTACTTGGCTATAAGTTTCTATCGCCTCTGAGAGCCCAACGTACCATTGGACTAGTATCAGGGCACAGACAACAGAGACACTCTTTGGAATCGTCATTTTTTTCAGGCAAGTTTCGAAATTAATTAGACTGATGGCAATGGGGCATAATCAATAGACCTGCAGAAATTCTATAGACGTGGCGACTGGTAGCGGAATTAAAGCTTCTGGCGTATCAGCATTTATTTATAGCACATAGGGAGTGCTTTTTCATTTAAAAGTTTTGTGCTATGTGTCGTTTATCCGACACTCAAGTTGGAGTGAATCGTGGAACAATTCATGAGAATACGTATCTCGAAATAGGAAGTCTATCATCCGATCAATACATGTAATAAGTGGCCCTTGTTTTGGTCAGATAGTTTACTCCGGCTGAACTTTTCTCTGATCCTTGAATCTCAACCGAGACCCTTAGAGATCTATAGAATCAAAGTCAGTAAAAAAGATTATGGTCCTCAGGGTGGTCGAATTCGATAGGGTGTTGAGCGTGAGTAGATTAGACAATCTCTAATCGGCGTCTTAGTGTCCGTATCATTGAGATGGAAGCCAGAGAGCATGCGAGACCAAATCCAATCAATATGTAAAGGAATGTTCTGGCTGACGAGAGATTTGTATGAAAGTAATCAGTCATTGCACGCCAACATCCTACCTTGAAATCGGATTGTTCACAATATTTGAACAAGGGCTGCAATGATTCGGCATGATTGGAGCAACACGATCTCGGTATCTTCTTCGTAGTTCCATAATCTCTCCAATCGTAAGGAGAATTTATACCACAACAGCTTAAATGCTTCTGGATCTGATCTATTGCACGTTTCCTGTAATCATTATTATTTGTATGGTTGTATAAATTTACAGTTGTGTTCACAATTCCTTTATCCAAATCTTTATAAACGACTCCATTGTTTTGCATGGTGAGGGTTACAACGACTAGCACTGACAATATGATCATCATCAGAAATAAAATCGCCGTATACATGGCTAGGACTGATTCCGATTTTTTGGTCGCTCCAAATAAGCCTAAAACTGACATGAGTGCAATAATGATTCCAACACCGGCGCTAATTGCCGATATGTAGGTGTGAACAACTCTCGGATGATTGTCGTTCAATGTGTCCATTCCAAAATCTTGATCCATGGCGTTGAAACTTATGTAGATCAATAAACCAGCTATTGCCAGTATGACGAAGTTTTCCAATATAAGGAAGCTTCGGGTTAGACCGAAACATAGCCGACCCATGTTTGCCTGATGACTAAATGAACTAATCCTCTGATATGATTGAGAAGACAACGATTAATTGTCCGGGTAAAAATCCAAATTTTGAGACATTGTTTTGACGCACTGGACAGGCCCCATTCATGGATTTGAGCACATTCCAGGGCCCCCAAGTGTCTGGGCGAGCCCGCCGACCTAGCTGAGATAGAGCCATGTGTATGTGCGCCACCGAGTTCATTCTAACGCAATCAGTACACTGCCCATCTCTTGAGAGGCCAGCGAGCGGAAGCATCCAAGACGCTGCCCAGAGTCAGTTTTAGTCAAGGAAATCGGGTCTTAGGTGCTCTGCGAGAGCAGGAGCTTTGTTTCTGGGAGCTATGTACCGGGTCGCAAGGATGGTGCAGTGCTCTTGTCAAATTTGCTCTTCAGTATCGGGATAACTGGAGCAACTTCCTTGAAAGAGATGGAATCAATCACAAGAAGGAAATGGCACTTGGATTGTATGTTCTAAGGGACCTAAATTGAAGCTTAGATTGAGAATCATCATGAAAGTTGCGAGAGCGAAGGTAAACGGATAGAGGCTGCTGTCATGACCTGTAATAAGTTGAGAAATCTAGAAACTAATTGGTGGATCTCGGGAAGACACCCTAACAATCTCGAGGCATTTTGGTTCTTTGAATAAGTTCTTGCGATAACAATTTGAATTCAATCATCTTTTCTTTTATCAAGAAGCTAGAGGCACATATAACTAATAATGCAATTTGTCGCTTAGACATGGGACGTCCGGATTTCATTTTGATGATTCATAGGTTGAACTATATTCATGTTGATCTGACGATTTGAAAGATCCTCGTGTGAGATTTCGCCCCGGGCATCGATAAGGCTAGTTTTCAAACGAATGGATATTCATCAGTTATCGATTCGAGTTACCTATGCTATAGTTCGTTCTAATCAACTAGTTGGAACTTACCTTATCGGAGTTGAGGAGCATAGTGTGTTCAAACAATTCTCTATGATTGATCCGCTGTAGGGATTCTTCACACCCGACTCTCTACTGTAGGTTCCCCTTAGGTCTTCGTTTGTTGTTAGGTTGACTGCTGTCAGAAACGTATGGAATCCGGCTAAGCCCAGAATTGACCAGACGCTTATGAAACATATCAGAAATACCGCTACGCTAGCTGGGGTTTCCTTACAAGCTTGTATTAGATCACTTTCTTTGGATAATAATATGAGATGTGTCAGGCTACAGGCCAGGACATAGATACACAACAGTGAGAATGATAATATAAACATGTAGAAGTATCTATAGTTTCTTCGGCCAACACAGTTGCCCACCCATGGGCAGTGATGATCGAAGCAATCGACGCAATTATCACAGACGCTGCAATGAGATGCCCGGGGAGGCCTGAACATTAGACATGTGAAACAGTACTTAATTTTAACCGGTATATTGTTGATCAGTATTTCTTTTGTTCTTGGGGGTGGTCTGCTCCTCGCCTTATTCGTGCCATCGTACTGATCGATTATAAATTGTTCAGTGTATGCAGCCTCATCTGGCCTTGCTCGGGGTATAATGCCGGGGTCAGAGAAGGCGGTATGAAAGAAGCATGAAATTGTGAAAAGAAACAATATTATTGCTACCACAGGTATAGCGGGGCTTATATGTTTGTACATATACGGGCAGTCGAATATAAAAAATAATGCGCAGGTGGTGAATATCAAGAATATTGTTAAGTAGAATAATGATAAGGATTTGGCTATGATAATGCGCCCATTACATAAAAATCTATTTCGGCCTGGAAAGACTTGCCATTTGAGTTTCTTGGTCATGATTAGCACCTTTAACGATAGTTTGGATGAACCTTTGCGACTGTGAGGAATGTTGTAATATTTGAAGATTGGACTTCAATATCTTGAAGTCACTGACCGACGGAGAAACATGCAAAATTTCTCCTAGCTTCAGCCCTAATAAGTTCTGGCGAGGGGTGTACCTGTGTTCACATGTAGACAATAGTGAACCGAGATAACATGTGAAACTCTATTGAGCGACATTGGTTAGGCTTTTCGACAATATCCGATACTTGGCAGGATTATCTTATCAATCAATTATACTGATCGTAATGGATACCGATGATACAGAAGGTCCAATCCGTAGGTGGATCTCAAAAGGTGTAAATAGACTCTGATTTTATGACGTCCAGGATCGATTGTTGCATCGGATTCATGATGATTCCATGCAACGTGCAAAACGTGGTTGTGGGCACCTGCGTGCGCACTGTTCACGCTGGACCGTCGTTCGAGATATTCTCACTATTGTCACGAAAACAAACACAAAGCTAGGATGGTGTAGGCAGACAAATCCTGAGATCACTTCGTAATCCTCATCTATTTGTTATAAGTTATCAGTAGCATTATGGGAGTTGTGGAAGATGACATAGTAGTGCAAAATCTGAAAGAACTGAGGACCATCTTCGACAGTTCCGGTGGAAAGTTAGTCAAAAGTAGAATATCTCCTGAGGACTATTTTTTCAATCTAACACACGATGCACCTAAACTAAAATTTCCCGAGGTAGGAATCAGTAAAACTATAGTCAACATATGTGAGCTAGTGTCAACGCTGCTGCTTGAGGATATCGACGAGAGTAGCTCAATAAGCAAGGTTATAGTAATGATATTCGAGTATTACTTCCTTGTAGGACCAATCAAGTTCAAAGATCAAGGTGCAAGATTTGTGAATGATGTAACGTTCATGGAGCATTTCATGAGGTACATAAGATCGTTATGTAAGTCACGAATGCAGGCTCACAAAGAACTCAGCAATACGTTGGCTAGTGTAGAGACGTACAATCCGATCTCGGACTTAATTGTTTGAAATTTCATGTAACGTAAACATGGGTGGTATATTTTATCGATTATCTACGACGATATCCAATCTAGATCCATAAGATGTCTTATAGTTGGACGGTTGTGTGCGCATACCCAAGGATTCTTCAGATCACTCATCTTTTGGACGATGTTTGTCATTTGTTGCCAAGTTAGGTCATCACCAATCATAACAGATTTTCTACATGCGATGGAAGCTGAAACGGTCCTAACCTTTGAGAGTACGTAAGAGTCGAGTCTATTTGGTGACTCAATTGCCACCTCTATGAGCTCTTCAATGTCATTCTTATCGAGGTACTCATCCTTAGTCGGGCCCTTGCAGATTGAGGTTTTTGTCAACATAACCCTATAACCAACCAATTGTGACCTATCGATCTTAAACTCAAACCCTCTTCTTGTAAAGCTTTCCATGTTATTAATGATAGCATTCTCCTGGATCAAATTCAGGTAAAGAGGTTTAGGCAAAACCATTGCTTGGGATTCAAGTGGGGAGTTTTCTAGCTGCTCCTCATAATTCGCCCTCTCATCGGTGGCATGTTGATCAATGATAAATAAATGCTTGTTTAAGCGTGTGATAATGAAACCCTTGTTGAAATGACCTACTATTTCCATCTCTTTGAAGGATTTCTTGTTGAGATGCAACTTAAGCTCCTCTTCGGCAGGTACATTGAATTTCGGATGGATAGCGAACGAGAATTGTTTATCATCGGGTATTGTTTTGCGCTGTATCCTCTCGTTTTCTAACGCCAACGATAGATCTTCAGGAAACTGGATCGAAGTCTGTAGGATATCATTCACTTTGGCATTGATCTGCCTAAATCTACATCTTTCAAGTACATCGAGCCTGTTGGTTGTGCTAGGAGAAGACTTAGAGGAGCTCTCTGGCAGAAATTTTCTGCCACTCGATGCAACCCCATGTACGGACGGTGAAGACCTTTTTGTCGTTGATGCTGGTGTCGTGCTTGTAATAGAAGACGGACTTGTTATCAGGCTGCTCTTGAGAGCCTGTTTACTGGGGGTAACTTCTTCAATCAGAATATCCAAACCGCTTCGGAAGCCCGGCAGGGGCTCTGGTGGAGAATTTTTGGCCGGCTGCAGTGTGGTTTTGGTAATGTTGCTGAAGTGAGGAGACTTGGTGAAAGGCTTTTCGGGGGTAGTTTCTTGGTTTCCGGTAGTGGAACTAGCTCGGGAAGCATGACTGCGTTTCAATCTCTTCAGGCCAACTTCGAAAGGATCTACGATAGATTCTGCAGGGACTGGCTCTAAGGCTTTTCTGAGCAGAGTATTTCCCATTTCGGGACTTCCTTGGAGATCGGGGACACCATTGGTGGGAAGGTTTGCAGATACAGGGTCGCGAACATCAGGTATATTTATCACCTGTCTATTTCCTCCGAATGTTTCAGCATGAAATGTAGAGGTAGAATTAGGACCTGTTGAAGTAGCGTCACTATCAGTTTCAGTTCTATCGCTATGGACTTGCGGGGCCGCTTGAACATTCGAAACCTCCTTTTGACTAGGTACGCTATTGCTGTCCAGTCTTGGGGTGGCTGCGAAAGGAATCTGCGCCATAGGGCAAGATCTTTGTGATGCGGGGACGTACGATGAATACATTTCTTCAAGACACTCTCTCGCTATATCACACAGTTTACTCTCTTCTTGTAGAATCACTGTCCTTTTTCTGGGAACATTGAAATCTGCCGCCCAAGTTTGCACTTCAATGTAAAAGCAGTAGAAGGGACTGAGCTGGTTGTTGTTGTAATTTTTATAGATTTCGTTTATCAGCCTGGTTAACTTAGGAATTTCGCAAGGCTTTCCGTTTACGAATATGAATTGACCTTCAGATGAATTCCTTCCACAACCAATTTTTGATATGTATCCGTGTATTCTATAATCAGGCTTTCTTCTTGCATACTTAGACCGACAAGCACGCCTGAAAAACTCATCCCTGGGCTGCGTGTTTGGTTGTTGCGCGCCGGCATCTATAGCCACTTGCTCGTCTTCTTGCAGCAAACACCCATTGGTCCCTATGACACGTGCCGACTGTATTGTAGATGAGTTCCCATCGGCAAACTCATCTTCGGCCTGCGAAGTGTTCATGAGACTGGTGGAGATGAGTTCCGGATTTTCACGATTTATCGTTTCAAGCTTTTCCAGTTTCACGCTGAAGTTACCAGTCGGAGTTTTGATTAGCGGAGGCTTGATCCCAGCCTTGATTTCATCCTCTTCATTGGTAACAAACGAATCTTGGAGTGTAGCACTTTTCTGTGTCTCAAGCTGCAAAAGTAGATGACTATCTAAAGCCTGTTTGATTGGAAGTAATGTCTCTAGTATCTTGACGCCGAATATTGTCGTTAAACAACCCTCAAGGGTTGTCCCACCATGTGTGAAGTCTCTCTCTATCTTGGATGACGCCTTCTTACACAAAGAAAATTTCACTGATGGTCGCGCTAGCACCTGTTCGTAAATCAACCTAACAATCTTGTTGTATTGCTTCTTTGCCGTTTTCTCTAATTCCCTCCTTCTGACTGGAAAAGAATGAAATATATTCTTCAATATCACAGTTGTTCCATCCTTGCGACCGAATGGCTCCGTCTTCAAGAGGGTGCCATCCTTTGAGAAAACAAGCTTCCAACCTGTTGGACTTGATTTTGTTTTTGTAGTGATTGTGACTGTTGCTATATTACAGAGACAACTCAAGGCTTCACCTCGAAAGCCGAAAGTGCCAAGGGATTCTTGAAGAGCTAAGTAGTCGCTTATCTTAGAGGTATGGTAACGTAGCCCGAGATACTTGAAATCTTCTTGCTTTATACCAATACCGTTGTCATCAACCTCTATAAGGTCGACACCAAACCTTCCCAACCGGATCTCGATGTAAGTCGCTTCGGCATCAAGCGAGTTTTCGATAAGTTCCCTGATGGCTGTTTCGATGTCATTTATCTTTTCACCAGCTGCCAACAACTTAATTGAATCCGTATCGATCTGCTTGACGTCAGAATGAGGGCTTGAAGCTTGGTGTGCCTCGCCGGTATTACTCGAAGAAGCATTACCGATCATTTTGGTCAATAATTCTTAGAATTGAGCTAGACAATATGCGAGAATGTTCAAATCCTCCGTCATCTCGAGCATGGGGGTACGATGTGTTGGAACGAGATTAAAAATCAGTATTAAAAATGCGCCAGGGCGTCTCAAATAATGAACTTCGAGAGTAATGCCTGAATCACGAGACTTGGTTCTGAGGGCTGTGTTTACAAGGGCTCGTCAATTTGGCGCGCTTTACCTCGTGAGAACCTTCTTCGAACTGATCCGCGCTCGTCACAGTCCATTCAGTTGGCCTCTTTCCTCGCATATGGGCAAACTCACTTGAACAAATCGGAGAAATTGGCGACTTTGAACTCGCTCAATTCATTGCCATCAATTCACCCAGTGAGCAATACAAACTCTTGGCAGTTAAATAGTTTAGTGGCGCGTACTCGGTATAAACTGTCCAAGATTGGCCCATGTTGCTGCCAAAGAGTTGGGGGCACCTAACAGGGCTGAGATTATGGTCAGTATTCCGGCTGATCACAAGCGATCATCAAGAGGCATGGAGATGCACCCAAGGAGGGGTCAGCCTGTTAGGGAAAGCGACTTTAGCACAAGTCAAACGGATCTATTTTCAACTTTGTCATGATGGCCAAAAAATTGAAGTAGCTCACTCATAGTCACCCTCTGTGACAAGACTCGATTGTATTTTCTTATACCTGTTCGCCGAGTTTCGAACAAGCTTCCTCGACATCTTTGAACGGCCTTCATGATCTAATTAGTGTCTAATTTCGGCGCACAACTGATATGTTGTCACTTACCTGTGACAGCTGCATCAGTCGGCTGACCAGGCTTTGGCTATTGGAGTTGGTTCTTGCTCAAAGAGGATAGGCATAGTCTCGGGCCATCTAGATGGCCCGAGAGTGCGCAGTGTACAAATTGTACCGTCTCGCGCATCGACATCCTAAGCAACAAGCATTTTTAAACACTCTCCCATCTACCGAGATAGAAGCTTTAGGCTACATCACTGCCCAGAGTTTGGTTTTCAGATTGATGATTCGCAAACAAAAGATGTTGTCTAGCCAGGGCGACCTTCTACTGCAGGAATATGAAATGGGTCTATAGAGCCACTCGCACTGAAACCGTCTAACGCAAAAAGTCCAGAGACAATCCAAGGAAATGGTTGAATAGAATCACAGGGCCTGGTTAACTCAACAGTAGTCTGAACTTCCTCCGATCGTTGCAACCCACAACCAATCACTTCTCCCACCCAGAGTGACAACTATCACCACGTTAATCCTGGCTCTCTCAGAATAGATCAGAGATCGTACTCATTGATTTCACATTGACGGATTTGAATTTGCATGAGTTGATTGAATTCGAGCGGAATCAAAGCCGTAAGTTTTGCTTTCGCGCCGAGCGCTTCCATTACATCCGGCCAAATCAACCCGATGACTTGCACTTTTGCTAATTAATTCGCATAAATTCTAATCTCTCATTAGAGCCTGATTGCGGCTGTAACATATGAATCTGTCAGGGTATAAATATGTGCCCAAACATTCTGAGGAGAGAAGTTTCTCTGACCAAAACACAGGGAAATCAAATATCTTCGTATCAAGCTCAAGTTGAAACACAAGATGCAGCCCGACGCAGTATTCGTTCTGAGCTTTGCGATCCTCTCTCTCATCACTGGTTGTACGGCGAGGGCCACTGTTGAATTGAGGGGCAACGATGTGGCGATAAAGAAGTTCAACTATCAAGGACCACTGCCGATTAAGGATGACCGCACTGGCGAGGTAATCAACAAAGAGGACGATGAGGAAGATACAGTTCCAATGCTCGATACTTCATCCCAGTCCAACCAAACAATCGATGAGGCAGCATGTTGGAAGCTTATAGTTGAACAATCTGGTGAGTTTAATTCACAAAAAAGTTTTTGATTTCCTATTGATTCAGTCCCACTGGAGATTCTAACGTTGTTCTAACAAAAATATTGAAAAATTTTGAAACATTTCCAGCTACAACATTTGCACTTCAAAACCGGGTTCTCAACGAGCTATCAACTGAGATGAGTGACTTGATAATCGAACAGCCATTGAAGGATGCCGTAGATCGAGTAACCAAATTGTTGAGGTCAAGTATGGCAAACGCATTGCGGGCACTCGACACTGGATCAGCGGAAGAATATTTCGATTCTTTGTTCGTTACATCTGAGGCTATTGTTCAATTTTCGTCTTTTATCCGGGATCCAAAAATGGATGAGAAGGTTTTCTTGGTTCTGGTTAAGGCAGTTTCTCGTCTCGGACGCAACAACTCTGCTTTAATCCAAGAGTTTGTTGATAATTGCGCCATTGTTGAGCGATCCCGACCGCAACCGAGATCTGATGTCAATTAGATTTGCGGATTGTCTCAGGCTTAGCAGTTTGGTGATAGAAGGTAACGTGCATCAAGTACCATGCGCTGAAGGCCCATATTGCAGCAATAAATTTCTGAATAAAAGTGTGATAATATAAGGCTGTTTGGATGAACATGAAATCCCAGAGAAAGGTTAAGGCCTTGGCAGCCATGGTAACCTTTTGCTGGTGCTTTTCTGAAAGTAAATTGTCGCCCTCTTCCAGGCATCTAGCCGAGAATCTAGCTCCTTTGGACAGTTCTAATTCACTACTTATGAGTAGATTAGAAAATATCAATAAGAATGTATGACCCGATATATCAAAACCAGTGAGCGCGTCTAGAATTTCAAAAGTGTTCACCGAGATGAACCATAAAAATGATCCCAAAATAACTCTAAATATTGATCTTGCTACACCCTCTCTGTCGTTAGATCTGATGCCCGAAAAAATCATAGGTAATAGCAATACCGTTGTCCAAAACCAACCCAACTTAACGAACAATAAGTTCAAGATGTTGCGCTTGCCAATCTTGTAGTCTTCAGGTAAGCTTACAAAAGGGCATAATAGTATTACTGCACTGTAGGCTTGTAACCTGATATTGCTAAGAAAAGTTCTCTTCATCCTTTGCCGATCAATACTTGTATTTAACATCCGAGCTAACCCGGTCGAGCTGGTTAACGACATTTTTCTTGATATTTGAATCCTTGCAGATGGAATGCAGTATTTCTTCACAACCCGTTGAGATATGTGGGAACTAGCTTCTCTCCAGATGGCGACAAACCATAAATGATGCCTCAAATTTTACAGACTACGAGGGCGAATCATTTTTGTATCCCCTAGACGAGGGGATGATGGGGTGATAATTTATAGATCAGGACTTTTTAGCCGCTTTTGTTTACTGGAGTAGACTTGGAGTCACTTGTCTCGAGAACACGCACAACATACAGAGATTTTTTGTGGAAGAGAAAGGCAAACAACTTTCCTCATTGCTTCGCACGCGGTTTGAACAAAGAGGGTCTCTGAATGTTATCACCGAGCAGTTATTGGCCAGAGACAATAACAAATTATGTTAAAGTGGGACTCACATTTCTTTAGCAGATATCTCTCTTCCTCACCACAATAGTCATCATTAGTTAAATAATTGATGAAGGTTTAATTTCTAAATTCATAAAAAAACATAAATGGATAGTGATAGCCAACCCAGCACAAAATATATAGTCACTTATAGCTCATAATGTCCATGTTCCGTAGCGTCACCAAACTAGTGGTTGGTGTCGGATTTGCTGGGGTTGGTTATACATTGGTAAGTGTTTTAACAGACTAATTATTGGAGCGAGTTATCTTAGCGGAAAAATTCATCAATGAAACTAACGTTATCGCCTCCAATCAGCACATGCTCACGGGACCACAAGACAGCAAACCAGTCCAAGCATCTTCTACCACACTCAGTGAGGGGAAATTCTTTGATTATCTAGTGAAGAATCCGCATGAGTTCAATCCCAATCTACCCAAAACATCATGGGACTTCGATTGGGACAAACGCGATCCAGCCTCGTTAACTCCACCATCAAAGAACCCGGTTCCATCCGACGAAGACCCATCTAAACCGATTAGAATTCCTCCTATACCCAAGCCAACAGCAACGAGGCACCTGTTTCTCATCAGGCACGGTCAATACAATTTGAGAGGTGCCACTGATGACGATAAGTCATTAACCCCTTTGGTAAGTACGAGGTCATCCTTTAGAATTTAGGCACACGAGATACACGCAAACATCGATTCTAACAGGACTGAAAGAATTACTTAATCAGGGTTGGGAGCAAGCAGAATTCGCCGCTAAGAGACTTAAATCTTTAGATTTACCTTACTCGAGAATTGTTCAATCATCGATGACAAGAGCCAAAAATACGGCATCGGTCATATCGAAACACCTAGGTACTAGTGTTCCAGTCGAAACATGTGACTTTCTACGGGAGGGGGCTCCCATCAAACCAGTCCCCGAGAGCCCCAACTGGAGGCCTGAGGCTCAGGTATGTATATTCTTCGATAGACGTACGAAGATGTCTCTCTCTCTTGAGAGTTAACTAACTAATTAAATCTCGCTAAATTGAAAATTTCTGTTTGTAGCAGTTTCACGAAGATGGAGCCAGGATTGAAGCTGCATTTAGACGGTACTTTCATCGTGCAGATCCAAGTCAAAAAGAGGATAGCTACGAAATTTTGTCATGCCATGCAAACGTGATTAGATATTTTGTTTGTCGTGCTTTACAATTTCCACCAGAGGCCTGGTTACGATTCTCTTTGCATAACTGTAGTATAACATGGGTAGCTATTAGGCCATCTGGTCGTGTAACAGTATATTCTATTGGTGACATCGGGCATATGCCACCTCACGTGCTGACCACCACATAGCAACGAAAGATGCGCCGTAAGGCGGCCAAAGAGAACCGAAATCAATGAGTGTCGGCCTAAACGGACAAGGATATGCTCATTTGATGTATATTTAGAAAATTAGCAACCAGAGGGATACCGTCAGCTTTGGTCCTATGCAAGTACCCAACTATACAAATAGAAACTGCTCATGTAAGAACTTTATTCAGGCTCAAATACGAATAGTTTAGATTGAAATATATGTTTAATCATAATGATCCTTAGCCAGTTGATTATCGCTATGGTGCAACAACAATTTTTCGTCTCTCGATGAACTATTTTTTCGATCTCACATGCATGAAATCTGTATTTTTTACATATATGAGGAATACTCAAACTCTAGGGGTCATTGGTTACCACTTGTTACCCTTCTTGAGTTCGTCGTCGTCGATGCTTGTGTACTTCTCGATTGATTGCACCAGTTGTTTGAATGTTCTCGATATCTTTTCCACGTCCATGAATGGTGTCAGCTGGCTCGCAATCGAAGCAGTGAACTTTCCAAGCTCGAAGTTGGACAAATGTTTCTGAGCCAGGTCGTGATACTCGACAGCTAGCTGATTTGGCTCAAATATGGCTAACCTTTTGCGCCGTCCGTTCGAAGCAGATCCTGAGGCACCGGAGGCGCTTGCAGCACCCGCCGCTCCGGTGGGATTTGTCAGACTGAGCGTGCCGGATCCCGAAAAGTTACCCATGAGCGCAAGATAAATGAGAAAGAATGGAGCCCCGAGGATGATGGCACCGATTGAGACAGCGATAAAGCCGCATATTATCTCCGTGATTGTTAGGCCACTTGTCCAGTGAGAGAGTGCGTGTGAAGCACCCGACATGATACCTCCTCCACCAGAGGGCGAGTGAAATGATGAGAATGGCAACGAGGCAGTCGACATAGGCCAGAGTGATGTTGGCGATTGGCCTAAACGATCGTAGTAGCTGGAGGAAGACGATGATAATGGATGGGCGTTGGTCGGATAGCCAAGCGGTGAGCTGGACTTGTAATGATTGTGCTGATGGTGGCTCATAGGTGTCGCAGGTGTGTACTTCTCGTACGAAGCTTGGTGGTGGTGTTGCATTGGGCCCAATTGCTGATAGCCGGAGCTGGCAGTTACGTGATAAGGATTACTGGCCAGCGGCAGTCCATAGTCGCCATTGGCTATTTGTGGCACCAAATTGGAGGCATAGTAGCTGCTTGCTGGAGAGGGCGCATTCGAGTAGTCGGACTGTGCCTGGAGGCTGCTTAGTCCCGACAACTGGCGCGCAACCATGGCAGGAGAATTGCCGTTGGTGCCAGACATAGAACTTGCTGATGATGTTTGGGGCGATTGTGCAATCAGGGGCTCCCCGAAGGTGTTGTAAGGAGTCTGCTCGGCGCCAGCGGCCCCACTGTGCTGTTGTTGCTGCTGAGCGCTCGATTGTTCGAGCGGGTTGGCAGCGGCATAGGCGGCGGCATAGCTGTCCACTGTATGCTGCTGCTGCTGCTGCTGCTGTTGGATGTTGGCTGATGATACTGATCCAGAGCCGCCGCTATACAAGCGGCCACTCCTATTTCGTTTTGGCGACGAGTCAGCAATTGCCGTCGACTCGTGATTCATTTGGTCCTCCTTTGTTGGCATGGGGGAGTCAGATGGGCTCATTAATGAGGAAGTTTCTCGCAATGCTTCGTCGGCCACTGATTCCCCCATCTTCGTTATGTCATCATTAACGGTGGCCATGGTTGTGGGCTCTTGTTCGGGCGAATTCTTTGAGGCCGTACTCTCTATGTTGTCTGCACTAACTGCTTGACTTGTTAGAATCAAGCAAAAGATCACTAGTAGGGCTAGATTGCCCGACGAAATCATTAAGGTTGTCATTGGAAGGCTCGCGAAATTTGCACTTGATCAGGATGTTTACTATTTCGTTACCTCTTGCAGCCGTTCCAACTCAAACAGCTCGAGATGGATTGATTTGAATTCTTGATGAAAGAGTTGAGGAGATTGCAACGAGTGGTTACTAGTTGGATTATGGGGTCTTCCTCAACCAAATGGACGGATTGATTCTTGAACTGCCGCGAGAAAGCTCTAGTTGCAACTGAGATGGGTAGAATAGTTGCAATAGAATTTATGCAAAAATTTAGCCAACATCACTCAGAAGACGCCTAACCCAGTCAACTCTCTTCGGAAGAGAGGTACATTCGTCTTAGATAACGGAACACTCCCATCTGGTTGGTGGTGGATTTACTCCAAAGGCTGAAGTGAAACCCATGTCTCGGTTCGTTGATTCTCTGCAATGGAGTGAAATGAAAGTGACACTTCAACTGGGTGATTGAACTCCTTAGAATTCATGCAGGTGCGAATCTCAACACCTCGCCGACAACGCCCCAAAATATGTCTCAAACACTTTCGATGACGGATGGTAAGCTGCGGGACAAAATCAACAGCTACAGGCGAGCATCCGACAACCGAACAACAGCCGGTCACCTTTGGTTGTGTCCATTCCAAATAACATCACAGTAGCCGCGCCATGCGCGGCCATATCCGTAGGGTGGATTTATCCTTTCGACGCCGGCTCTAAAGACCTATCCTTCCATACAGATTTCCTTAGCTTGATAGGACGATGACCCAAATACTTTCCATCCCACTCCTTGATGGCTTTGGCGTAATCATTGGCCTCTCTAAAACTAACAAATCCATACCCCTTCGACTTACTAGTCCTCTTATCACGAACAACTTTTGCTTTGACGAAAGAAGGATATCTCTCAAAGGTAGTTGTTAATAATTCGTCTGTCACATCGTTACCTAAATCTCCTACAAAAACACGATAGTCATCCGGATCCCACTCGGCCAAGGATGGATCTTCCCATGTTGTTCCACCAGCGGATCTAATAAATTTTTTTGGCTTCTTCACTTTTCCTATTTGTCCACCACCATCTCTCTTCGCTATAGCTTTGTTCCCATCGATTGGATCTTTCAACAGATCGAAGATTGTCCAGTTGTGATTTATTTCGCCAGGGGCTGGAGGGGGCGGCGGTTTTTTTCCGGGTTTCAGAGGTCCAATGAATTGATATCCCGACATAGCGGCCAGTCTAATTTGTATGTATGTAGCGGACTATAGTAATGGAGAATAACTTGGTAGATTTGTACACTAGACGACCAAAACACGTGAGTTTCTAGATTCGGGTCGAATTATTTCCATGCTAGCGCGTTTTGAATAGCGTGGGTATCAACAATGTCTCACCAGAATCTGATAGACCCGATGGCGCCCTGATCATATGATTTCGAATCCTGAGATCAGGTCTGTCTGCAGATGAGGACTCTGTCAAACTTCTGCTTGTTTACTACCGACAGACCGAATCCCACATAGGAGATGTGCGATTATTCGGTCCTCGCGAGAGCTCCCCTCGCAGTTGCAAGGGGGTGTGAACGTTCTAATGCCCGATCTCAACAGAAAACAGCCGACTTATTCGGGAGTGCCCGAGAATGCGGAGGAGGCGTTTCTGAGGCGCACCTGCCTGCACCTGCTCTCTGGTTCCGTGACATGTTTCATCACATGTTCTCTTCAGGAGACTGTCCATTTGGGGAGACGAATTGTCCCCCCTCTCCTTCATTAAAGAGCTGACATAATGACATCATCCTGCCTCCTAGTTTTTCAGGTGCACTTGGATTTCCCGAGTATTCTGCGGCAAAATTGTGGAGAGTCGTCAAACATCCGCCGTAGAAAGTCGAGCATCAAAATTACGAAGTGTGAGGCTTATAACAGAGGTTAGTCAGAGAACCCGCCTGTCTTAGGAAAACAACGTGGAACGAGAGGGGCACTCAGGGGTGACCCTTTGTTATTCTTAAATAACTATATAGATCCTAAATAAATACGTATCCTGGAGATTATCGATAAACAGAGCGGCAAGTTAAACGAGCGAAGTCAGCTCTCTCATCTGGGCTATTTGAAAGCAAACTGACAGGTTCCCCAGAGGGCGGTTCGGAAGCCGAAACCCGCACAAACATATTCGAACAGGGTGGGCTCGGTCTAATGCGGTGAATCACCCAAGAGAAAGCCGAGCTGTGAGCCTAGTCGTCCGATCCTTATTTTCTCGTTAGTCTCAGGCATCGTAACTGGCAACTGGGTTTTCGACAGAGGCTCTCGGATCGATATTATCAGACTGCCAGCTCAGCCAACAGCTCCACCACGAGCCCCCAGCTCCGACTGTGTGCTTCAGAGATGCTTTGAAAGTATACGTCGACGAACCGAAGGCTCGTTCACTTTGTAGTTTCAGTCGACGGGAGGGGCTAGCTTTCAGTCCACTGAACTTCTCTTCATCGGCCGAGAGCTTAACGCAGGCGCTGAGAACCGAACTCCAGAGTTCGACTGGGAACGTGCGCGGATGGAAGAGCAAAGACTGGTCAGAATTCGATGGTGCTGTTGCGATTGTTTCAGCCTCGCGCTCAGCAAGCGGCCGCTGCTCCCTTAGCCTCGCTCATTAGCATTGCAGTCCACACTACTGCGCCCACCCCCGGAGATGGATCCCTGCCTTCCTATTTCGCCACCGATCACTCTGTTCGTCCCGAAACATTATATTTTCCTATCATTCATATCTTAATTTGTCACTTAGTCGAGCAAGCCATTGTTTAAATTTATTGGACGAAAGTTTTACTCCTTCACATTTTTTCCAACATGGAAGAGCGTCTAATTAATCAAGTGGTTGGTCAACTCATGATATACGACAACGAAACAAAACATTGGCTCCCAGCCGGTACATCATCAGGCCTATCTACAATAAGACTCATCCATTGTGTTTCTAACAACACCTTTCGTATACATGGCCAAAAAATCGACGGAGCCAAAGAGGTTGTCCTTGATAATGTCATTACAACCGAGGATAAGTTCAATCGAGCAAATGAGTCTTTCGTCAGCTGGAAGGACAGGCATGCCTATTGGGGCCTCAACTTTAGATCTCGGCCTAGAGGCGGATTAGATGAGGCTGACAGTTTTATTGATTCGATTAAGCAGATTTTATACATATTCAATCAAACTTCTGGCCAGAACCAGATGATGGTCCAACAACCACAGGTTCAACCTCAGATTCAACCACAATATGTACATCAGCAACAAGCGCAATCTCAACAAAATCAGAGCCAGATCAATCATTACCAGCATAACCACCAACAGCAATTGCAGCAACAGATTCACCCTCAATATCTTCACCAGCAGCCAAATCAGAATCATATTAATCACTATCCAACGAACCAACAGCATTTGCAGCAACAAACTTCTCATTTACAGCAGATCAGGCAGCCACAGCCTCCCCAATCTCAACTCCAACAACAAGCGCAATTGCAGACACACCACCAGCAGCCGCAACAGCAACAACAATCGCAACAAGCACAACAATCGCAGCAACAACAACAATCACAACGACCACAACAACAGCCACAGCAATTACAATCGCAACATCATCAACAGCAACCGCAACAATCTCAGCCCGCTCAAGTCGTAACGGCCCCGATACCGCCTCCCCCTCCACCGCCGCCACCTGCTCCACCGATAGTTGGCTTGAACAACCGGGTTAATGGAACCTCAAACCTCGCACCGGTAAACACCAACACGAGCAATACTAGTGGTAACGAAGTCCAACATTCACCAGTTACAACGAATAACACCGATAGAAATGGCGGGTCTCCAAATCAGCAAGTTTCGTCGTTAGCAAGTGAATTAATGAAATGCCAGCTCAAAAAAGTTAATTTATCTCGTTCAGATTCAGAAAAAGAGTCTGAATGCAACAACAATAATATCGCGAATCCAAAGACAACTAGAGCAGCTAGTCTTGCTTACGTGCCAACAAATTTGATGGACGATTTGAATAAGAGATTGGCGAGTAGGAGGGAAAAGTTGGATCAAAAAGGTGACACACAGTCCAATTGTAGTTCAAACAGTATAACGAATGGCGTTAGCAATGACAAGGGCCAGGAAACTTGGTTAGCGGATCTGATTCGCAAAGAAATTAGCGTGGAGATGAGCAAGATGAAGGCTGAGATACTTGATGCCATAAGGTCTGAGCTAAGACAAAGATGAACACAAGAGAATAGTTGTGCATTTTTAACTAATGAAGATGTAAATTTGAATGTACGGATATCATAACCAGGATCTCTTTGAACTAAGATTGATAATTTCTTTCGATCATTTGGTTGCTAACAAGATAATGGTGACGTCTCGACGACTGGCATCGAGCATAAACATCAAAGACTGTTTTACTTTGTCGATCGCGCAAAGTAGTAGTGCACTCGACAGCGGAGGCGAACAAATTTGAGTTACCGAACCACGGCCAGAACCCTGTTCATGCCTCCTCGGCCTCGATATCTTTATTAGTCTGCATTTCAAAACTTCGTTGACTGTTCAGATGTATATCGAATTTCGGTCTATGTCATGTCATAGCCCAAACTTTCGGTGCCCTATTCCCTCGGAATTCCCGATCTCCGATTTCACGGGGGGATGGTCATCATGAGGATGCCAGCCAAGCTGATGAGAAAACTTCGTTAGCGAAGCTGGCCACCTATTCATCTTGTGGACATTCATCTGGAGTTGTATCAACCCGCGGAGACGATGGAAATCAGTTCAATCGAGAGGCCGAAGGCTGCCAACTAAATCATTCGCTAACTGCAACCTTTGATGTGTAGGCAATATCCAGTGTTTCTAATTACTCGAAACACGGCTGATTGCAGTCGGCTGGGTCGCGCGGGAAACGCTAAAAGATTTATTGAGAGTAGTTTCAGAAGTATAACTTTAAACCCGAGCCATCATTATCTGAGTTCTGAAGAGTTTTTAGGTGCGAGCCCGTATGCAATGGATAATTAAAACATAACAAGAAACTACTAGTGCTAACGGACATCTCACTGTGTCTTACCGTTCTCCTTGGTCTGTCCAATCAGCATATGTCTATCGGCAAAACTAAGCGTTCCATCGTCGATCTTCTTAGAGTAGGCCTGAAAAACAGAAAGCTCCTCTCTAAGCTTAACAACAGCTTTCTCCCGATTGCAAACCAGATCCTCGAGATACTGATAACGAAGTTTCTTGCGAGCTCTACACTCCCTAGCGCTCTGACGACTTTTTTCCAATTTTGATTTCGCATCCAATTTAGCCCCTTTCTTAACAATCTTGATTCTTTTCTTTCTTGCCTGTTGTTCGTTGCAAGGATCCGCAGTCATAGATTGAGATGAAGTCTCGACTGATGGATCTGAAGAGCAGACAAGGGGCTCGCTGACCGATGAAGAACCTGAATTGAACTGCATTTGTTGATCGTCGGTGGTTCCTCCTGAGGCAGAGGGGTTCTTTTCAGCGGAAGAGGGGCTATGCTTGTTTATGAATACAGTCTCCCTATCGAGAAATTTCTCCTCATCGTCGAGAGAATTATTCATCGAGCCCGACTGGCTGAAACGAGTCTGATGATATGTTTCCACTGAGGGGGATTGCAAATACGACGCCGCGTTTATTCCTTCATCGATTGGATAACCTGTGATAACTGTAGATGATGCAATGCTCAGGGCGGAGTTGGTCTCTGTTTCCCTGAAGACTTTCTTGTCTGAATCAGCTGGACCATCATTGATGTGCGTCATTCCGAGTTTTTAAATTATGATAACTTGTGCCTCTTGCAAAACAGTAGCCTTTAGGTGTCAGATTCTAAATCCAGTTTCGTTATACCATCTCGAATATCTAGTCTGATCGGTATTTCGATTGATTTCGATCAAATTGTCAAGATGGTATATTATGCATTTGTTTTGACCCATGGACGAAGATGCCCAAAGAGACTTGCGCCAAAGTTCTGCGCGGATCGAGGTCATCGCGCTCTCACCTGTATGTGATTCAACAAGTTAGCTACGATGCAGTCACTGAGCGACAAGTGGACGTACGCAGCGGGATCATACATGGGAGCTCTCTTGCTGAAGCAAGCTAGTGGGGATGGGCGTGATGGGCATCTTAGGGGGCGTGTAGGTTCCGAGCGGGTTGGATCCATATAAAGTGAAGGAAGAAATGGGACCCCGTCTGAGGCTAAGGCGATTCATCTCTAAAGATACCTATGCAGGAATATGATGATTCATGAAGGCAGGATAACACCGCGACGTATAAAATCATGCAGAGCGTCAATCTTATGTAACCTGGGTTTTTTTCATGCCAATCACACACCAATTTCCTTTGTCATAGTAGGACTTTTCTATTTCCAAGCACTCGATTTGAGTAAACAGATGGTCGAGTTCTCCCTCTCTGAAAACATGATAATATCGAAGCTCACGTTCAGATGTTTTCGATGGGTGCACCTCCTTGTTAGCGATCGAACTCTTTTTCTGGAAGGGAACTAAGAGATCCTGTTCAACAAAAGGTGTGCGATTAATGTGGACTGGTAGAATGAGATGCTGGGAAACATTGACGTGCTCTCTTGGCTGATGCGAACGCGTTGTCGTAATTTCCTCGTTTTTAAGATAAGGATTGCTTCCCTCTCTACTGTCCTGCTCGTATGACCATACTTGAACGAGAATCCGACTATTTGGAGCCAGCAACTTCGCCATATCACTCAAGGATCCTTGGCGCCTTTTCTCGGTGGAGAGGTGATGAAGAGATGCGACACAGATGATGGCGTCGAAAACTTCGAATCTGAAGGGTAATCGGCACATGTCGGCGAGCACTACTTCAAACCGTCTGTGCTTACATATTTGCAGTAGGTTCAAACTAATATCACATCCTATACTGAAGAGATTGGGATTACCAAGGTATTTCCCGTTGCCGCAACCCGTGTCGAGAAGTAACCCCGTGTTTATCTCACATAGGAAAGCGTCGACTCTGGGCCATCTCTTGTAGCGAGTGTCGCTAAAATCCTGTGCGATATTATCATATGTTGACTTGACGAAGTCCTTCTCTATTTCCAGGCCTAAATCTTCGGAAATGGAGTCCATACCCGAATTCGAGTGGTTCATCATAATAAGGTGTAAGAGTTTAAACGGGTCGTAGCGCCCATCTTGATTGACACTGGCAGCCACGTGCGAGGGCGTCACAGAGTCCCCACAGGACATGTTGAGCCTGCGCAGCACTCTCAATCAAGTTCAAGAGTCAGGATTAATGAAATTCGAGGCTCACTATCACAGTTGTGGAATAGTCTTTCATCTTACCTTTTATTACAAATAATCCACAGTGGTTGTTTCTAAAACTGGCAAATACCCTTGAAAACGTCTTGTAGAATTCTACCTGAGGGAAGAACTCCACCTAATTAGGACCGTCTCTGAACTCGTGAAATCTACAAATCATCACCTCTGAATAACAACTTTGTGAGAGAAATTTAGACATAGATCTTGCTGATGAACATATGCCTTTCGTCGCGGACAACTTTACCAATCTGCTCCAATTTCACTATCGTCGTCCTCTTCATCGTCATCATCATCGTCGTCATCCATCTGCTCGTCGTCCTCATCATCCATGCCCTCACCATCGTCGTCAGAATCCTCAAAATTTAGGTAGTCCTCGTCGTCGTCGTCGCTAGAGTCATCAGACCCACCGGAATCGCTTGAATCACTCATGTCACTAGAATCATCACCAGAGGGTTTTAGCTTGACTGGCTCCTTGCCATTGGACTTCTTCGCGCTGGACTTGTTTCCGTTGGTGATTGGAGTCTTCTTCGCTGATCCGCCCTTTTCCTTGCTCGCCTTCTTTGCTGAGTCGGTCTTTTCTTCAACTTCAACTTCAGATTCATCTGTTCCCTCCAAATCACTATCGGACATGGACATATCAAAATCGTCATCATCCTGGTGCTCGAAACCGGTGACATGTACGGTGCCTGAGCCCCTGATGAAAAGCTTGAGCTGAGAGCCTGCGGCAAACATCAGATCTAGAGGACATTGCCACGATTGATTGGGATCTAAGACGGCCAGGATAAACTGCTTCTTGTTGTACTCTGCCATCAAGCATACTGGGTCCTTGTTCTTATTCTTGACGCTCGAGGGGTCTAAGACGGCCTGACTCAGCTTAATGTCGCTATCAAGGACCGTGGCCTTCGCCTGGTTCTGGTTAGATTTGACTTCGTATCCGATAAACATGATTGGAATTATTTGTTTCGTTAGATGATGATATGAAGGACTAAAATTGGGAGCGAATAGATTTTAGATTGTGAAGCCAAGTTGTTCAAGAGATAATGAACCTGACACGCGGTGCCTTTATATGCACGGAGTCTGCGTCACGCAGAGGCGCCAACCACGTGCGCTCAATTGAAAGCAACGGCTGAGTTTCTTACAAACGGTACCAACCTCCCTGGCGGGGCCTTTCATACGACCTCGCGAGCTAGCACAGCCTGCTTAACGAAATCGTGTCGCTGGATGACTGTAATGTATAGAGACCTGTATGAAGTTGCAAGATTCGATTTTAAAACTCTTCGCAAGTAGTTTCGTGCGCGAACGACTTTCGTTTAGAATTTAAAGTCAAAACCCATTTCTGGGCTCATGAGGCTGAATCCGACGAGGGATCGCACCTTTCCCGTCCATCCCTACAGCATCATCAGAATGAGTTGTGTGACCGCCGATCAGTCTCAAGGTGCGGTTGTGCTGTCGAAATTTGAAATTGGGATATAGTTAAGGCAATTCCATCGATTGATCATCGATGGTATGCCTCATTCGAGTCTGCTTATGGCACGATCCACGACTTGCGCCTCGCCTCGGTGGATGAACGCAGTTGCACAAAAGCTGAAGCCTGGATGCCGATCAACACGCGACGCGAGCGCTTTTTCCCTGGCGAGGGTGATTATTTTCGCGGACTCCACCTGTTGTCATCATTGCCTTCTCCTCGCGCCTTCCTTTAAAGATTTAGGCATACGATGTGAACCCAACTATCTGCAATAATATCGTTGTTATGAATTGAATTCAAACCCTATTCTATACTTCTCTCCCCTTTTCTGTTCATCACATACTCAGCCGCAATGTCTATCTATCCTAATAGTTTTCTGATTAAAATCATCATCGCGCTGTTGAGTCTGTTTACTATAAGCTGTTGCGGCAATGATTCGAGCGAATTGTTCAAGATCAACAAACTGAATCTAGTCTGGACAAAAGCTCAGCACTCGCTGGGCCCTAGCAAGCTAAAAGACCTGAAGAATGATCTTCTCAGACACGAAACAGACGAGCTAAATCTGAAGAAGCTCAAAGCCCATAGTCAAGACAAGGATGGGTTGTTCGAAGCAACAGTTAGAAAGAAATTACTCATTATACTTAAGAAGTACTCACTCGATCGCTACTACAACGACATACATCCGAGGAAAGATCAGCTATCTGGTGAATCGATCTCTAGGGATGAAATATCGACGAACTTTCGCGATAGCAAGCTCGACAAGCTTTGGAAGAAGGCGGAAAAGTTGGGCCTTAACCAAGAACAGCTCATGATGCTGCATGAAGAATTTGAGCATCAGCAATCTAAATTAGACGATCATTATAGAATGATGACAGAAATTAACGACAGGCTAGATGATCAGAGAAGGGACACTGCCGAGAATTTGATTGATTCAAACATAGATGAGAAACCCAGGAAGAGTAATGTCGATCTTCGCGAGACACCGACCGAGAAAAAGGCCAGACTCGATCTAAATTTGCATCAAGGGTTAAAAGACAAGCATGAAGATATCAAGAAGGGATTCAAAGAGCTTCATGAAAAAGTTTCAACTGGTAAGTCATCAAAAGATAAGCCATTCGAAGAGGAGATCATCAACAGTTTATGGTCGAAGGCACTGGAGATGAACTTCACACGATCTGAATTGGATTCTCTGAAAGAGGAACTGGAGCATTTTCAGGTTAGATTGCAGAAACTCAAGCATTTCGAACTAGAACTTGAACGACATCAATTAATATCCAAGAATTCTAAGTCTTACTTGGAGGACGATGACGAGACAAAGCATTTGAAAAGGAGGATCCAGGACCTCACTAAAAAAGTGGAAAAAGCACATTTCAGTATAGAGAGTATACTCAACAAACACAGCGACGAATTGTAATCGCAGGAGGCTTTCGCATTCTGAAACCCAATTAAAGTTTCTCCATTTGCCAAGGAGACATTTGTCATTGTTGATTTTAAGATGTTCGACTACCTCACAAAACTTTCCCGAAACTGTCCTCAAATTTTGTGCGGAGCTGCTGCCAATGCATGGCAGGCCTCTCTCTTTCTGCGCTGAGAGGTGAAACAAAGAAAGCCGAGACGGACTGCACGCACTTGGCGCGCCCAATACTCAGCTCGTTTACTCGCGATGTTCATCAAGTTGATAGCCGTTGACTGGTTTTGCCGAACTATGTTTAGACTTTAAAAGAGTTTGATCATGTGATATTTTGATCATGGTTATCTAATATATGGTTTCAGATATTCTGACAATCAACCATCTAATGAGTTAATGAAATCTAAATCCAACATATGGTTAGGAAACGTAACCAAATACGACAACAGAAGCCGATATAATTGTTCAGATACCCCAGCTTATATACCCATCCCCTCAACAGAAAGAATAATAAAAGTGAACAATTTCCACAGATGTCGACACCTGGATCAGATTCACTTCATACAAATTTCATTTCATCCTTGATGACGGCAGCTGCAACAAGACCAACAACAGACATGAGTTACCACTATGTAGGAGGAGACAGCGCAATGTTTGATCCACAAACTACCGAGATGACTAGAATTGATGGTTACAGCGGAACTGGGCCCGATGCCTGTAGCGTTACTACTAGCAGTGACTTGTTGCTCGGATTCTCCTCACCCTCGGCATCGTCTTCATCTGCAACATCATCGCCCCATTCATCTTCAATTTCATCCATGCTATCTCCAGCATCTTTCACAAAGCCTACTGTCAATAGAAACTTCAATCATCAATCTATCGAACCGGCAAATAATCGAGATGGCGGCAACACTTTTAATATGCAATCAAGCTCAATCGCACCTGCCAAGAGATGGAATATTAAGAAGATCAAAATAAAGACAATCGAGGGAGAATTCGATGTAAATATGTGGGTAGCTAATGCCGATTCGACAGCAGCTAAGGGTGATGAGGATTTGGTAACAGGGCCCTCCGGAACTAGCGGACGTTCTTTCGTATGTCCACACAATGGTTGTAACAAGGTCTTCCACGACAGTGGTGCCATGAGGAAACATCTTCATACACATGGACCTAGGGTTCATGTTTGTAAAGAGTGCGGCAAGTCATTTGTCGAATCCAGTAAATTGAAGCGTCATCAATTGGTTCATACCGGGGAAAAGCCATACTATTGCACCTTTGAGGGTTGTGGGAAACGCTTTTCGCTGGATTTCAACTTGAAAACTCATGTCAGGATACACACAGGCGACAGACCATACGTATGTCCGTTCTATGGTTGTACTAAGAAATTTGCTCAATCCACAAATTTGAAATCCCACATATCCACACATGCGAAAATAAAGTGATCCAGGGAAAGGGGGGGCGGCCAAGTTCTCGAACACACTTCCTGGATCCCTGCAAGCCACTCAATCTCACCTTGTGACTCCCAACTTCTCGATCTGTAGTGTATTCTTTACATCTATCGACCTTTCATCCTGATTACAGGCTCCGCACCTCAAGACTTACTGCTTGATAGTCGGTCTTCGTGTACTAGGTTAGACTGAGAGAGGTGCAAGAAAGAAATGCTAAGCGTTCGTCGCAACTATCTTGAGTAATCCTGCGAGACGATTCTGACAATCATGTCATTGTGTGAAATCGGAATGGACTCGGTACCCCTCATTGGTCGTCAGCGATCCAAGTCATTCTGTGGGCTACTCGTCAAGAGTTGACCGCTCTCCCTGTGTGTCATCCACATCGCCGTCTACAGTGAACAGTGCGAGCGAGTAAGTTTCAGCCCATGCCCAAGTCAACTCCAATTTGTTTATCCTACTCTATGATGTCTTCTTTCGTTTTATGTAACTTTAACTGATACAATCATGAACGGAAAAGATTATGGAAACTTTACCGAGGAGAGGTTGAAGAAATTTTTGATCAATTTCGATCGATTGCACGACGAGAACCAAAAACTCAGAATAAAGTATTATGATTCACCGACTAAATTTGCTGCTTCAGAAACGGAACTATTTGCATCCCTTGATGAACTACAAGGAATCGCAACACAACCAGAGTTGTATCCTGTGTTAGTATCCAGGGGCACATTCAGTAGTATGATATCATTGATAACTCATGAAAATACCGACATTTCTTCAAAGGTGATAGGAATAATCCACGAACTTACTGACACTGATGACTCTGACGAACAAGAGTCGATTGAAGTTCTTGTAGAAGGATTGCTAAAAGAGAAAATAATCGAACTCATTGTCTCGAATCTCTCAAGATTCGATACAAAATCAAAAGATGAATCCTATGCCATCATCAACTCTTTGGGAATAATCGACAATCTAATAGATTTTAGAGCCGAAATTGCACAAAGCGGGTGTAAGGATATCGTCAATTGGATGGTCAAGACATTGAGCGAAACAGATGAGTTCAACCCGATTAAGCTCTCGATCTCAGAGTTACTCTCAGTCTTATTGTTAAGCTCCAATGAGAATAAGCTACACTTCAATGAGTGCAATGGGATGGACGTCCTCCTTCGTCAGGTGGCTTATTATCGCCGTATTGCGCCCCAGACAGGGGATGAGCATGAATTTCTCGAGCAAACTATAAATTGCCTATGCACCGCTGTTTTTGACTGTGATGCCAATCGGGAATCTTTCTTCAAAGAGGAAGGTGTCGATCTCGTGGAACTTATCTTAAGAGAGAAACGCGATGCAATCAAAAAGTCAAATCTGAAACTATCTACTCTCAAGCTATTTAACCATGTCCTGACGACCGACAAGAACGAAGACAAATTGGTCACTCAATGCTGCGAGCGTTTTGTCGAAGTTCTTGGACTCAGAGTGATATTTCCACTGTTCAATAATCCCAAACTCGTTCTGAATGACAAGGTAAAGAAGAGGGAATACCATCAATTCATCGACGAAGTAGAGGAGCACAGTTCGGCAATTCTATTGGCTCTACTGAAAAACTCTCAAAATGCAGGACACATTCAGCGAATCCTGGTGAAGTTTGCTGAGATGAATTTTGAAAAAATGCTTCGTCTCCTCAAACTTCACGATAAATACTTTTCTATTGTGCAAAATGAGGATCCCGATAATCAATCTCGAAATGACCAATCAGCGCTCTCCAGCTCATACTTCACCCTAAGAACAATAGATTATATAATACTTCTGGTGGCTTATTTGACAAATCAGTACGAGACTTACGATCCCACAAGTGGCGAAACTTTCGCTAGTTTCTTCACCAAGACTTTGAAACAACGCCCGCAACTGAGGCACCAACTCGTTTTGGAAACCCGTCGTCATATCGACGAAGTCTCAGACTCAGAACAGGAACGTGAATCACTCAATTTCTTGATGAAGCACTTTGAAAACATTGGAAAATCTAATCAAGACGTGGCAGCTCATTGATGACCTCATTGAACATTGAGAAATCTCACCATCTGAATCAAGCTCCGATCAATAGCACTTGTCCTTATCTCAGTCCGACCAGTGTGATTAGCCTGTCCGAAAGCCAGGCGAACGACGAGGGAAGCGATCGAAGGTGATTGAGAAGAAGTCTTCAGTGAACCCGGTTTGTGTTCTCTACCTGACGGCGAACAACCAGCCCGTGATTGAATGTATCAAGCTGATCCGGCACTAGAGACCTGCTTCATGTGCTAATCGGTATAAATGACCCAAAATACCAGGATATCAACTCAATGCCCAAACCAGGCTTATGTTTATTGAGTAAAGTTTATCTTGTAATAACCCAGAACATCTTCTACACCAACTGATCATACAGTTCCACATTTTGTTCTTTCCATGTTAGCGTACACCTATGCTGTATCTAATCTTGATCAACTCGTAAAACATCATCTGCTCGCTAGCACAGTTCTTAGTTCCAGTTATAATACTTAGCAGGGTTCACCTGCGATCCGCCACGCTGACCAGTTGGATGAAGCTGTGATTGTGCGCTACCGGCCTGACCAGTTAGATCATTGTTCTCTAGACCGTGAGGTTGCAAGAGTGGATAACCTCCTGTCAGTGAAGACGGTTGTTGGGTGCTATGTGAAAACCCGAACTGTTGATGTGGAGCGTTATTTGACATCTGCTGCTGGAAGCCTTTAGCATCATTGTAGCATGCCTGTTTGCTCTGCTGTGCCTGTCCTTTGTTAACTGAACCATACATGTTATAAGAATTTGCACCAGAAGATACATCGAGCTCATTGCCGGCGCCAGATGACTTTGTTGTTGGTTGCTGTTGCTGCATCGAGCCCGAATAATTCTGTGGCTGCTTAACATAATCTTGAATCAGCGATTGGTTTAGTTGATCGTAACTAGAATAACCGGTGTGATGTTGGTATGAAGCCGGTGTACTCTTCTGATAGACTGTATTTGCTGATCCTGTGTTGGTGGGTTGTGGTATGTGTGGAAATATTGGTGCAGCGCTATATAGATTTTGGGGCATCATATTGAATGTCCCAGGCATGGCATATGTCAATTGGTAACCAGCATGGAGAGCATTAGCAACGAAAGCTTGGTTATGCGTTTGCGACGCAACAGGGGCCGTCTGAGTTGTAGTGATGGATGGCGCGTCTCCATCGGTGCCTCTACTAAACTTATTCCCGTCATTCGGAGAGTACACAGAATGGAAGTTTTGATCCCTTCCGGTAGTTGGAGCGGCGACCGGATAGTGAACATCGGGGGCCTGGTAAGGATATGGAAAGATTGCTGGTTGATGATAGGCGTTGCCCATGATGTATTGGGGCTGACTCATGAGAGGTAATGCACCCGGAGGGACACTTGGTACGCCACCCTTATTAGTGTTGTTATTAGCAGCACCACTACCTGCGCTTGCCGAGGAGATTCCGACGAGCGACTTCAGGCTCTCGGAAGCCTCCTTGTTGTATTGGTTCATACTTATCGTTGATTTGGGCTTGATTGAACTTAGATTCTGAGAGTCAAGCACATTCTTGGGTTCAGAAGCCTCCTTAGTGTATTGTGCAATACCAATTGAGGTCTTGGGCTTGATAGCGGCTAGATTTTGTTGTTCCAAGACAGCCTTAGCAACAGAGGGATCGAAGATATCATTCATGTGTGATAATTGTTTTTGAGAAGGTTGTTGGGACTGTACCGGCTGTGCGACTGTTTTCAAGGGATTGGCCTGAGGGTTGACATCATCACGAGCTGCACTGGAGAGCTTTGAGGCCAAGTTGATCTGAGAGGGGACAGACCCATCAGTAATCAACTGATTCTTGGAACCCGGTGCAGGACTATCTACAGCCTTAGAGCTGGGAGTAAACACCTTTGTCTCCATTACCTTGGCATCCCAATGCTCCTCCTCGCTCCAGTCTTCATTACCGGCAACATCAGACCATTGACCGACCCGTAAGGTACTAGCCACGTTGCTGATGCTTGTCTGATCTTGCGAAGCCTTCGATGCAGCCTCAGCTGTACTGTTAGTCCAGGTATCGATAGAATTTGGGAAACCACTTGATTGTTGATTTGAGCTGCTGCTAGAAAGATTCGAATTTTGTTGAAGTCCCCTGTTGAGGATCGTCCTAACACCACCACCACGTGTATTGTTCTGGTTAGGCTGGCCGGAGCGCTGGTTGAATGGGCGCTGACTTCCAGATGCCTGCCTACCGCCTCGACCTGAATTGCCATAGAACTTCTTATCATCACCAGTGTTGTTGTATGCACGTCTCGGCGCACCTCTCGCGTTGTATTGTTGCGAAACTTGACGATTAGCCTTGAGGTCCTGTTGTGGAGGGTGTGAACTAGGATTACCTACTTGACGACCTATCCTATTTGGTTCAAGAACATCCTGGAATGTTCCTTTGTTATCAGAGGCTCCAACTGCACTATCTTTAAGTTCTAGTTCACCAAACTGAACGTTTAAAGATGACATCTGCAGCTCGTTGTTTGGCATCTCAACAGCAGAGTCTGGAATTCGAGTTGATCGTTGATGATGCTGCCTACTACTGATTTGCATGGTTCCCTTTTGCCTTGGTTGTTGGTGCTTATATTGTTGTAGATGCTGTGATTGTTGATGTTGCGGCTGATGTAGCAATGGTGGCGCCTTGGTGGTCGTTACTGTTGATGTTGTAGTAGACAATGATGTAGTTGCTAAATCACTTGTATCGATGAGGTTGGACGACGCGATACCAGCAATATCCTGGAGATTATCGGACGCATCATGTTTGTTACTACTCTGGCTGTTACTAGTATTCATATTGTTACTTGAATTTATCTGAGGGGCAGCACTCATTTGATTCCCTTTTGTTTGCTGATCTCTACTGACGGAGCCATCATTTGAAGCTGCTGCAGCCGATCGTGCATTCGAGGCTCCCGAGTGGTGGCCGGTTGGCGCGACCGATGTCGAATGGTGATGACCTTTTCCCGAGGATGGTCCAGAAAATTTATTGGTCCCCCCGGCATGACCAGTAGATTGTGTACCAGACTTCGAGGCCTGTGATGACGCGTTATTCTTGTTTTTCTTCTTTCCGGCCGACCTCCATTGATTTTCGACGATAGACTGATCACCCTCTAGGATCATGTCCACCGCTTTGCCCACGTCATAATGGCAATCATGCAATGCCACTGCAGCCTGATCACGAGTTGAACTAGTCAACTCGAGTACCTGATCTAACTTTCTTTGAATCTCTGCATCATCTGAATTGTCATTTATTAGATTTGCCAACCTCATCTGGTCGGCGTGGTTAATCGCGTCCATCAGTAGGTATTGATTTGTCTGAAATCTTTGTAGATTTTTGCTTTGAGACCGCTGCTCAAGTGCTGCAAACACGGTATGGTAACACTTATAATAAATTCAGATAATGAAAATATATTAGTGGTTGTTGTTGAACAAAAACTACAAAGAATATATACGAGTGAATCACACGCATACACACTCGATTTTTACAATCTTTGGGAGGGAGGCCACAACTCGTGTGAGCTCTGGTGAGTGTGTGCTTGTGTGAGTGTGATCCACAGGCAATAGATAATTATGAATATTTGCTGATTACTATAATATAATTTCGTATGCAATTGAATGTGAGATGGCGATTTTATGGGAGATAGAAATTATACAAAATAATTTAGGGAGATGAAGAGGGAGAGCGCAAGATCACGCCTTGTCTCTTGGAGCGAACGAGCACGGGGAAATGGTGGTGGTATCTCGATTCTGTGCGCTGCGTGTGCTTTAGCTCGTCGTCGGTGTAGCATTCGGTTCGCGCCATAGCCATACAGTACACAGCGTAGGACTGTCTCTGTGCGTGTGTGTCTTTCTCCCCTGTCCCTTTCTCTGCTCTCTGTGCTGTCCTGCCGGCTCGAAACTGCAGATAGAAAAAGCAACCTCGACACTGCGATTCTCCTGCTCCTGCGAAACGCAAGCATCAGCCGAGGGAACTAGAGCGACTGGCGCTGCGCGCAAGCAAAACGATCTCCGCTCACCCTCTCGGCAGCAGTCACAGCCGCGGTTCCCCGGTCTGCTGACTTTGCCGGGATGGACTCGACGCAAGGGCTAGCGTGCAAAATCTGCAGACAATCTCTCGTAGAACTTTGAACTACAGGCCCGCGAGCCCTCGAGCTATTGGGAGGAATGGGACAGTCTCTGCTAGAGACCACGAACACAAGCTACTACTGAGATGATTGAAATATTTACTCGACATCTAGCTATCCAATCGATTCCCACTCGGTTGCTTCCGTCGTATCTCGGAGAATTAAATACATACAATCTGTCCGCAGGAACCATGTTCCCAAATGACTATCTCCGCACCCTAGGTGCGGGGAATTGGCCATTTAAAGACTCCTAGTAGACACAGTTTGAGGGAACTGTCAAACAGCTGTTGATCTCATGTAGATGAGAGCTGCAACAGAGATTCTTTGATCGTTAGCATTTTTTATTAAGAGATTGCCTCCGATGTTCGACTTATTCCGACAAACAAAGGGTCAACCTATCAAACTGGCAAGGAACCAGGCTGGCCGACTGGCGATGACACGGAGGCTGGTTGTTCTGATTGCTGCATCCTAGACACAGCTCTTTGATTGGCTTCCACAGCAAAACTGGCGTCTCTGATGATAATAATCCTGTTTGATTGTCTCCATCTCATAAATATAGAAAAATACAATTTTAATTGTACAAACAAAAATATGACCCCTATTATAAGTCCTAAAGTAACAACTGCTATGCGAACGTAGAAGCTCCAATCTATGTGACCCAGTCTGGCATCTGATGCAGCACGTTCAATGAGCACGTAGATCGACCAGAAAATACACACCATAGAGACTAGATTGAATACACTGTTGCATATCAGTTTTCTCCTTTCACCCGGGGATGCGTTCAAAGAGTTCCATTTGTGGATAGGTTTATATTTCACGCTCATACTGAATGGGTGTTTACATAATTCGCACCTCTGACTATTGGTCGCGTCTAGCCATTGTTGTAGGCAACCATGATGGACGTATTGCAATGATCCAGAACAATGGCATGGCGAAATCAATTTGACTAGTCCGCTGCTAGGACTCTCACTACAGTGACATATCCTGCATGTAGGCATGTCATCTTGACTGTTGAGATCTGACATCTTAAATTTAATTCGTTCTTTAGCTTGGTTTCTATCTTAATTTGAAAGATGCAATTTCCTGTCGCTTACAATGACGATACTCGATAGATACTGCTAGGCTAGCCCGACTAGCTTCGATCTAATAAACTGTAAATCAATCCGATCTTTCGCATCTTTGTGGGTGGCCTCTCTCTACCTCCCCTTCTAATATTTTACAACCATGGGTTGGGTTGACGACTGTGTTTAAGATGATAAAATGGTTTCCTGGAGCACTGAGATTCATTCGGAGATTATCAATATTGCTAATAGATCTTAAATATTGAGCTTATGATTTCAAATCTTGAGAGGACTAGTGATCATAGATCGAGTATTTTGAGTGATAGACATTAACGACGCTATAGCGAGATGGGGGACACCTAGATTTGTTATTGCTCAGTGCTACGGAGTAGTGAAAATATAGAGCTCGCAGGAACTAAGATTTACGCTATGCGAATCTTCGCGCAGGACGCGCGTCTGCGGGAAGGATAGGCAAACTGTGCACGAGCAGGGTACTTTCATCTTCTGCGTGCCATGGACTGTTACGTCAGGGAAGTCACGTTTCCACCGTGGTTAGCGGGCGCCACAAAGACAAAGCTTGATCACATTTGGACACAGACACGCACTCGTAGATATTGCTAGGGAATCAGGTTCGTGTGCAAGAGTTGAATTATATTCTTTCCCCTCTCTCCGCACGCCTCCACTACACGCTATGGTGGCGAACAATTCCCCAAGCTCTAACTCAAGTAAGGGCTCCTCTTCTGGTTCTAGGCAGCGAAAACAACAACCTTCGAACGAAAAGACATCCAGTAAGAAGAAAACTCTCTCGTCAGACTCAACCAGCGGCCACGAGCAAGTATCAAAGCAAGATAGGAAATCTAACAAGGCTATTCCGGTGGTAAATAGTGCTACTACACAGAAGCGATCTTCCTCTCTTGAAGTCTTTGGCACAAAGATCAGTAAACAAGACAGAATGTCACAATTACTAGCTAAATTGACAATTGAACATATCAAAGATTTGATACCTAACAAAAGGATTCTTATTAGGGTTGATTTCAATGTACCAATGAAAGATGGTCGAATCACAAATAATCAGCGTATTGTCGGCGCACTAAAGACTATAAAATTTTGCCTGGAGAATAAAGCCAAATCTGTTGTTCTCATGTCACATCTTGGCCGCCCCGATGGTTTACCAGATGCAAGATATTCCTTGCGTCCAGTTGCCGATGAAGTTGGCCGTCTATTACATAAGAATGTTACCTTCCTAAGTGATTGTGTTGGACTAGACATTGAGGAGGCATGCAGAGATCCAAAAGATGGTACTGTCATATTATTGGAGAATTTGCGATACCACGTAGAGGAGGAGGGTAAAGGTGTAGATGAAGAGGGTAAAAAGGTTAAGGCCGATGTAAAAGCTGTAGTCAATTTCCGAAGATCTCTCACAAAATTGGGTGACATTTACATCAACGATGCTTTCGGCACAGCTCACCGAGCACACTCTTCAATGGTTGGCATTGATTTGCCGACCAGAGCCGCCGGTTTCCTGATGAAAGCTGAGCTTGATTATTTTGCTAAAGCATTAACCAATCCACCAAGACCATTTGTAGCCATTCTCGGTGGCGCAAAGGTCAAAGATAAGATACAATTGATCAATAATCTACTGGACAAAGTTGATGAAATGATAATCGGGGGTGGAATGGCTTATACATTTTTGAAAGTTTTGAAGAATATGCCCATCGGCAATTCGCTTTTCGATAGCGACGGTGCAGGAACAATCGAGGATATTATGAAGAAGGCGAAAAGTAAGAACGTGAAAGTACATTTGCCGGTCGATTTTGTGACAGCCGATTCATTTAGTGAGACAGCAAGCGTTGGCAGCGCTACAATTGAGACCGGAATACCTGATGGTCTTATGGGTCTCGACTGTGGGCCCAAATCACTTGAATTGTTCAAAGAGCCACTAGAGCGAGCCAAGATCGTTGTGTGGAATGGTCCTTGTGGTGTTTTTGAGTGGACAAATTTTGAAAAAGGTACCAAGACGATGATGGACTACGTGGTGGCCGCTACTGAGCGCGGAGCAATCACCATCATCGGAGGAGGAGACACAGCAACTTGTGCTGCAAAATACAACACGGAATCCAAAGTTAGTCATGTGAGCACTGGTGGTGGAGCTAGCTTGGAATTACTTGAAGGCAAAGAACTACCTGGAGTTTTGGCCTTGTCTCCGGCCACTTGATTGCACTTCATCACGGCTCTGATGAGATCATTCGTCGAGCGCGAAATTATATTTATATGCTCGACGAATCTATTGTTGATAATGTATCATAATCTTGTTCAGTATCTGGAGTCGCCTCTCATATTCTCGTTTAGTATACTTTTACCCTGTAGTCATTGATCCATATATATATGAATCGACATGGGGATGTAAAATAAATAATTCAAACTGCCTCTTACGAGATATAAAACTTTTGAATCATGCACTGTATTCATTGGTGGACCAACTTCGCAAGATCAGGGATCTTCTAGACTAGTGACATGAGTCAAGTTGTGCTAACTGATTTGTAGCTATCAACAGCTAAATTTAGACCCAGTTGAACATCTGTGTGGCAAGCCTTACAATCTCTGCCGGTAAGTTGCTCGATTGGACCGTTGAGCGACTGACAGGCGCCTCCAACCGGTTGATGATTGGAGCGCAGTCCGAGTTGTATGCCGCCTGAAGTTGCTGGTCGATAATGATGCTGGCGCGCGGAGAAGGTGGCATGAAGAGTGCATGGAGATATTCAGACGGTGGATAGTTTTTATCGCCCGAAAGCCATTAGAATCTTTTCTCTGACTTTTTTGACCCCTTCTACGACATTATCCAGACGAACTGTCCTCCTCGTCGACAGACTATCGGCGTCTACCGTCGACAACCTGAGACAGCTCCCTCAGTCTTCGCTGCTTCTTAGCCACAACACCATTAGGGAATGGCAAGAACTTTCGTTTGACACTTGGTCTAGAGTTTCACTTGTATATCGATCCAATATGAGTCCGATATACAACTTTCCCTGGTGTGGTTCCTTTGCTCAGTCATACAATGAACTTTTGGGAGAGAATCTTAGTCGTAGGGATGATATATGTGATCTTTGAGAAGTAATTCTGGGATGATATTGTGTTATGGGTTATTTATGTTATTTTGTGATGGATCGCTGGCTAATTATAAGTATGATTAAACAAACTAAACAAAATAAGAGCTTTAGGGATAAAGCTCAAATGTTGCTTCTGATCGTGATGACCTTAAGCACCATTGTGTTTGAGAGTCAACGAGTCCTTTGCGCGACAGAGAGTTTGATTGATCGAAGCAACAATCAATCGTTGAGATATTTCAAGAGTGGCCAAAGCTTAAACCAGATTATCAAGACAAACAAAACAATTACGAAATCCCACGAACAGAAAGATGCATTTGGAAGAAAACCACCTAGCAACCAACGGGACAAATTGGAAGGAATGATTATATTTGAGCACAGAATACCAACTCCCCAAGTGAACAAAACGACTGATGACTGGATAAGAAGGCACAATTATAACTATAGCGAACCAATAAATGCACAAACTAACCGAACCTCAGTGGAATCAGCGGTTATTCTACTCGCGAGAAGTGCAGCAAAACGAAAACCTGTTAATTCGAGCGATCCATTAGATGTATCAGATTCCCGTTTAGTACCTCAAAGAATAAGCACAAGATCGGATGATGGGCAAGCTCTATCATCTACCAGCAATCAGGATGATCCGATCGATGATTTATCCTATGGCTACAGTGATGCAGCTAGCTCGAATCTAATTGAGAAGAAAGTGGTCAAAGAATTGACCAAGATATTGAGCAAGGGGATGAGCGGGGCCACAGATCAGTTACGATTGGAAACTCTAGAAAACCTCAAGAGGCGCCAGAGGGAGAGAAAACTAGTGAAGGAAACGCGTGCCAAGGCCTTCGAGGAAATACTAACCACGGCAATCAACTCGCATCCGGAAAAGGTGGCAAAAAAGGGTACTAAATCGGCAGGTTCCATGAAGTACTCTGCCTCGTCCTCGCCTTGGAAAAAGTCCCATCAAAGCTCCACGTTGGGGTCGATGGGCCTCGGACAAAACCCGGATATCGATCCTGAGTTGTCTGCGGATGCTGAGACTGTCCTGCAGCACCTTCAGGGCTTATCATCAGCTCTCGATTCAAGCTCTAGTTTGGCCAGCGGCTCTAGTAATGCGGGTGGTGACAGCTTGAGTAGTGCTGACCCTGCCTCGCCGGAAGACGCATCTTACGATTCCTCCGACCAATCGTCCTATGGGGGAACCGAATCGAGCAATGGCGACGCAAATGAGTCCTCCTGGGCTGGCGACGATAAACCAATGAAAAGCAAGCCCTCCGATCGGCCATTGGTCAGGCAATTCAAAAAAATCAAGCAGCAGATCTCGCAGCGCCGCAAGCAGCTCGATCATATTAAGAAGCTATTCAATGTTGAATTGTCTATCAATCCAAAGGATGGCTCGCTGATGGGAAAACCGGCCAGCAGTAGTGGAAAAAGAAGGCCCTCTAGTGACGAGCAGTCGGAAAGTGAGGAACCAGCTGATAGTTCGCGTAGCTATTCCACGGGCAGCAAACGCAGGGCTCAGAGCCAGGGCTCGACAAAGCTCAAGGATCTGATGACCTACCTTAAGGAGAATCCCGAGATCCTAGCCTCAGTGATGTCTGAGCTTACGGTGGGCGCAGATCCAAGGTTGAATAATCGGCAAGTGAGCTTGCCCTTGAGCTCCCACGAAGAAGGGCCCTACCAAGCGCCTGCCACCGTTGCAGAGCTCAACGACCAGCTGGATTTCGCGACTATGTCGAACCGATCCTCTAGTGCTGGACCTGGTTATTTTAGCCATCGTGGTCGACAACATATTTCGGGCCCACTTGAAATAGCAGAGCCTGAAGGCCCCCAGAGTTGGTCTAGCGAGCGCGTAAGACATCGCCATAGTAGGTCTAACGGAATGGGGTATGCATCTGACCTCGAGTCTCACTACAGATCCTTCGATAATAGAGCCCGATCCACCAAGACTCGGGCGACCTTCGTGAATTTAGCTGGCCAGCCAACCAGAGCGACAGCGGCAGAGGCCTTGTTGCTGGAATCACTTCGTGAGCGACAACTCCTCAATTTGGCGCGTCTGGAGGCTGTCTTGGCGGAGCGTTCGCCACAATCCACATCGAACCACTCCCTTACGTCTCTCAACTCGATGCTCCCTTTGCGTCGTCTCCAGCAAGAGTACACTCGTCCGGAGGGTCCTCTAAGAGTTCACCAAAATTTTAATTCAGCCGATGATAGCATCAAGCGAACTTCCGGTAATGATTCTGGCAGTCTGTCAACCGGCCATAATGAGTCTAATGGTGACACGAGAAACTTTCACCAACGTTCGGAAGGGGAAATAGCCCATCACTTTATGGTGGTCGGTCCACAGCATTCGTTGAACGGTTCCCAAGGATTTGCTGACCACTCATGGAACGGGAGTTATCCCTTGAATCAAGCCACTAATGGGATAGCAAACTCATCGCTGGACCAGAGCGATCATCAGAATCGTACATCTCAGATGATACAAAATCTGTTCAGGACCTATGGTCCTAGTGAGCAGCAGCACAGCACACAGCAACAGAACAATTCCAGACAACCTCAACAACCTCTGAGGCGCTTCAGAGATTGGCGCGATGTTAGCCAATCGGAGGCCAGCTCCTGGCAGACTGACAAAGCTCCCTTCCAAAATTACACCTGGTTACCATATGATCTGTCGACCGGTAGCTCGGCTTCGGCGGGATCCCTGCAGTCAAATAATCAATACAGTGGCTCCAATTCGATCAATTACGAATCGAGCATACCCCAAAAGCGAACCAGCGTCAATCTGGGAGTTCAACAACCACAATCATTCTATGGGAATCAAGCCTCGGCTACAGGTCTTACTCAGCAATATAACTCAAATAATCAACAAAATGAAACTGGAACAAGCGGGCTCGGCGCTCCTCTGGCCACAAACTCCACCATAGCAACGACCAATCAGGCTGCAATGACCGCCCCACCACCATACCAAATAGGTGTCAACTACCAATCGTCTCCCCCAGTGGATGTTCAGAAACAGGATGCACCCTTCAAACAACCCCTGAACGTCAATCTTCCCAATACTGCTTCTAACCTCAAAGACGATTCGGACATGGTCACCATCAAGTTGAACAATATGCAATCGGAGCAAGAGGCGAACTATGACGATAGACAGCAGGCATCTAGCAACAAATACGTGAGGCCTAATGGGAGAGTCTCCATCGATGCAACAAACGACAGCAAAGGCCCAAGCGAAAGCTCCATGCCAAAGCCTAGACCATCCGCGGTTAGAGCAAATGTTTTCGAGCCTCAAACCGTCGCTGACTATCTCGGTCAATACAGACAGAACAGTGACACGTATAGGGTCAAGAAGAAAGATCGTCCGATGGATGGAGATCTTTCTAGATCCAAGAGGATGAGGATGAAGAAACAGGGCGAGATGCTTGATGATGAGGAAGATCGGAGTACGGACGAATTAAGTGCTGCAAATTCGGTCGAGTCTGGACCAGCTGACGACAACATGGGAGCCATGTGGTAAAGGGTTTTCATTTTGCAAAAAGAAAGAGTTAACCTCTGTCTGTTATGTGTATAAGATTAAACCAGATAGGGCCTCACACAGTGTTCAGTATGAAATCTTGAGAAAACTGTAATCTTGTTTATATCTAGCGTATTTTTTTATCTCAGATAGATTGAACATTGTGTTCTGCCATCACGTATAAGTTTGTAAGCTATCTAGTGATATGATTACTGACACAATGCTGATGTCGTGGCATATTCCCGATGAATAGGGATAACTCAAAAGTATACTGCGCATCTGAATTTCAATCCAACAAGAAAATCAACTGTAGGGAATCACTCGCTGTGCCTCGCCTTGTGAGGCCTTCTCACTCTCGCCGATGGGCCAATCTTTGGATCTGTTATGTAACGCCAAAGAACTTTGGTCCATGACGTGTGATAATTAAGATTCAGATAAAACTCCGGGGCTATCTTACTGAGCATGGGCAATCTGCTTCCTGGTATCGAGGGGAAATCATGGTGCTCAACGTGATAGCCCACATTGAAAGTGACCCAATTCAAGGGTCCGTAGTAAGAGCATGTCTCAGGGACTAGAAATCTACCATTAGCATCTACTACTCGGGGGAGGAGGTAGGGTTTGTTAGCATTCTCACGCCCATTATGATTGCTCACTGTGCTCACTGCGCCCTCTGGATTTCCTGTCTTCTGATCCTCCGATATGCAAGGCTTAGTCTGCTGCGTGAGGTTATTGTTCGAATCCTTATCTCGCGTCGATTCGAGTGACGGGTCCACTCCAACCTCGCCAGTGTCAGAATCAAACATTATCGTATGCTCTGATATGAAATGTCCAGCAACTGGATGCAGACCCATAGCCAGTATGGACCCACCTATCATGTAGATGACTATGTGGAAACCCAACAACCATATAATCATCAGATCAAATGCTATCTGCACTAGTACATTGATCAATTCCATTCTCTCTACTGGTTTCGGGTTGACTACCAACGGCCGAAGGGTGTAGAAAAAGGGCTGGAGGATGCACCAGATCATTTTCCTGAATGAATTTGTGAACAGAGAAGCCTCCATGTGTGTCGGAACATCTGTATCGAGTTTTTCGTCACCCTGATAACGATGATGCTCTAGGTGATATTTTTTGAAGCTGATCGACATAGGGACACCTATTGGTAAGTTTGCTAGGATAGCAAAGATTTTGTTGGCCAACGGCCTCGATGGACCGAAAGCCATACCGTGTGAGATCTCGTGTATTGCAAGCATGATTGCGTGATTAGCTACCCCTCCAACGAAATAAGCCATAAAAAAGAGGAACCAAACATTCTTGACATCCTTAAGGATATAGAACGAAAGCAGTTGAGCAAGAACTAAAGATATAACCTGCCTAGATGATTATGATTTAGATTGAATGATTGAGCAATGATGATCTGTAAGTTCTGAGCCAAGTTTTTAGGTCGTGCTCATGTTGAGAAACACGTGTTGCAAGTTGTTTGATTTTATACCGAGACGATTGTGTGAGTAACTCACCATTTGAAAGCCTTATCGACGCCCATTAGTTTTTTCACCTGGGGATATCTCTCAAGTATAAGTTTCCGTCTAGTTGCGTGGGGCTCATCTGAGTAGGTATAGGTGAAACCCTCCCTTGAAACTGTGCTTCCCATGTTGAGCCTAAGGATATCGCTTAAGTCAAGCTTATTATTTCATGCAGATGATCACAGGAATGACTATTATGGATGAAGTCTGTGTTGAGTGCCTATGGTGTGAAGAGAAAAATGAGGATCAAATGATTGCTGAGGGGTTTCGTTCATATATAATAAATCTAATAAATAATCTTGAATTCAATCTCACAAGTTAAGCGTGTGGATTGCTTTGTCTTGAAGACATCTGCTTTCACCAGCACAAAAAAAAATTCAGCCTACCCAACCCTTTCCCTCGCGCAACGACCGCTTGCGGCACGAAAATGCCACTAATGCATAGAGTGCAGATGTAATAAAAAGGCAGAAATTGACAATCTTGCTACCGATAGATCATTAAGACCAAAAGATCCTCAATCGACTATGATTCATCGATGGTATTGAGCTCAAGTTCAGTTGTTGTCTGGCGAGTGGAGGAGATTTAGCTCTTATCTTTGATTGGGCCGATGGCCCGCACTAGAGGCACTGCCGATGCTATATCTATCCAGCCGCTCGTCCCACTGAGAGGCCTCCTGAATGACCGCGCCTAGGTGGATGCGGCCGAGCTGAGGCTCTCCAACACTGTCCGCAAAGATGACCACCTGGGCGGGGGTCCTCGAAAGGTTGACCACTTCGGTTGCCGCCCAAAAAACGAAGAGTGGGGCAGAATCACTTGGTGGGCCTAGAATAGGCAGAGAGAATCAAGAGCAGAAGGGTGTGAGGAAGTTCCGTTAAGGATTGGAGAACGCCCAAAGTCTAAATTGCAGGAAAGCATCCTGCAATTTAGAAGCGTTGTAACTGTAGGCTAGCTTTCCTGTTTGTTTACCTTCATAACCCGCGTCGCCGGCTAGCACAAAACGAGGGTAATCCTTCATGACTCATTGATGGGACTACCCCTTGATAATCCAATTGGAAAACAGTTCTATGTCACACTAGTCTAGACGAGTTGCTGCTTTCTGATTATTACACTGTAACCTAACTCAAAACCGGAAGTCCAGACCAGTGTCATCAACATTTTCTCAAACTGTCAACTAGTTAAGGATCTATCCCCTGCGACACTCTCAATTTAGGTACGAAATGAACGTCATTCATTCGTTTTTGTTTCCTAACTAAGAGTCCTGTGACTTACGATTTTGTTTGCCGCATTGCAAGAGCAAAACAATGACAGAATTATATCCTTAGCCTCATACGATTCTTTGGTATTCTGTTTATTGAGTTATAGTAGTAAGTAGTCAGTTACCTGTCAACATCACACTCAAACAATCCAGATCCAGCATTCACCCGCCAAATTTGCTAGTTTGTTCATGTGCCCTATCCCATGAGCCCACCCAGTTAGCCACTCCCGCGATCATAATCAAAGGTATGTGCTCACTAGGGGCATCGAAGAGAGAAGATCCACTAGAGGAGACCATCGAGAGATTTATCAAACAATCTCATCTAGCAGCTGTTAGATAGCATGACTTTGCATTTATTTGATCGATCCGGTCATCACAATAGGGACGTGGGTTGCCTGCATTGCACTTAACATAGCCAGAGGGGCTGCCTATGGCAAGCGCAGTGTCAATACAATGCACTTGTTGACGATAGTCTCTTAGTTACTCTTACAAAGCTATCCCTCACGCTTGACGTTACCATCTCCTCAACTTGATCTAACTGGTGGAAAAAAGCTCAGTTGCAACCCTGTTACTATCCGCCAGTGCCAAACTTCCACAAAGTATCGCATTACCACACGAAGTTAGACACTAATTATCTGTCGAGGAGATAATTCAAACACACACACACTCACGCACAGTGAGACGAGGTTGCACTTGCTGTCTGGAATGTGATTGATAAACGAGATCGGATGAGCATTACGATGTTACAGTGTGAAAAATCGGGCACATTCAATTGTGCTAGAGTGAAGATGTCAATATTTGTTAATCAAACACTCTAACAGAGTTTGCAAACGAACGAAAAAAAGATCACACACATGCAGATTTCTTTCATATCGTAAGAGAATGTTCGTACATTCATAAGAATCTCCTCTTTACAATGGAAACATTCATCCATCCGTCTATGATAGATAAATCATCTATCTACCCGTCCGATCAATCCTAAAGACTCTTCGGCTGGTTTAAGCCCGAAGACTTGCCTAGACCGCAGATTGCCAATCAAACGATCCAGCGAAGGCGCAAAAATGGGCGCATTCCTCTCGGTCTCGATGGCTTTCTCGTAGTTTCACTCGTAGGTTGCCTAGTCTTTGCCCACTGCGTCGTTATGGATCCCTCGGGCAGAATGCTCATCGTCTTCTATGTGAAATTGTATCCCCCAAGTGTCTGGCATTATGAAAATGGTAAGATAGAAGGGGAAACTGGCCCGACAGGGGAAGCTGCTGTCTATGTACACTTACAAAAACCACGATCAATTGGATCGATCAGATTTGACACTGGAACGAGATAAGATGAGGCGGGTATTGTAAGGAGACGAGCGACCACGACGGACGGGAGTTCAGCCGAGAGAACTAGGCGCAGCAGCTGCGTGTGTCCCCAAGCGTTAGGAGCGATGGCCATGACGCTCAGTAGTCACAGTTGCCAATAGTGCATTGTCGACAGCTCCCCTGTTGTCGCATATACGCAAGTACACACGAACTCTGTCTTTCTGCCTCTCTCATTCCGAAGAAACAATAATACGACGTTACTTTAGCATTGTGTTGACAAAATTAGTCAATGTAGATGATCAACATCGGTGTTTAAATTCACAAACACTATACCAGTTTTCCTTCATAAATATTTTAACCCACACTACCGACACTAATAATCGCCGAGAGAGACGAGGTTTGTTGGATTGTTTCGATTTTATGAGAGGTATAACAATTTCAAGCATCAGCACATCAATCAACATCAAAAAAACACCCCCATATACTCCCCTATATTATAATTATTATTCTTTCTTTGGTTTCCCTTAAAAGCTTCTAAAATTCTGTCCAAAAAAGAACTAGTGCAGCCGCCGTTGCTGTTAGCTAACAAAAAATCGGTCAAGCCGCCGGATGTTGACCTGATAGTCGGTTTCCAGCGTCGATCTAAGAAACCTCCCTAACATTTGCTCAGGCGGCCCAATTAACATCACGACTAACAGCACGCAGCTTACGAACACAAAATGGAAACGGAAGTAGAAAAGATTTACCGCAACTACTCTTCAATAGATAAGATAATCGATGAGAAGATTGCATCCAACTTGCAGGAGAAGTCATTCTATGTTGTTGACATGTTGGATATTTACAAGAAACACTTAAGATGGCTTCAAGTGTTACCTCGTGTTAGACCATTCTATGCGGTCAAGTGTAACAATCTGCCAGAGATTGTCGCCTTCTTGGCCTCCTTGGGGACATGTTTTGATTGCGCTAGTAAGCAGGAGATTGACCAGGTTCTCGCTTGTGGAGTTGATCCCGCAAACATCATTTACGCCAACCCATGTAAGACGAAATATTTCATCAAGCATGCCAAGAGTGTTGGAGTCGATTTGATGACGTTCGACAATGAATTGGAGTTGCACAAGATAGCTCAAATAAACCCCGGCGCTAGGCTTGTATTACGGATCAAAGGAAACGAAAGAACATCTCGTTGCAAGTTCAACATCAAATTCGGCGCTGATCTGGACATATGTTATGACTTATTGAAGGTGGCAAAGCAGCTCGATTTGAACGTTGTTGGTGTCTCATTCCACAATGGTTCGGATTGCGAGGAGGCGGACGCTTATCATCAATCCATCGCCGCTTGCAAGGCAGTTTTCACCATGGGCAAGGAGTTGGGGCATGATATGACCATCTTAGATATAGGTGGCGGATTCCCTGGTGACGATAGAGCTAGAGTATCATTCGAGGAGTTGGCTGCCACTATTAACTCTGCCTTAGATTCATTCTTTCCTCCAGGATGTGGTGTTGACATCATTGCCGAACCAGGTCGTTACTACGTTGCCTCATCAATGACTCTTGCTACCATGGTAATCGCCAAGCGAGTCCAATACGACGAAAAGCTCGGTCATGATGGATACATGTATTACTTGAACGATGGAGTTTACGGCGCCTTCAATAACGTCATATTTGAGCATGGTATACCAACACCCCAACTGCTGGATGAGCGTACTCGTTCAAAGCGCAAACTGCGCTCGACCGTCATGTGGGGTCCAACTTGCGATTCGATAGATTGCATCAGGCGCGATTTCACATTCCCCGAGCTACAAGTGGGCGAGTGGGTTATATTCAAGAACATGGGCGCCTACAGCTGTTGCGTTGCCACCACCTTCAATGGTTTCGAGAGAGCTACTGTCATCATTGCAGAGAAACCGTTCGACTAGCAATTAATGCCCTGTCGACAATCGGTAACGGATGGACAAAGGGATAAACTAATCTGTATGATGATCAAATGATGTGTGATAGTGTAAATCAAGCCGAAGTGATCCGGCCAACTCTAGATCCGTGGTTGAAAATGGGAGTTGTGTGACAAGCTCAATGAGACTCCCAGCCACCTATCAGGCACAATGAAGATTATGTACATCTGTTTGGAGATCAGGCCACGGCTAGCCCAGAAAATAAAGTCCCTTTGAACAATAAGAAACACTCTCCGATTCAGTTTTCTCGGACAATCTGCTTCTTCTATTTACAATCTGAGTTCTACCTGTTACTGCTGTATATCGAGCAAGGTTTCCTTTGTCCCATTATATCAACTGCAGCGTCCCTGCATAGGGCTAGCTCAATGGAATGTTTCCAGAGGTTCGAGAAGCCGCCAATCCTGCCGGCATCAACAACAGCACACTACAGCGGCTGGTATCAGATTGATCTGAGAGATGTGGGAGTGTATAGAGCAAGCAACTCGGATAGCTGTTGAGCAAAAGGCGGTGTCAACTGAGATATCGCGTCGATCCCCCCAGTGAGTAAATAAGAACCACAGCTCAACAGGAGCGTGTGGCCATCCCGACTAGATAACTTTGGCGATGCACCACATATTTCAGGCAGATAAGTTCAGTAAGATCAAACACCGACACCCTGGGAAACTGTCACTCGCCTAGAACTACGTTGGAGTCTCTTTTTCCCGCTACTACCCAGCAAAATCCATCACTAATCCGCATTCTAAGAACAACAATATCACCCCACCAATTGAAAAACGCCGTCGCAACAACTTTACACGATCTTTACACTGCCTAGAAATGATCGTAGGAGACCGGAAAACACACCTCAATAGGCACAAGCATCGTGGACTACGGCTTGAATATCCAAAAAGATGTGTGTCATCAATTGAAGTTCATACTGTCAGGGATATGACGATGAAGGTACACTTTCAGAGTTGAACGGACGAAGCGGGAATGCTTTGACGACCTACAGGAAATCCCTCGACTATTTATTAGACTTCGTCCTTCTCATGAACTCAATCCTGAACCACCCTTGCTCGTGGTTGAACTCTTTTCGGGGATCAATCGCGTTGTCTCGCTTCTCTGATTGTTTTACGTTTACGGATTCTTCGACTTTTGATTCAACTAGGAAGTTCTAATGGAGTATCTTACAACCTTCATGATTGAGACAAGGGCGAGGACGGTTAGAAGGTCCAATCCAAAATAGTTACGAGAAAAATTCGAATTTCAGTCCGAGAGAACCTTTTGCGGCACGTTTACCTGTGAAGAATAAGCCTGCTGTCTAAGTTGTGGTGAATTTATAGATATTCACAACCCATAATGAAATAGTGTTAACAAAGAATAAGATTAATCGACAATGATCTTATAAGAGCTGATTTTGACCTTAGGAGCAGAAATCGCACACCTATATGGCCCCAGAGCGGTGTCCTGCTGCACCTCCAGATTCCCTCAAACCGATGATGGGTCGTCGCTGAGGACGTCTGAGTGAGAAGAGGCCTCCCCATGGTCTTCTGCTGACTACATATGATTGCATACCCGCTTGAACTGGAAGTCTAGCGGGAGGTAAGGGCTGGACCTGAAAGTTGCCGCTGCTTTCAAGAGTAGAGGATCCATCAGGATTGCTGATTTGATTTTCGTCAGCTAATCGCGTTGATTCATCGGCAAACTGGACTGAGCTCTGACCCGAGGAAACTCCTGAGGTGTTTGGTCTTGATCCGCCGCCTCCACCGCCACCGCTACCACCGCCACCTCCTCCCCCGCCGGACCCACCAGCCCCAGCCGATGCAGGACGGTTTCCGCCAGAGCCACCGGAACCCCCACCTCCGCCGCCTGAACCTCCGCCACCACCGCTAGAGCCTCCTCCACCAGCCTGTCCACCTGTTGCTCCTGTGGTATGGTTTGGAAGAGTTAGAAAACGTTTTTGATGAAATCTACGCGTTAAGATATCCGAACCCGACTCACCTAAGAGACCAGTTGTGGACAGCGTTGTACAAATTGGCTGTAAGTTGAGAAAGCGGCAAACTGTCCCGTTGATTAAGTATAACGGGCTCACTCTCTGCTTCGTATTCAATCTGACTCCCAGTCGATTCAGTCTCCTCTCTTCTCTGAGGATTTCGTTAACACCAATTTCTTTTTTTGAAAATTTCATCGAGTGTTCCCGGTGGATGTTGGTGACTGTTTTGTGGAAGAAATTGCTGGAAATGTTACTAGCTCTATTTGATTCTGACTCTTCCACCGGAACATTCTTCTGAGATGCAGTTAAACCCATTCGAAAGGACACGAGTGTCAATAAGGTCACGAGAATCACTGGAAGATCCATTCTCGTATGGGCATCTAGTTGTTGAGTGAGAACTGAGAGAATACGACGGTATAAGAAATTAAGCATTGAAGGATTTCATCACTTCGGCGTTGGTCGATTTGCCTTGCTTTCACTAGGTATTTTTATTGCGCAATGTATCCTCTTTTTGAGAATTGGTTTGTTTCATCTAGAGAAGCACAAATCTAAATTGTCGGCTACTAGGGTTCATTTTGTTTAGAGAGAAGTTATTCAGAAAAGAGGGTGTATCCTCATTTGAACAAAGGAATCATCGCGTAAAATTAGCACCTAGACTCACTAAACAGGTCATGCTGAATGCTCCAGTGAGGTGTAAATCGACTGAGTTTCATGACATGAGCTTGTTCAACATGAAGCCACAGCAACAATGATCAGTTTCAAGAATTTCTCCGATCCAGCCCATTATCCAGAGAAATGGGTCCAACTGAGCTCATTCAAAGGGAGAGGGAGTTGGCTAGCGCATGCAGAAAAAGAGGCGATGAGCGGAGGTGCCTAACTGTCTGCTCTACTTGAATCCAAATGAATGAATGGACCCTGCAATTCCCCATGCTCAACTTCAGTGGTGTAAATGAGCAAACACTAGTGACACCATCGCTCCGGAATCCGGATTAAGGTGGGCCTGCCGAGCGGACAAGGTTCGCAAAGCGATGACCATGTCCGAAATTCATTCTGATCTTAGTAGACAACGACTGGAAGTTGGGTCTTACTCGCATGATGAGGAAAAATCTGGAGGAACGTTAGGTGGATTAAACCAGTTCTCAAGCAATGAGATTGTTTCCATCGTCATTATGCTTGGCTCGTAGAGAGCAAGACACCGGGATGATCTGGATCCTATGGTGCGTGTAGTTGAACCTTTGAAGCAATGATACTGGCCCACCTCTAGCGTAGTATTGCGGCGACAGATGAAAGGTCAAGATTTGGGCCGACTAGGAGGGAGCTACAGCCTGCAGCCGTCAGAGCTCGTGTTTAAACGAAATGCTGGGATCAATGAGCAACAACATGCGCATCAGCTCCTCTAGCTTAACAGAACCACCTTGTGGCCATCCCGCCTCGAGGATGTACCAGAAAAACCCCACCACTCATGTGCAGACGCGAGTTCCCTCACGATTCTTACACTGCCTAGCTAAGATGGCAAAGAGGCCGGAGAGGATACGACAATAGATGCCAGCATGGTGGTCAACATCTCAAGTATCGAGAAAACACTAGATGTCTGTAATCGGTCGAAACTCATGCGGTCAGGGATATAAAGGTACACTTTCGGAATTGAACGGACGAGGCGGGAATGCTTTGACGATCTACGGGAAATCCCTCGACTTGCTATTTATTAAACATTGTCCTGCTATAAACTCAATCTTGAACTACCCTTACTCATGGTTGGACTTTTCGAGAATCAATCACGTCATCTCGCTTCTTGCATTGTTGTTCGTTTACGGCTTCTTCGACTCTTGGGCCAACTGGAAAGTTCTGATGGAGTATCTTACAACCATGGCGATTGAGAGAGCTGACACGAGACCTGATGGCATGAATTTCCTCGATTTGAGAAATCTTTGAGTCATCATGGCTCCGAGAATACCGGAGCTCGCGAAAGTGAGCCAGTATTTACTGTGATTATATCATGGATTAGACAACTCAGTTAGACGTGGATGAATAGTTGGGGAAATCGAAAGCTGTTCTTCGACTGTCGTATACTTACTCTTGTGTCGCTTCCAGGTAACTGCCTGTTCCTATCAGGGCACCAAATGTCAGACCAGCAGCCAAAGAGGGTATGGATTTGGCTTTAGCATAACCTAGGACCCCACCAGCTGCTACCAACAATGCGTAAGTGGCACTGAAAACGTCGAAGGGCATTGTAGTTCCAAAAAGGGTTATAGTGGTTGCATGTGTGGAACCAGAAGTATCAATAATTGGGTTTGTTGAATTTGACATGACAGACCGGTAGTTGAGTGAGGTCCGATCCAAAATAGCTACAAAAAAAGAGGTGAATCTTAGTGGGATAGAACTCTCTTTGAGCGATTTTTTCGAAAATTTTTCTGTTGCTTGTGTTAAATCGTCACACGCCTGAAAATGGATGCTGCCCTGAAGGAAAACACAGCGGAATTAGATGTGCTGGGGCGCTTATCACGAATGGACTGGTCCCTTGTTTGGATGCGCACACGTCGCTCTACCATTGATTAAATTGTCGATAATTCAATCGATACAGATGCATGCTAGAGATCGATCTAGACTCAATCTTATCTGATACCAGTGCCTTTTTGCATTAATCTCAGTATAGGCGAAACATCGGAGGGCACCACTATGTAGCTTGAACGATACATTTAGTCGTCCGAATGTATATCTCGCTTGGCGGCTTTCGTCAGCACTGTTTCTTTTTAAGTCCAAATATGAGTCAGCTAAATATGAATTATGGGTGGGAGGTGACCCTTTGGTTGTGATAAGACTGGTTGGCTCTTAACCTGTGGCCTGCTAACTGCTCTCAGGGACCCAAAAAAGGCCTGTACCAATTCCGTGGGGAATAGTCACACTATACCGCAGAGGCACACAATAACCCCTTGGGCTGACTCACAGTTTTCAGGTATGGTCTGAGAATCGTATTAGAACAGTGGGTGAGTAGGTACCTTTATATTTTCTCATCGCGACCTCACTCGATTCTTCAAGACTCTGGCTAGCTGGTTTGTGGGTAACAACTCCTTGGAGCTTTAAAGTCAGCGTTTATTGAATTCTGAAGAACTCCAAAAGTCGATCGTTGGTCAAAATTCACTCTTCTTCGGGCTCGAGAAGAGTGAATTCAGCATGTGAGTTCCTCAACGATTGATGGCACAATTCCAGAGGTAACTTTTCATGTCTTCATCAAAATCAAAGACCCTCAGATCTGACTTTTGTAATGATTCGAGGAACATCGGATAGGAATCCTTGCTCTCTCTCGCGAGTCTGTAGATTTGTATGGCTAGTAAATAATCATTAATCCCGAGAAAAGACTCCAATATGTCGTTCAACTTTTCTATGACGATTGTATATTCATCCCGTTCAAAGTCCACTCTCTCCTGATGAGCATCACTTTCCTGGACTCTCTTGACCGACTTATCGTTCCAGGTGGTCCGGAAACCATCCCGATCCAACACTCTCTTCGAGAGCAGCTTTTCCATCGGCAATGACGAGTTCAAGGAATCACTGTTGGAGAGTCGTAAAGAATCGTTCGCTTTGATGGTCCTCATTGAATCGTTACCACTCGAAGTGGACCTGAATTCGAGAACTGGAGACGTATTGCCATTGCGAGCATTCTTCAGATATGTTTCGATGGAATCAACAATTTCTCCTCCTGTATCTGCCTTCAGATATTCGTCGCAGTATCTTGGCTCAACAAGACGCATAGCGAAATTGCTCCCTTGTGGGATCTCCCTGATAGCCTTAGCTACCTCATAGTGGCGCAAACCGACGGTTGATTCGCCATTTATCGAGGCTATATGGTCGCCGGGCCTAATATTTGTCTCAACAACTTCCTGGTCCGATTTTACTCTCTTGACGAATGCTCTGCCATGTCCATTGTCAGTTATGGTCAGGCCCAAATACTCTTGCGTCTTGGTCAAATTCAGGTCCTTGACTTTTCCGCATAGATGAGCAATGATTATATCGCCGTGCGAAATGTGATTCGCGAGTATAGCATCCATGTCACGGAAATTGTGTGTGTTGAGTGTACAGTACAGTATCTATCGTGGGCTATTGTATTAGTCTAGACATTCAAGAGAAATACTGGTCGAATAGATCGTACAACTGCTGAGAGACACTCACCTCTTCCATTGGCACGCTGAAAGATTTTCCAATCTGTTCATAGAGTTCTTTTAGAGATTTGAAATTTGACAATCTTCTCATCCCATCAGCATGGGCTAGCTTGCAATCAAACTCCATCGTTGGCGTCATCGCGAGCTTTTCAATTTAGATGTCTTCCAGTTTGAATAATTCCAAGTATTGGCTTGAGACTTGCACTTGCGAAACAAAAGTATCCCAGTGGATGACTGGTCAAGAGTCATGCGTGCGACCAAACGAGCTTATGACAGAGATGCATCTAATGATCCATCCAGTCGAACGGAATCTAATTGTCTCGGAAGCAAATCTTTCGATAGCCTACATCTTTATGATGATGAAACCTTCTGAACTATTCCCTTCCTAGTCTCAGAGATCGCGGGATTATTCTGACTGCCACTAATTATTGGCTCACCTTTACCTATTCGAACGATTCACATGTTCTTGCGGGTATTGTTCGTCTTTGTGCAATTCCTGTGTCGATACAAGGAGTTCAAAAGTGTGTGAGAAATTTCTTGTCCGATTCCTGCTTCTTCGCCGGGAAAATCTCCGCCCACTTGTAGGGTTTACTACCTGTTGAAAGTTTGTCCATGATGCGACTCATCGCTTTATCTGAGCGTCTATGGGCCGGTCCAAGTCAGTTGAGCGAGTGAGCCAAGGCATTCGGGCGATGAAATTTTTCATTGTATCTCATACCACCCATTTTGAGCCTTCAGAACTCATGCCAGCGTATAACTGTCGCCCGGAGTTGTGCCACTTGTAGCACAAAGAACCATGCTCTGATTGCTCACTTCAATCATGGAGAGTGGCGGTGGGCAGGGGTAAAAAGTGCAAGTAGATAGTGAGCCGATACCTGCAGAGATGCAGACTGGAAAGCTTGTGTGCCAGTTGAAAAAGCCAAGTGGCCCGACTGCCTGGTCCTGGTCGCCAGGATTCAGTTTGAGCTTCAAGCTTTTGTATGGCAGAAGAAAGTTAGAGGGAGAAGCTTATCGAGCGCAACTGGTAGACAGCTAGCTGGACTTGTATGACTACGTAGAACAGAGCCCAACAATGACACTCTAGAAGTAACTCCAGTGGTCGCCGTTGCCAAGCGATTGAGATGGACAATAGTAGAGTTCAGTTTTTTCCCTTCACTCTCCCACCTGTTATGATTTCTTTACTCTGTCACTATCTTGGGAGTTCCGCTAGAGCGATGCTTGTGTGCTGGCTGCCAGGGCGAGGCTAGAAGGAGAGTACGTTTCTAGTCTCATGTCTGTTTCTGACTCGAAGACCAATAGACACAGAGGCAGCTGAGCTAGACAGAGCGGTGGTTGTCGCGGGACAACCACCGAAACTAAGACACACCTGAAGTTGTTCCAGTGGTTGCAGCTTCTATTTAAGGAAGGGGCTAATGGATCGAGTAAGTTTGTGAAACTAAAGCTCGCCGGAATCGAATCAGTATTGTCAGCATTGAGGAGGGAGGTCAGAGATATTCGTTCCCCACGAGGAATGGGCAATGCACCTCGAGATACAATGGCTGGAGAACTTGTTGACTGGGGATGACCTACCGAGGCAACCGAATGAGAAACGAAATGTTGGGTCACTTCGTTGGTCCAGTAGATGGTCCTTGTAACCAGCCAAAGTGGGAGAATAAGCTTAGCGGCCTGTGAATTGTATCATTGTATCACTCGGATCTTTATATATACACACACTAGAGGGTGCGACTTTGCGGCATTTCGATCCGCGACTCGTATGTGGACTCTTGGTGCCCCTCATCGTCCGATTGTCTATCGTTCGGCTCAACTTGGTCTTCGTAATCAGCGCCGCGTTGGCCGACTCTGTCTGTCTGCTGTTCGTCCTGCTCGGAAATCATATTTGAGCCATTGTGTTTCTCAGCCGAGTCCACCTGTTTCCTACCTCTGAAACGGGATCCAAAAATTTTGCTCACCAGCCGCTCAGCTGGCTTGTCGCTCTGTCTCTTATCATTCTCTTCCGGGGGTTCGTCCTCCTCGCCTGTGTTCTCGTCTACCCGTGTGTCCCGCGACCTACGCTCATCGGTCTCGCCTCTGGCCCGATCTGAGTATTGTTTTGGCTGACTGTCTCTATGGGAGTAGCGTGGCGAATCATGAGCTGGCTCATGACCATTTTGAATATTTTCACCGTTTCCTTTTTGGAAGATCCTTCTCGATTTGAATGCCAATCTTCTCCAGTTGGGCGACTGCGAGCCTGTGCCGCTAGGCCGTCCATTAGTATCAGAGTTCTCGTCTCCGGCATCCTCCTCTTCTGGCTCGTATCTGGTACCGGTCTCGTACTGTCCATCAGAGTCCCTATCGAACGCCTGTCCCACTGCGGGTCGTCTTGAAGGTCTGCTTTCAGGTTGTCGCTTTCTGAATCGATACTTTGTCATGGGCGGTTCTCGAGGAGGGTCGAAATAATCCGAGCCCGAGGGGGAAACCAGCTCGGCTCTGTCTCTGTGCTGGCTCGACGGGCCATTACCTGAGCCCACACTGGGCGCTGGAGTTGTGGTGGTAGTGGTCGTCGTGCTGGTGGTGGTTGAGGTAGTTGTGGTAGAAGTGGTGCTTGTGGTGGTCGAGCTTGTGGTGGTGGGAGAAACGGCAGAATATAGATGCTGAGCCAGCAGGACAAAGGGGTTCTTGTCCCTGGCCGTTGGATCTGAGGTTATCGCTTCATTGTTGTCGTCACTTATGCCTCGACTGTCGCCGAAAGAATAGTTGCCGATTTGGTGGACTTTTGCGCTTGAATCTACCAACTTCTGTTGATTCAATCCATCGAAATGGGCCAAATTATCCATGAGAAACATCCCAGTTGGCGAAAGAGTCTCTGGCGCGCCAATTTGACTGAACAATTGTTTTGGAGCCGCGCCACTTGCTTGCGAGTGATCCGACATGGATGAATGATAAATTGACGATCCATCAGCAGGTGGGGAGTTAAAATTTCCCTCCGGCTGATGGTCTCCCCTCGAGGCGAGTAATTGGTCATTATTTTGCTCATCTGCTTCGCGATTGTTTGTCTCCAAGCTGGTTCCACCCGACTGGAGTCTCTTGTCCGCTGCGTTGCTGTTTCGCCGATCCAGGGCCGCCAGCAGGAGAGTATGTAATGGGATTTTGATTGAGTCATTAGAGAAAGAGCTTGAGTCCTTTGAAGATGATTGTCCGTTGGCTTTGTGCCTGTTTCGCAAACGGGCGAGCAATTTTTTACGAAGCATCTGCATCTTTTCGGCCTCAGTCTCGCTGGACTCATCAGAATCATCCTCAGTCTGACGTTTCTGGCCAGCTTCCTGCGAATCGTCCTGATGCTCTGATGGATCTGGACGATCTTCAGAATCAGGCTCTGAATATGCTTTTTTCCTACTCTTGGCCTCCCCTCGTGCACCTTCATCTCCAACCTTATTTACACTATCATCATCATCATGATCGTCTTCATGCTCGCTGGCGGCCGTTGAGTCTTGATGATTTTTCCACTTGTTCTGTGGTTCCTTTTTTCCCATCAACTCCTTGATCAGTTGCTCGATGATCTGGTCCCGCTTGGCTTGCTTGACATTTTTCGTCTCCCCCGAGGACAGTCTGGAGCTTGTCTTCGGCGCCCGCTCAGCCTGTTGCTTGATGGCATTTATGGAGTCGGGGTAGTGGCTCGTTTCGTGGTGGCGATGCTTCTCGTGATTCCTAGATGGCCGCGAGTCTGGGGCCGATTCTTCGTTGTAGCGCTCGGTGGTCGCTGTGTTTCTATACTGGTTGATCACATAGTCCTGCGGGAGCACAAAGTCATCAGGTAAGTTAGGATTCTGGTGTGATCCCGGCCGATCGTTCGCGTACGATGACGGTCTAAAGGGAGCACCATAGGTGTGCATGCCAGCGCCACTCGGCATCAGCATTGTCCGACTCGATGAAACTGGATTGTCCACACCGTTGAAGAGACGGTATTGTTGGAAATTGCTCTTAGTACCCAACATAGAATTAACAGGCCTAAAATTGTGCCCTCTTTGCTCGGGATCGTCCAGAGAGCTTGCACCGCCCATCTGCCCATTGAAGGGGACCAAATCCGGCTGCTCCATGGTGGCTCCATCCGGCAACTCGGCGCCAGCCAGACTGTTATCATTCTGGTTCACTGAATGCGGCCCATAATGCAAACCAGGACCCCTGCCATGAACCAGTGGGTTCTCGTGCTCCACCGGAAGCATCTCCTCTCCAGCCATAGATGAGACTGGATATTGGCCTGCAACGTTGGAGGCTGAATTCTGCGCCGCCCATGCGTCGGCGGCGCTCTTGAGCATTCCGGCCAGATTTTGACTCAGGGCCGCCACTGATGCATTGGTTGGCGGCGCATGCCTATTGATACGTACGTTCACCTGTTGACTATTCGGATGCGACGACCTCTGAGCCTGGCTGGAGACTGTCTCCTGCTGTGATGGCGATTGTTGTGCGGCAGTGGTTGTTGCTGTGGTCGTTTGGTGGGAATTGTTGTTGCTGTTAGGGGACGCGCCCAGCTGTCCGAGGAGGCTTTTGGCTCGCTCGCTCAAGAGGGCGGCCGCTGCGGCTGAGCCTAGAGCCGAAACGGCGGCTGCGGCTGCACTGGTGGCCGAAGTGACCACGGGCGCCTGTTGTTGTTTGGCCTGTTGCTGGGCGACCGCTAGCTGGGCGGCAGCTTGTAGAATTGCCGCGTTGGTTTGCATAGTCTTGTTCGCCTGGGCTTGATGTTGTTGATGTTGTCTCCCATAGTGGTCGTGAGGCCTGAGGGCAGAGGATGCGATGAAAAGAGGCACCTGAGGGTCCCCGCCCGATTGTGGCTCCCTATGGAATCTAATCCTCTCGTAATCGTTCAAAGCGTTGTGGCTCCCCTGCTGCTGGGCCAGGCTATCCAGATTGAGCAAATGTGCTCTCATTGCCTCCGGATGCTGATGGGGCATAGTCGCTGGCACGTGCACTGGCGGCGGGAACAGGAAACGCTCCGCAACTGAGTTGAAAGGGGAGCTGAATGGCTGAGAAATGGGATGGCCAACGACTGAGCTAGACGAGGGAAGAAACGGATCGAAATGATTGAAAGCAGGTAGTGCCGCCTCATCCTGATCCCTTGGCAATCGCAACAAATCGTTCGCTTCGTATTCGTAGGCTTGATGACTCGCTTTGATCTTGTCCCGGTTCGTCTTCTGGGAGTGTGCAGTTTGCGACTGATTCAACTGACTGGAGCTGGCGCCAGTGGTGCTACTGCCATTGCCACTACTCGCATTGGACGAGCCATGCAGCAGTTTGGCGCCCTTGGCATTTCCGGGCAAAAACGAGCTAAAGCTCAATCTTTTCGGCAGTTGTTGGTTCATAAATTGAAATAATCTATTATTTACAGTTCCTTTCTCGCCTACTGCTCCATTGCTCTTCGAGACATCTTGAATCTTTTCAGTTTTCCTACTCTTAGTTCTACTAGAAGACGATTGACGTCTGGCAGCTCGGCTCTTATCGCTCATAGGTTGATGCGACGATCTCGAGACGCTTTCCTTGGCCTCTAAATCATCGCCCTCATCTGCATCTTGGAATTTCTGCACATATTCAGCCGGATCAAAAGCGGCATGATTGATGAGAGATTCGCAACCAACTTGAGAGCTCGTTGAATCTCCAGAGGAGTCTTGGAACAACTGTTGACCAGTATGGTTTCTTGTTCGGCAGGAGCTTGTTCTTTGAGCTTGAATTTCATCTTGCGCTACACTTCCCCTAACCAAACGATCTCTGAAGACTAGGCACAAAAGGAGTATCACAATGACATTATTACACAAAAATCCACAATTATTAGTCGCTAATTGGATGAGCATCATATAAACAAATCTGTGCAAGCTCCTCTCTTGATTACATGTCGCTATCTTGGGGCCGGTCACTCTTGGGAGCGCCTGGGTTTCAATTGCTTACTATAGGCCGAAAATCAGTCTCTTTCGGGATCTGTAACTCTCCTTTTCTTAGAAGCTTCGAAAGTTTCATCAAAGAATGTCCCGCATTGTATCGGATCTCGTCTCGAAATTGCAAGACTTCTCGATTTCGCTCGGTGATAGTCTCTTCTGTAATCCGGTGGGAAACGTTAGAATGGAAGAAACTGTCGAAGTCGACCACTTTCGTTGACCAATACCGAGGGATAAGATTGCGGCTAATGGAAGGAAAATTTTTTCTCATACAACTTTCTCGTTGCTCCATCAAGAGAAAGCCAAAAACCAACAAAGAAATGAACGTGAGAGAAATCTCTGCCGAGCCGAGACAAACTAACCTTATCTCTCGGGGGATGGAAAACAATTCTTTCAGACGCAATTCTGTGATCTTCTCGGATTTCCAAACTAAGACCAGTTCTCGACGACTCATACCTCAAGCCCACCACTGTATGATACGGTGACCATACTCTCAACTGTGCTCGCAGTTCGACACTTGGAATGAGTCGAGGACTTAGAAGCGTCACTCTATAGTTTATAAAGTCGTTGATCTCCATCCTTCGACTAGAGATTCGAAAACAACCCAATCTGGTTAGACGAGAATCGTTTCATGAATCCATTTGGATCCTCTCAGAACTGTACCATTGTATCTGCACTCGGAGTTCTATTGGCAATTTATTTGAAGCTTAGCAGTGGATTGGGAGAAGCTTATCAGCGGAAAGCGGACGTCGCATCATCTTGATCAGAAATAATCGTCTATGCTATAGACTTTTCGATGTGATTTGGAGTAATCAGACTACCATGTTCTCTGTCTGTCGGGAGATGTGCTCGGGGGTGACCAGACCTCATCGTCGCGGTAGAATTGGGCGGGCTTAGCTTCATCTTCATCAGTGCTTTCCGCATAGCTGACCTGTTTTACGGCGCAACGACGAGTACGCGTATCAAATTCACTGCTGTCATCGCTATCGTAGAATACCCTCCGCTTTGTTCTCTGGAAATATTTGCTCGAAACAATCTCATCGATACTCGTGTCTTCATCTGTTCCTTCATCTGTCATTTCATCCTCATCCTCATCCTCAGCCTCTGTCGCTGAGGAAGCTTGGAACGACTCATCAGAGGTTGCATCGTCTATTTCACTTTCTGCATCAAGATCGTTGAGACGACGTCCCTTCTTACGCGGCCGTTTCGGCTTCTGGGGAATGCTGACCGAGTTACCTGCCTCCTGATCTAGAAGCCCGTTCTCTTGCTGATAGGCAAGGGCCTCTATGGTGGCCATATCTTTTCCTCTGCCATAGTTACATGGCTCTGGCTCACTATCTTTGGAATCTGATGGGTCCTCATTTCCGGACTCACCACAAATGGCAGATTTGATAAGTTCATCGTATTCCTTGAACTTGTAGCTAACGCAAGCACGAGCACGCCTTGTTTTTGGGCGAGCACTCTGATAAGACTCTTCTGAGGTAGACTTGTCCGAAAATTCATCTTCTTCATCTGTCTCGTCGTCGCTAAATGCCTGTTGACGTTTGTAGTTCTTTCTGGCTTGTTCAATTATTTCGTCCTCATCGTCGCTATAATAGTCCTTGCGTCTTTTCCGAGTCTTGGGCTTAGATCTTTTTGACTTCTTTTGCTTGTTTGGTAAAACTCTCTCCCTAGGCAATTCATAGTCTGGCTCCGCATCGAGCTGTTCGTCGAGCTGCTGAACTGCCATAGGCTCATTTAGCTCCTGTAAAAAGCTTCTTTGACGTTTCGCTGAAACAGCCTCATCCCTGGAACGTTCCTCTTTGACTGTCTGCCTTCTAGCAGCGGCCACGGCTCTAAGTCTCTCTCGTTTCATTCGTTCACGTTCTTTTTCCTCTATGATCTTGGTTACTGAATGATATATTGCATCAAGTTTAGCGAGAAGATTCGTATGCTCACAGGATGGACAATACCAATCGCCGTCGGGAACAATCATCAGAGGTGGTATGCAGCAGGCTAAATGGTATCCATCATCGCAAATATCACACAGCAAGATGCAATCGGGATCATTTGACTTTGCGCACCTACCACATGGTTTGTCCTCCTCAATGTGGGTACTGGTCTCAGCGATACCATCTTCATTAGGTGCGATGCTTTGTCGAGCAGTCCTTGCTCTCTTGACTATCACAGGTTCTAAATTTGTCTCTTCCTCTTCACAAGCGAACTCATCATCATCGTTGTTCGGATGGCATTCATTGAAGGAAATATCCTCCTCAATCTCTGACTCAGTGAGAGATGAGGTACTGGAGAGATCGGAATCGTCTTTGTCCCACACACGACTTTTCTTGCCTGTATTTCTCCACCTTTGCTTGTCAACTTTACGGCCCTTTTTGACTTTGTTCTCAGCAACTGGCCGGTCAACGTTCCCATTGGTCTGAGGTTCACATATCTTCTCAATCGTTTTATCATCTCCTTCGTGATGTTCTTTCTTGGACAGCTCGAGAGCCTTTTGCAGCTCTTCTTGCTCTTTCTTTTGCTGAAGCAACTGTATTCTGGAGCTAGACCGACGAGGCGGCTCCTCGGTAGCAACTTTTTCACGCTTTTTCCGCTTCTTGGGTGGAGGACACTTTAGAGCTGAATCGATTGGTTCTTTTTTTATCAGTCCATCTTCTGGCTCTGATTTGAATGAGTCCGTGAAATTTCTTGATAAGGGTCTAAACAGGAAGTAGTCGATCGACGAGACAACCTTGTTGATGATACCTTCAACCGTTTGCCTAACTTGAGATTCGATAGAATTGCTGTCGTGAGATAACGTTGAGATTGGATAATCATGGCTGGCATTAATTTCGGTTTTGATAGCATTTTTCTCAGGCGCACTTTGCTCGATGTTTTCAGCCTCCTCTTCTTTTAGGATGGATAACCTGTTAGATTTCTTCGGTCTTCCTCGGGATTTCTTTGCTGGCTTGCTACGGCCCCTACTGGTTCTTTTCTCCTCAACTGGCTCTTCCTTAACCACAAATAGATCGGGGAAAATCTGTGGATATGGATTGTATGGCTCAAGTCTTGGTTCACCTTTTAGCTTTTCATCTTTGGTAGCGTCAAGCCTCTCAATTAATTTTTGCAACTCATCGGCGTTCCTACAGACAGCTTTCCAGGATTTGTAGTCAAAAGGTTCTTCCTGGTATATACGTAAGTTTCCCTCTTTGTCTGTGTTATGCCAATATGTATTGCCACTAAAATCACGACCAGAGGGTTGAAGACGTAGATCATTTGCCTCTTGGGAGTTCACGAGAGCTTTAAATTTTTGATCGCATTCGAATTGTGCATCCAACAGTCGACGCAATAGTTCCAGTCTGACTGATGGCCTGGTTTTCAGATACCCGAAACGTTCGATTTCATAGGCGTCCTCGTAAGAGTATTCGGCAGCGAATCTTATCAGCGCTCTTTCCCATTGGTCACGATTAAAATATTTCCTTATCTTTTTTATTAATTTTACATGAATTTCTATTAAACTATCATCTAAATTTTCTCTATCTTCAATACTGTTCTTTAGGTGTTCTATATCTAAATCGAGATCGATAATACTTCCAAAACGCTCTATAAATGAGCAAATGACCGCGAATTCCGGGTTGCAGTCGCAGGAATCATTCTCGCCGAGAGGTTTCTCTGAAATCTCAATGACGTTTGATTCCATCACAGCACTCATGAGTTTAAAGATTGCATCTAGAAGTTATGATGTATCCTATCGATGTAGTCTAAATTTTTTCTCATCGAAAGAGATGATGAGTTGACCAAAGACGGCTTCATAATGAAGACGAACCCAGAATAAGTTCTACACTTTTTGGCATGTGAGTGTACAGCGCGAGCCCGCAGAGTAACACACCCCCATCAGGAGGGGTTCGTGGGTCCCGCGTGCCCGAATTCGCCCGCAGTTCGGCTGGCCAGCTCCGACGTTCTACAGCACATTCGCTGCTGACTGTACAGTGAACATTGGGACTTTGATCAGCTCACGCAGTAGCCTTATTGAACGAATTGCGATAACCATATTTCTCTTGACGATGTATTGGAACTGCGATATTCAACAAGGGAACCTGGACTACATGATTCTCGGAGAGACAGAGCCAAACATGTCTGCTATAGACGGAAAATATCCACCCTTGGCGGGACTATTACAGCGGAAAGGTACGACACCGGAAGAGGGTCTACTTCCGTGGAGCTTTTCGCATGGAGGTAAGAGCAAGAGTCTCGATTGAAGTAACTGATATTTTGTTTTTCAGCTGTATCTTCTAGGGACAGGAACATGAGATCCCATAGCTAGACCACGAGACATGCATCTCGACGAACTCGAATCTTTCCCGAAAAGCAGTCGAACAACTATCAATAGTCATGACTACCATCTCGCTATCATTCAATTTTGGTTGACATAACAATCTTATCTGTTTATTAATGTTACTTATTATCATCCGAGAGGAGCTGCTTCAGTAGGCTGGTTGTGGGCTGTTGCGGTTGTTTAGACTGTTGCACTTTACGCCTTAAATCCTGTTTCATTTGTTGATTCGGATCAATACCACTACCAAGGGCCATCATTGGTTGAGTCACAACTGAAGATGAAACATTGGAAGCAATGCTCGCATCTGGACGAGAAACATACATCTGATCAACAGATTGAAGTTGTAGCCGTGGCTGTTCACTACTATGTCGATATACACCCATTCGAGCGTTAGTCGGTTGATTCAGGTCGTAATCAAAGTTTGATGTTGCTCGGTGGCTGTGTGGTTGAATATATCTATCAGTTTGTTGCTGAGAATTCTGATCTAAAGAATTTTGGACGACTGCACTACTTGTAGGGCTAAAAGGGCTACGAGACAATTTTGAGTTCAAAATGGGATTCTGGTGTAAGACGTTCGGCTGGTTAATCAAAAACCTCGAGGGTGTCAACAAGGGCGCTCTAGAATTGACTAATTGAGCATTTAACAATGGATTTTTCTTAACGACAGGTGAAGGTTCGGATGTTAATGCGGGATTAGAGGTCGTTGTCACTGGCGGTGACACTGATTGACTCGGACTTCTAGGCTGCGGATGGTGTTGTTGTAGATGGTGTTGAAGATGAGTTGCGGTCACTCCGCCGGAATGGTGTTGTGCCGGCTTGGGTGTAGAGGGTTGTTGCTGAAGATGTTGATTGGGTTGGGGTGAGAATGGAGACATCGATTGTTGGCTCTGCTGCCATGATGGAGAAGGCGACGGGTTATCAATTGAGCTATTATTTGATTGGCAGATCCTTGTAACATTTTGATGCTGATGCTGAGGCGAAAATGATTGGCTGGATGATGAAACAGGCACGAAATTGACAGGCGAAGCGGAATATAGGCCATTTAATAACGATTGATCAACTGAGAGACGCTGGTGGTGTTGTGGCAATTGATGCCTCTGCTGCTGAAGAGACAAACCCGTTAGCAATGGTGGGTTTTGTTGGTGAGTGGGGATAACAGGTGCTGTTTGAGAAATTAATTGTTGCGACTGCTGATGTTGTGTTGATTGGTGTTGATGTAAAGCACTTGAGGGATGTTGCTGGGTTTGATGAGCTTGATAAGTTACAGGGCTCGAAATAGAGGGTGTGCCATCTTGTTGTTGAGGTTGCAATGGTAAATGATCTGATTGCACTTCACAGCTCATCAGTTGTTTCCTAATTGTCTCGATACCAACCTTCTCATCTTGATCGAGAGTAATATTACTATTTAGATTCGGTGAATCTTTATCGAATTCCAACAATAAATTTAACAAATCCTCGGATGAAAACGAAAGTTGATTTTGCTGTTGCTCATGATCACATAAATTACTATCTACCGGCATAGAACAAGGCTGCTGATGTGAGTGTTGACTCTGCTGATGGTGCAACGTAGATTGAGTGAGTTGAGGTATTGGTTGATTTGATTCAGTCAGAGAGATAAGCTGATGCTGTGGTGTTGATGAATTTGCTAAATTCATACTTGATTCGTTAGCCATCATTCTTGTCGGGTCGTTTTCGACATCCGACACCGGTACGTTAGCGATTGCACTAGTGGGATCACCGAAATCATCCTCTAGACTAATGACTTGATCAATAATTTCATCATGATCATCTTGGTTCATGGTCATTCTTTAAGATTGATGCTCCCAGACGGGCGCATAAAACTCTTGGACCCAACTAAATAGAGGAGAGTTCGATGATTGATGGTTTTGTTTCAAACCTAACAGTCTCAATAACCTTCAATCCTGGATAGCTTGGTTTCATTGAGACAGAGTAGAGTGAGTCATAAGAGTTACGTATTTGCTGACTTCAATGATTGGAATATTATTCGCCACTCATAACAATTCATTAGAAATTCCAGGCTCGAATATATCTCTTGATTCTATATACATCAGTACATATGAAGATAACTTCACGAACTAGTGTAAATGATAACGGTATCATGGCTCGACATGACAAAATCAGATAACTAGAAGGCTTGACTCATAGTCTTCGTCTAAGTGATCGTTCTTCGGAGTCTTAGCTATGGATGATTCATAGTTCATAGGAGAAATGGTAGAGGTTTTAGAGCTTGCAAGTCTACTATTACGAATTGTGCCCCAAGATGGATAGCTTTCAAGCTCGGGCACATTTGGGTTAATTGACGCAACAGAAAGTGAAAGTGCTTTCGATGTATAACTCAGGTAGAACAAAGTTGTTTTGAGTTAAGTGTAAATTCATCCGGTAATAATTTCAATCTCATACATATTGTACAAATTCTTGATGAACTCCAATAGAGGTAACAAATTTGTTCAACAGGGGTGAATTCCAACATAAACACAAAATCCATAGCCGTGCATTCCTTGAATCAGATATTACGACATACATGTTTATAGTATGAGACAGGCATCACGTACTATGACGCTGACGCGCAATTTTTCGAATAACTGTGCTATGAGACAGCCGCATGATTACATCTGTGGAACCCTGTTGGGCTCGTCGTCAAAATGTCGATATCGAGGAAATTAGTCGCTGCAATTAAATCCTTTCGACCTCATATATCGAGTCGAAATTATTCTCGGGTGATAAGTCATGGTCACACATCACGGGATAGCGTTGGCACCGACTTGATAGGAATTCTAGACGAGAAGATTCCGCGACGGATATGTGGTAGTGCAAGGACCATCCATCTAACTGTTAGCTGTCGTATGTTCATTCAAGTGGAAGAAACTCCAAATCCTAACAGCTTGAAGTTTTATCCAGGTGAGACAGTTTTGGAATCAGGTACAGTCAACTTTCAAGACAAGGTTCAAGGCTCATTGAAGTCACCTTTGGCAAAAGCATTATTTAGGATCGCAGGAGTTAAGAGCGTCTTCTTTGCTCAAGACTTTATCACCGTATCGAAAGATGATGACGATAGCATACAATGGAATGTTCTGAAGCCTCAGATATTCTCAGCAATAATGATCTTTTATACCATGAAGCAGCCGATCCTTTACGGCTCAATTGATGACGATCCAAACTCGATCAAAGATATAGATAGTAACATAGTGAAGGACATCAAGACACTCATAACAGAAAAGATACGGCCAACTATACAGGAAGATGGTGGTGATCTGGAGTTTGTATCGTTTGAGGACAATATAGTCAAAGTTCGCTTACAAGGTGCTTGCACCTCATGTCCAAGCTCTGTTGTTACACTGAAAAATGGTATAAAAAACATGCTACAATACTATATCCCAGAGATACAAGACGTCGAGCAGGTGCAAGATGAAGTTTGAACGATCAAAAAAATCAAAAAACCTATGACAAATGGATCTCAAAAGAGTAAAGTTATTGTTAGACGACAGCCGCTTTCAGAATTGTTCTGTTTTATGATGTTTTCCCTCAGGTTCAACTGCTCCTACGGCTCGAAGATGTGAGGACCTCTTGAGTACAAGAGAACTCTCCGTGTGGGTCGGCCTGAATGCCCGTAACAGGGAGAGTATACAAGGCCAGCCGCCTATCGAGATCGGTACCTGAATATTATCTCTGTCGGGACGAAGGGCCTCTAGGCTTCAGGTACTTCCTTGGATTAAATTCTACCTTATCGAGTTCTTCATTAAGTTGCTGTTGCTTTAACTCTCTCCTCCTGATTTGCCAGGACGTTTTTTCTGCGGTTGTGGAGCAATCCTCGAGGGTCAATGGTATTTTGAGCAATTGTTGGGGCTCCGGGTACCTGATGCTAATAGTTGAGCCATCCTTGAAGACTAGTGTGGTTGGGTACAGACGGGCAAAATGCCCTCTGCTGGCTTTCGAGACTAGAGTCAGCATGAGAGATCGATATGAGTTCAAAAGTTATCAAAAGAACAATCGATCAGGTTGAATATGCGATAAAATTTTCTCGCAGCGAGCGCCACGCTCTATCCCTCTGGAAGTGCCGAAAACTGATGAGGGCTCATTCATTCATAAAATTTTGTCGAGTTTGAACTAGTGTTTACGCGCATCCGCCGTTTGGCAACAACACATAAGTGACACAAAGCGTTAATGTCGAAGCCAATGACAGATCAAAGTTCCCATCACAACTAAGAATGATACATGTGTTGGATCTGCTCTGGGGGCAACTCTAACCATAAGTCGAGCGACTCGTGGTTTTGACGTCCTAGCGCGGAGTAATGTATGTTGACAAGACCACTCCAGTATCCAAATCCAAGTTTAACTTGACTGCTTCTATTTTATATTCATCATCGCCACCATTCCCCTGGACATGTCTCAGTCCCAAAGGCCAAATGTCATAGAACCTAAAGCAATGCCCGCAGTAGGGCGTCCAATAGGGACCAATAGATCCAGCTACAATCAATTACATGGTGTAAACGAACGAGTGAACAGGGCTGAGATTATTTGCCGGGAATCTGAAACAATCGCCCAGGACACATTAGGAGAGTTAGCCAATCAAAGAGATGCACTTACTAGAACGCGTGATAGAGTTACTGGTGCCAATGAGGAACTCGATGTAACTAACAAAAATCTTAAGTACATTTACATGAGAACGGTAACAAACAAAGTATTATTATGCTCTATTATCCTCATGGAACTCATCATCATAGGTTTACAGTTATATCTCAAATTCAAGAAGTAAATGAAACAAAGGCGGGATGTTACGTATTTGTTGAAGAGTTTTATGTGATATAAAGATGATTAAGATTGATTAATCTGGACCCATCACAACAGCGAATGTCGCAAAAAATAAGAATATCAAACCACCTAGCCAGGTCATGGTCCTTACCGAGATTATTTCTGCCACGAAGCGACCTCCAAGCACCGCTAGGCCGGTGCACAAAATGTGCCCTGATAATGATCCAATGAAAACACCTATTACATCTTCGCGTGCCGCTAGAATGACGGTACTGATTTGTGATCTATCACCCCACTCTGCCACGAATATCATAGTGAATACCTTGATAACCAATGGGGCTATGTACAGTGTACTCTTAAGGGCTTCCTTCTTCTTTACGATCGAGGGTTGATCATTGTCGCCTGAGCTATCCTTATCTCCGACCTCCTCTTCTTTTTCAGGCCCTGATTCGTCTTTCTCCAAACTCTTCTCAACCTCCTCGAACTCCGACTCGGGCTCTCCCGCTGCATCCATATCGTAAGCTTCCTTCATCATCTTCAATCCGAAGCAAAGGAAGAGAACAATAGAGGCGTAATGGGTGTATTTCTTAGGAACTACTGTGACCGCCACACCCATGACAACTGATAGGATAGTCATCATCAGTAGAGCGAGTGCTGATGAGATGAATACAAGCAATCTTGAGTTTTTCATTGCCATGATTGCTGTGATGATGAAAGTCTTATCACCTAGTTCGGAAACCAAAATCACAGAAAACGAAGCAACCAGTGCATTTATCAGGGCTGTACAGTCGGTTGATGTACCTAGGTGCTCAAAGAGGCCTTGGACTGACTCGAGGGTGGATTGTGGTTGCTCCCCATGCTCAGAGATACCTAAAACTTCGCTAGACGTGGACAGCTCATCTTGAGGTGCCAGTGATGTCCTTAAGATTGGTACCATGGTTGTTGTGATGGTATTTATCAATTGATTAGCAATATCGACTCTATCCGAAACGCGTCCTAGTGTGCCAGGATGCTGACCCTGGGCAGTGAGCATAGATCCAGTCGAAAGACTGCTAATTGTCGTTGTTGAAGGCATCTTGTTCCCTTTCGTCTTGATGTCTCGACTCTCAAGAACCGAGTCTCCTATGATATCCGGTCGAATTTTTGGTGCGACTTTGAATGCGACGAAGGTGGATTAGCTAGAGTGAACTCTAAGCTCTGTTAATAACTCCCCTGGTTTACTCTATAAAGATGCGGTGTTATGTAGATCGGAAATCTAGGCTAGATCAGAAGGACTGAACAATGAACTACTAGGGACAAGCACCGACGGTGTTGCCGTCAAGATGTTGGCCGTCATCATGGATGATCAATTGTTGCTACTGGAATGTCTCGACGATGATCTGCGCAAACATCAAAGGGAAACACGCAAAGAGAATCAAGATTTCTTATCAAATCTTGTCCAACAATGGATCCTGATCCTTGTTTGCTCATGCCACCAGCTAATAACATCTTCAGACTGAGTGATATTCATTGAGGGACGAAGACAATATCATACAATAGACATGACATAAAACCTCACCCTTCGCTACCGACATCAAGACATTAAAATAGCAAAGATCTCTTTAATCATATCTAAACATCAACACGATGCGAAAGATGCTCGCAAGGTGCTGATCACACACAATTACAGGCTTGATATAGCCACTTGAAACGCTCGGCATATTGACAAGTAATCTTATAATAAGCATTGTTTCTCTCACACTATGAGTGACTTTAAGAGGGGCTGATTGGTCGTCATTAAGTTACCAGATTGCATTATCTGCCTTGAAAAATTCAAACCTTGACGCCGAACATGAGTTCACGGAGTTCGTCGTACAAGACGAGCACGAATGCGCCACCAGTACCACGTAGGACATTACTGAAGGCTCCCTTGAAGAATGCATTTCCTCCCTCGGTCTTAGCAATCTTTCTCCAACAATCCAAAGTGTTCTTGTACATTCTCTCATTCTCAGCGCGTCCGGATTGCATCATCATGCGACGTCGTACGGTGTCGAAGGGGTATGATATAATACCGGACACTGTCGTAACTGTTTGGGCAATCAACCAGGATATAACGATTGGTGTATTCTTGGGGTCAGGCAACATGCCCTTAGCTGTGTCGAAGAAACCAAAGTAAGCCGCACGATAGATAATAATACCTTGAACCGACACGCTGAATCCACGGTAGAGACCCATCAAGCCGTCGGATTTGAAAATCTTAGCAAGACAGTTTCCAAGACCGCTGAATTCACGCTCTGCACCTTTCTTACCGATATCGGCGGCTAAACGGGTCCTAGCGAAGTCGAGAGGGTACACAAAGCACAGAGAGGTGGCACCAGCCGCACCACCACTAGCAAGGTTACCAGCGAAATAGCGCCAGAACTGTGTCTTCTTGTCGACCCCACCAAGGAAAACTTGCTTATACTTGTCCTTGAAGGCGAAGTTCAGCGCCTGAGTGGGGAAGTATCGGATGACATTGGCTAGATTACCACGCCAGAAACTGATGAAACCTTGCTCTTTGGGAATACGAATGAAACAGTCCACCATGCCCTTGTATCGTTGGTCAGCAGCGATCTGTTTGCTAGCATGCTGAACTTGGAGCAATAACTTAACTCTTTCGATTGGGGCCACAGCCGTTTTCGAGATTGCCGCCGCTACACCTCCAGCGGCGAAATCTTTAGCGAAATTGATAACCTCGTTCGACATTATTAAATAGTAGGTAAAATTTGTGTTTAGGTGGATCTAAAATATGTGAATTTATATCGCTCTAGTTTCGGGTGTCCTTGAGTCGTTGATGCCCTTGAAAGCTTGAGTGTTTGAGGTTTTATTCAGATAGAGAGTTAGCCTAAATGTATTATAAGATTACCTATTGATGACGATAAACGATGATCCCGGTTACGAGATAGAGAGAGAGAAAGCGTTATAGAATGAAGAGTTAGTGGAGGTCGAAATAGATTTCGATAAAGTCCAATTCGTGCCGCCCTCTGCCTGTTCAAGATATATTCCGCATTGTCTGTCTCTTTCAGCACATGAAAGACAAGGGCTGCTCGCAGTGGCGTGCCGGGCGAACGAGCCTGTGTTATGTGGAGGGTGCAAAACTTGGTCCACCGGACGAAGGAGCGCGAGGAGGTCGCGCCGAATGCGCAACTCTCACATAAGTCGAAGCACCAAGTTCAATAGTCCTGCGCTCCCGCTTGTCTGCCTGCGTCCGTGAGCGCGTCCGCAGATTTTCATCACCACGAAGAGTCTGCGGCAAGCTCGCCAAGCAGGCCAACAATTCGAGAAACCTCGTGTGCCGCCCGTCAGACATGAGGCAGCTTGCTGACTGACTGGCTGCCGTCGCAGAGACTGCCCAGATTCTGTCTGCTAGGCGACTGGAATAAGTACGAATTACCTTCGTGTTCACCCGAGATGCAGATTGCCTACTTTGATCCTTGTCCCTCGTGGTCTGTCCTACTGGTAACCCTGATACTTCAACTTACATTACAACTTAGACCTTGAAATATCCAAGTGGAAGCCTGTTCAACGAGCATGAAGCATAGCTCTTCACATCTGGATGTCCATTTCGGAGATTTCGTTCCATTCAGGCTTCGCTGGGTGACCAGAACGACGATATCTAACCAAGAACCTGATCCAGATGATGCCGGGGCCTCATGGTTTGTTTCTTCGCTCGGCTTTCGCGATCGATTCATGATTTAATCTACCATGCTCAAGTTTCTTGAGCGGTTTCTTGCTGAAGTTCTTTCTCTCTTGAGCGAAACTAGTGTAAAACGGACTGAAGTCAATAAGCTTGGCTCCTGGTTAGCTCTTTATCTACTCTACGCTACGCGCCGATAATCTGGGTACTTGTAACCTGTTGAGTGATAAATCCGATCAGAAACGGACAACATGCTGAGAGATGAAGGCGTTGGTCCACACGAATTGGTTTACAAGGAGAAGCCGAGCTCAGACCGAAAGTATCATTGACATTCCTCAGCCATAAACTCGATCTGGACAACCGCGATCTGGACTCACCGGTCCTTCTGGACTGTCACTCTTCTTCGGAACTAGACATTTTGAACCTGAGCATGAATTTTGATTGTTACGCAAATGGTATGCGAAGGGTAGACAATGTCCAATATGGGAGAAGTGACAGTACTGCTCTTCTTCGATCATCATCAGCGGTGAGTTTAATCAAGCATTGCGCCGGATGCTCGTTAGTCTATCAGCCGGGACGGTCTAAACTCGATTCCAAGCTCAAGCCAGTTTCTTCGTCGCTCGATAGTGGCCGTAGATGCGAGTTTTTTTAGAGAGGGACGAGTTATCCACTCTCACACTTGCTGTCAGTCTGAGGCGGCAGCGATAGCCACGATCGTTTACCATTCGATGAATGACAACCTGGCTCCCATCATCCAATTTATCTAGCCACTCGGTTAATTCCACTGATGCTCATCGATGGATTTCCAGCTGCACTCCTCAAGCGGTATTCAGATAGGACAGATAGACAGGATAGAATAGAAATATATCACCTAAAGAACACGCACTCTCTATCCCCCTCGTGATAGAAACAGAGATTGGGCTCAACTACTGGCATTTGAAGTTGGACCCAATTTTTTCTTAGATCGATAGAGGTGAAATATGCTTGGGTCAGATTCAGATTCATTGATTGATAAGTATTTATTGTGATAATTCTTCCTCTCCATCATGAAAGTCAGGATGGCCGAGCGGTCCAAGGC
>Ga0058701_10000033_pt1 | contig 100969 bp, 83 predicted proteins | sample AgamicOrMae_FD_97039 | JGI IMG/M metagenome (GOLD analysis project Ga0058701, IMG submission 97039) | Agave microbial communities from Guanajuato, Mexico - Or.Ma.e | ecosystem: Host-associated > Plants > Phyllosphere > Phylloplane/Leaf | place: Guanajuato, Mexico | collected 2012-06-04
ACACGAAAATCCCGAAAATAAACGAACCCAGTGCCGAGAAAATCCCCATCTCGAAAATTCCCCTCTTTTTTGGACACCCTGTATTTGGGTCTTTCGCACGTGGCTCAAGCAGCGAATCTGGCGAATTCGCCGCTTCACCTCAAGACAACCTTTCTAATGAGTATGAGTGAACGAGCAGGTATTTCGAAGGTCGGAAACGGCAGAAGTCGCGTTACGTAATTTTATTTCTACTTTTAAGATATAAGATAAGGAGATATAATTATTGCATCCACTCCCAGTTTAGAATTTGTCTCATTTATTATCTCTATCTCTCTACTCTATAGCTCTATCTCTCGTTCTTATCAGCAGTTAACTGGTAATGGCGCATGAACTTAAACAGCTCCATTACCATAATTGAACATGATCTCAATCTGTAACGTGTGCAACCAAATATAAGTGAATGAAGTATGCTAATAACACGGCAAACACTGTGAATACGAGAATTATAAGACTCGCAAATTTTGTGTCACTACAGCTGGAGAATGATTTCCTGACCATCTTTCCAAGACCCGAGAAAAGCCTATTGCGACATTGTTTTATCATTGTTGAAAGTTTAACGTGTTGTTGTTGGTGTTTGTGTGAGTTATGACCATTATGATTACTAATATGTTGTTGATGATTATGACTAGATGTATTACCAGATTGCAAACTATTATTTGTCGTTGTGCTGCTATTGGTTGCTATCGTTAACGAAGACACTAGATTGTTGGTTTCAAACTTATCACCATGATTTTGTGAGTTCAATTTCGATTGTCTAGAGCTGCTCGTGCTACTAAGTTGTTGTTGATGCTGAGAAGAGGTCGATTGCTGATGATTGGGCCCACCTGATTGTTGCTTCTGTTGTTGAACACTGGGCAATGTAACGCTAAGAATATCGCTTACCCCCAGATGCTCTGTGGCCAATGGGTCATCATCGTCGCCACTCTCTAAACAAGTTATCAAGGCTGTGCGTCTTACACGGAAGTGGTAGATCTTTTCTGGTGATAGATTATTCACCCGACAAGACATAGATGAGCCCTGGTAGGACACTTTTGGCCCAACTAGTGTGTTAGATTCAACATTTTTCTGATTGGATGACTCGATAACAAAGTGGTCTATATAATGCGACGAATGTCTGGAATGATGATGATTGAAATGATGATTGATTCCATGCTTGTCAGCGACTGCCGGTATGTAGGACCAGCGAAGGTTAACTGAGCTCGAGTTAACTGAGACACAATTCAGATTGAACAATTTGATCTGGGGCAGCGAATTCAATCTAAATTGTTGCTCAGACTTGTTATGGGTTCCGTTTTGATGCAGCTTGCTCGAACTCTTATTTTTGGACCCTTCGCTAGTCTTCTTCTTATTACCCGCGGTACTAATGTGCGTCTGATCTGGTTGGACTAGGTCCTGACACTTGTCGCTTATTGCTTCGCAGGATCCGCTAGTGTCCGCGGTCCGCTCGGCCAAGGCGGGCTTTTGTGGGCTCGTTTGTGTTGACTTTGCCTCCACGATGGAACGGTTGTTTCCGATTACATGGCTCAACGACTGTATATTGCTTTCAGACAGACTAGTTCTCATTGAGGCCGAAACGTTGTTGCTTGAAGCCTGTTTCATGCTTATCTCTTGGCAAGCACCTGTATGATCTGCCCTCACAGACAATATTTCCTCGCCCGCTTCTTGATCGAGACCAGATTGCCGACGACTGCTCTTTGGATCATTCTCTCCAGACCGATCGTTAGTGGCCTGCCTCTTGGCATGCAATGGAGAACTATTGGTTGACTCATCTTGAGGGCAATGATCTGGCCCCACTTCGGAGATAGTTGTCTTCGGCGATGACTTGGGAGATTGCTGGTTTTTGACACTCTTCTTACCCGAAGGATTGGACGGCGGCACTGCATTTGGTTTCTTATCAACGACTACCTCAAATTTATCTGCGTTCCCCATGTGTTGAGTTCTCTGGTGGTTAGACTGATGTGCCTTGACATGAGCATTTTCCACATCAGATGCTTGACTCTTCGAGGGACCTTCCAATCTCTGCTGATTATGATTTTTGGAAGCCTTCTGGACGTCGGATACAGCCAGTTCAACCGTAGCACCGTCATTCGTTGGTGACTCCATCGATTTGTTAGACATCGACATCGAAGGACTAGATGAGCTCGGATCTTTTGAGACATTCTCCTCTTGCTTAGCAGTGTGTTTCGTCCTGTTAGTCTGGCTTAAGCTCGACTTCTGGTTTGTCTGATCGATGGAGTCTTTTTTGCTGCTCTGTTGTTGACTGTCCCTCTGGTTACTAGAACCTTTTTGCTTACTGTTCTTGTCATATTCTTGTATCTGCGTTGCTTGGCTCACTGCTTTCGCCTCAGTCTGATCATTGGCCTGCTTAGATACGGAAACTTGCTGGGAAAATTCAGATCGATTGTTGGACCGCTTCTGCTTTCCACGACTGACGCGAACACTTGCTGCAGGGCTACTGCTGGCAACAGTCATCGATGCCTCGTGTTTTTGGCCTCTTGGTAGTGGAGATTTTGACGATGATTGCATCTGGCGGCTACCAAGACGCTGCTGTGAGCTGCCGTCCCTTGTCAAAGGACTGTTTCGTAGATCCTCCGGGCCAGCACCACTAACTTGAGCGACAGGACCATGCTGCTTATGTCCACTGATAGCGCCAGATTGCGGGAGCACTTTGGATTGGGCTGCAAGAGAAGGGGCAGCGCTCGAGGAGAAGCTTGGCGAAACAGATAATTTTTGTTGCACAGCACTATGCGCCCTGTTGGTACTACCTGATCTCTGGCTCGACCTCACGCCAGCATTATTGTTGCCCATGTTGTTTTGTTGCTTGTCTATGTGTGAACGGTGGTGATCCTGGTTCATCGGCTGGGCTTGTGCGCTGCCATGCAGCCCATGTTGATCAAGGGTGCCTGGTACATTCAGGGATTGATTCTTGGATTGAGCCTGCTTGTGATAGTTTCCAGTATGGTCGACATTTGAAACAAACGACTCACCACCAGACGACTTTTGATTAGTCATATTTGGATGCATATTTTGCTGTTGCAAAGTGTTCATGTTTCCATGATATGAGCTCGAACGATGGTTGTCACCCAGAGGTACAGCTGAATGTGGCTGATAATTATGATGATGATCATTGTAATTGTTATGGTGGAGAGATTTGTTTGAGCTGGTGCCTCTATGCGCTGCCTGAGCGTAGGCTGGAACATTGGGGCCCCCAGATCGCATGGGAGACAAAGAACCATTGGCATGATACTGGTGAGCATGGGAGGCTAGGATTTGTCTTTGCAATGGTGGCACATTTTGCTGATTGAATCTGTTAATTTTATCCTGCCGACCCTTCAGGTGACTATTGCTGCCCCCACTTGAGACAGAGGCCGAAGAGTTAGAGGTCGACGTTTGCTGAACTAGAAATGGGGCACCCCTTGCAAGGCCCTGGTGGCTACGCGACAAGTTGCCCGAAGGGTAACCGGAATGCTGGTTTCCAGATGAACCAGATGAGGCTAATTGACCTGGTGAGGTGTTTAGCTTGTGAGAGACACTCTCGCTTGCATGGTGGGTGAAATTACTATATGGACCTTGGCCATGGTGTTGGTGTCGGGCGCTGTTAGCAAAATGCCGATCGTTTTGTAACCTTTTCGTGTATGGATTGGCAGAACTAGATGTAGTACCACGATGCTTGTGAACCCTAGATCCGTTTTGGATAATTCGGTCGTGTTGCTGCTGCTGATGGTTATTGACCGAAACGGGCGCTGGAGCTTGCAGTTCATTGTGCGGGCTAGTCATGGCTAATTGATTATGATGCATCGGATACATGGGCTGAGGAAGTGGATGGACATGATGCTGTGCCGGGCCTAATAGGGCTTGCTGGTGGTGATGGTGAGCACTGTATGGGGTGGCCTGAATCATGTCTGCATTTGCCCCCGTGCTGACAGCATTTGCTTGACCATGCGTGTGCTCCATGCCCATGGGTGGTTGCATCATTATCACATCTTGTTGACCATGATGATGCTCATGCATCATCGACATATCGGCATGGCTAACAGGTGCTAGTTGTTGAACGGCCGCATGAGCTTGAGGTTGATCTGGATGACCTGCAACAATGGTTGCTGTGGATCCATCGGGATCTCCATAGCAGCAACAACAATATGGCTGCTGAGCTGCCGATGGATAACCATAGAGGGCTGTGTGCCCATCAACCATCTGTGGAGTGATCAGTTGGTTGTGAGAAACTGTTGCTGCTGCGCTAGCTGCCGATATGAGCTCGTGATGATGAACTTGATTTGGGTCACCGTAACCAACTGCCAATGCTCCTCCCGTTGGGTCATTCTGGGGAGCATAAATCTCCTGCTGCTGCTGCTGCTGTTCAAGCTGATTAAGACCTTCATTTGAGTAAGTGTCACCTACTACTTCATGCTGCTCGTTATCACTATTAGCATGATATGTCATCTGATCACAAATTATTGGAGATTGTTTCTCTTTGCTATCCGCAGCGCCATCTCCTCTCTCCTCTCCAGCACCTTGTCCCTTCAACTCATTGTTCAACTCTCTTATCTTTGAATCTTCGCTTCGAATAACATGACCATCTTCAAGATTACTCGAAGTTTGCTCATTGTCTCTGCTTTCTTTTATCTCCTCTTTCATCTCCATACCATCGCCTGTGTTCTTGTCTATCGTAGTTTGTTGAACTGCAATCGATTTCGTCTGCTGCTTCTCATCAAGAGAATCGTCTCCGGTTTTCTGCCTCTCGTCTTGTGAAGATTCGTCCTCCTTAAGATCTCTATATGTTTCTTTAGGTGTCACACCGGCCGGACTTGAATCAAGAGCTCTATCTGAATTCTGCGATTCGACAGCTTGGCTGTGACAAATAATTGGCCGCAAATTTCCTTTATCTTTCTCACCAGCGGGGAATTCATTATCCTTAACCGTGGTTGCCACTGTCTCAGTTACAACCTTCTGACAACCATCATGATTGGCGCTTGCTATATTATTATCATCCACTCCATTATTAACCTCTTGGCCTTTGCCAGACGAGCTTGTGGTTGCATCCGTCACCATCACAGGATTGCCTGACGATTGATTGTCATCCTTCCTATCGGCAACCACTGCAGGCGCAGTTAGATTAGGTTTTTCTAGATGCTCGTAACTATTATCCTCCTGAACATACGAAGTGGGAGTAAGATTCTGAACTAGATCGCCCAGCGATTCGGTGTTGAAACTTGGGTGTGGTATGCTTATCATGCTTGGATCGATATGCTGTCCTCCTCTATTATCATCATTCATATCCATCACCGATAAAATGATATGCTTAAGGGTGCCATTCTCATCAGCGATCTGGTGGATCATGTGCCCAGGTGGAACCTAATGACGTCGGTTTGTTTGTTTGATCAAAGGAAACTCAAGGGTTAATATGCGAGCTCTCTCAAGTTCCCGTACATTAGTCATGAATTGCGAGATAAGAGTCGCCAACAACGGCCGGAAATCCTAAAACAATAAAAAGGAGATTGCCACGCTCTGATTGGCGAGCTAGACAAACAAATCATCGGACCGCTCCAGATTGAGCTTGTTGAGATTGGGGTAGTGAGAAAACAAATTCGGATCGGCTGAAAAAGGATTATGGATAGCAAATGTTACTTACTTGAACAGGTATAGGAACTGGAGGATTTTGTTGTTGTGATACCATAGTTATTGTTGTTGGACCGGCAACAACCTGCTCTTGGCCATCGAGCATTTGTAGCGAAACGCATTCGCCCGCATTAACATGCAAATCAACATAATGCGGTGGACCACCAGAGGCACGATGGGCAAGCATAGACGAACTACTTGAGGCTACATCACTGCCGTGTAGTGATGTAGAGGATGATGTAAACGATGAAGACTGGTGATTCCCATTGGAACCATAATTATTACCACCTGTTGCTTGTGCAAAGGATGAATTGTTTTGATGATTAGAATTATGACTGCTATGAAGATGATTGCTGGAAGATGGCTTGCCGTGTTGCTGATGATAATTGTTGTGATAATGTTGGCTATTGTGCTGATGATTATGTTGATTCTGGTAATGCAAGACATGATTCTGGTTCTGTAATTGATTATTGTTATGATGATGGTGATTATGATTTTGATGACTATTGAGATTATGGCCGCGATTGCTTGTTCTTTGATTATGATATTGATTGCTCTGGTGATTATACTTGCTACTTGTAGCATTATGACTTGTTACGGGGTGATAACCATCTCTGTTGTACGCTCCAGTTGTCGTTGCTGAGGCCCTATCCGAGGCACTCGCCATCGATCTCTTGGTGTGCTGCTGCTGCTGCTGTAGATTGTGCCTCAATTTTGAACCATTGCTATTCATTGATTCGTTGCCGGTTTGATTAGTTTGATGGATAACATTATAATTGTTATTGTTGTTGCTGATTTTAATAGGTATAGTGGTCAATGGTTTAGATTTAGCACTAGATGAATCAGCAACTATTTTGCTATTGATTGTTGAATTTATGACGCTCTCCCCCGAGTTACCCACATCCGGCAATCTCTTCGTCGATCTCTGGGCATGATTTGTCTCGCGGACAACTGAAGGTTTATCATAATTTTCGTTCCTGATTTCGGCTCCATTTGGACTGCTCGATGCCGCATTGTTCGGCAAAGGAGACCCTTCCTGTTGCTTGCCCAGGTTTGAGGAAGAACAGGATGATGATGAAGATGATGAGGAGGACAAGGATGATGAAGAGGAGGGTGATGAGGAGGAGGTAGAGGATGAGCTTGAAGCAGTTGCTGGAGTCATCGGAGATGGACTTGAATTTGGCTTTACCAACAACAATCTAGATGGTGGTTCTGTTCTGCAAGTTTTCTCTCTATTATCAATGCTGCCGCTACCGCCACCGCCGCCACCACCGTCACCACTAGCCTTTGATTGTTCGAGGTGACGCTGTGGCGTTATTGCATTCAACATGTTCTGATTTGATCAAATGATAATGTTATTGATAGATTGATTATTATTGTAGATTGCGAGAACATTAGCACTGATTGACTTGCACTTGGTTGCGAAGTTGACTGATTAATTCCTATGAAGGATGGATAGATTGTTCCTTATGTTATGTTATTGTTTCGATCTAGCTAATTTCGTTGTCGTTTCAATCTCCAGTGTTATGTTTCATCGATGAATGGGAAAGAAACTTGTTTCCTTGATGATGATGATGATGATAACGATCGTTGTGACAAATGTAACATGAATGAATAGTTCTTAATGGTTCAATTCTTGTTATTGCTATTGTTGTAGCTAAACATAACAAAGTATCGATCATGAAAAATGGCCGATTGTGTCTTGTTTACTTAAGAAATTCATAAGCCTAAAATTAGATGATTTGAGATAATTGTTCAGTTGTTTTCTGGCTAACTATGTTGTTGCTCTCTAGTATTGCTATGCTTGAACAGTGGTTGTTCTTGCAATTGTTCTCTTTAAATCTTCAATTCAATTTCGATGCTATCCTATTGTAGTGGAACAATGGTTGAAAAAGAGTGTTAAGCTAAAATTTGTTTGTTCATCATAACGAAATTGGTACTTTCTATAATGTGTGTTGTCTGTATTAGAGTAAAGATAATAGTATCAATTAATAGTGACTTGAAGAAGACGATTATGATGTTGTTGCTACAGTTGGGTTGTTGTTCAAGATGAGTAATGATAGAATAGAATAATAGTGTTGGTAGTAGTAGTGTGAAGTAGTGGTAGCAGTAATAATGTGATAATGGTAATAATGAATTGATTTAGGCCCTAACGCTGTTGAATCAAAGTCAAGCTGACATATACATTCGGCGAGAGAGGGACAGAGAGCGAGAGAGAGATGGTGTTTGTGATGATGGCGATAACAAAACACAGAGAGGCAGAGAGAGAGACACACACACAGACACAGACACAGACTCACAGAGAGAGAAACCTGCAGCTTGCGAATCGAAGCGGGAGCGGCAAACACTTGTTGTGCCTGCCTGTGTCTATGTGTTTCCTATTGACTACCAGCGCACAAGCTCCGCAGGCCGCCAATGGCTCTCCAATGGCTTGGCTTCTGGCGCACAAGTAAATATTCTGCCCTGCTGTATGTGTGTCTGTCTGTCTGTTTGTGCGTTCGTCCGTCCGTGTGTGTGTGTTGTGCGCCCGTTCTCCAATGTGGAAATGGGTATTATCTGTGTGCGTGTGTCTGTGCGTGAGTGTGTCTGTTGGTTGGAGCAGCAGCAGTTGCGTGTGTGCGCCTTGGCGGGGCCGTTGCTTGTGTGTTGTGGCCGAGCCAGTGCTACAGTTGCGTACAGTTTCTTGTGTCTGCCGTTTCTGCAGTTTCTCTCGATGGCGCTCCCTCTGTGTCTCTGTGTTTCTCACTTCACGGCACCACCACCACCACTGAAACAACCGCTTGCCTCTGTCTAGTTGTTGTTGTTGTTGTTGTTGATGCTGCTGCTGTTGAGCCTTCTCAGACTGGCTCGAACCGCAGTGGTTGGCTCCTTCTTGCAGCCAAGGTCTGTCGTGTTGTTGCTGTTGTTGTTGCTGCTGTTGTTGCTGTTTCTGTGTAGCTCTTGCTGCTGGCCAGCCGTCTTGATCGTCGTTGTCGTCGTCGTCGGCGGCTCTTCGCGACTATCTGCTCCTCTGAACTCTTATACACACACAGACAAACGTACACACACACACGAACGCACACACTCAGACACACTCAGGTCCGCTCTTTGACTCTCGCCCAATCACTTGGCCAACCAGCATTAGCAAACGGGTGCCTCGGTTGCCTCTTAGCGAGTCGTCGGTTGGCTAGCTAACTGCTTGGGCTAGCAGACACCGACAAGCACTCAATGGGATCCAAGAAAGAGCCGCAAGCTGCGTGCTGGTTAGTTGAAAAAATATTTCTCTCACTCTTCTCTCACCAAGCAGCTCCTTCTTCTTCTTCTTCTTCTAACTTGCGCTCGCTTGGCACTGTCTTGGCAAAACGGCAAAACGGAGCTCTTGACAAAGAAGAAGAAAGCTTGTTGCCAATGTGGTTTTGCTTTAAATCTGGGCTTAACAAATTGAATGGCTTCCTCTTTTTAACTCTAAACACTGTGTGTGCTTGTGAGGATCTTTCGCTCGCTCGCCAGGCTCGCCTCTTGCTTCTCTTCTCAAATTACAACCAAATCTTCGTTGATTTCCTCCTCAACTGAACGAGAATGCCTCAATGATCGAGAAAAAATGCCTCAGCCATGTCAGTGTCTGTCTGTGTCGATCTGTAAGTGCCTTTTGCCAATTTGGCCCAACGTCTCTTCCTTTCTTCCGTTCCAGCGCTCACACTCTTCTGGACCAACTATGCGTGGCGGCGGCCTCCTGCAAGTGCCCTGCCAATCTTTAGGATTATTATTCTGTTATATAATCAGCGCCGAGTTCACGCTGCTCTGCTCTTCTGGCCGAACTGCTGCACTTCCTTTCGCGAGTTGTCGACAGTTGAGAGTGGAGAGCCGAAAGAGGTTTGGGCAAACGGATTTGGAAAACAAATTTCCCGCTGATTGTCTCTCGTTAGTGATCTGCTATTTTGCGTGAGTTGTCCTCTTAACTGTGGGCCAGAAAATGTCTAAAATTTGTCCAAATTTCCACCTCTTTTTCTATATTTTGTATATTTTGTACGTTTCTAGATTTCTAGATTTTTCCTGATTTCTCCCCAAAGTTTAGCTGCCAATTTGCCCCAAGGAGATGCAGCAGTATTGAATTCTTTTTGCGACGGCTCCCCAGTGGCAACTGCTGATATATCGGCCCCTTGCTGCTTTGGATCTGTCATCCGATCGATGGGCCAGTGCAGTGGGCGACCACCCGCGAGTGACAGTCTGTGGAGCTTGCAGTCTCGCCGGCGCGCTTGGCCTTTGCAGAGTGCCGCAGACAGACACTGGGGGAAAGTGGGCGAGCGAGCTGGGAGGAGAAAAGGCCCAGAGAGACAAAGACAGTTGAGGGAAAAGTGTCACAAGTTCAACAGGTGCATCGGAGGTTTATTTTGAGCGAGGCAACAGCAGCTCAGCAGCAGCAGCTCAGCGGCGGTGACAGTGGCAGACGCAGTGTGTCTCTGGCGCAAAGAGCACACACGCGCCGACTCACGCACGCAACCAATACACCGACCGATATAAATATATACTTATATTTATATCAATCGATCGGTGATATAGAGGGCGGCTGGCTGGCTGGCTGGCTCGATGATTGAATGTTGGCATTAATTAGCGCCCGTGTGCAGACCGCCTTTGGGGAAGGCGCGACACACGCAGAGAGAGTCCCCTCCAGTTGCCTGTTGATGGCCGATGGGAAAGCGTCACTCGAGCCAGTGGCCAATGGTTGTTCTCCGATGCGTTTGATGTTATTATTATTGCCAGCCAATAATCAACGAGAACTCGATCAGAATGAGCCCGAAATGATGAACATCAAACGGGCGGCCAGAAGAACAAAGGTTGGGCCAAGTGGGCCCAAGCACTAAAGAGAAGGATGAAAAGAAAGAATAAAAACGAACTCTGTTTGTTCAGTTCCACTTGGTTTGCGGCCAAAACAGGCCACTGGTTGCCGGCAACTGTATGTGGTTGCTCCTGTTTGGCGTTGGAGCAAATTCAAATCCACTTTTCCACAAATCAAACCAGTGCCATCAAAATGGGCAAGGAAATGGAAATGGAAATGGAAATGGAATTGGAATTGGAAGAGAAAACTCACTCACTGCGCCTTCTGAAACAATTGGCCCTTCCTTCTCTCTTCCTTCCGTTTGTCTGTCTACGTCTATGAGTATCTGTGTCTATCTATCTCACCGACTGGCCGACTTGCTGGCGAGGCCAGAGACTAGGCAATATGCTGGCTTACGAATGGGCTGTTGGCCTTGTTGTTTTGTGCTCCCCTTTTGTGCTCTCACTTTTGCTCTTCTGCTCACTAAGTTTGCCACTGGTTGCCGCCAATGGGCTTTTGTGGTTATCTAATGCACTTTGTGTGTGTGTGTCGGCGGTTGTTGTTTGGCCATCGATTGTGGTGGAGGTTGAGCAGTGGCGGCAGTTGAGGAGTAGGATGGTTGGTGTTTGCGCGCGGGCGGCCAATTTGGCGTTGGTTTGGAGATTGCGTTTGTGTGCGGCGATGAAGTGAGTTAGTGAGACGAGTTGCTGTTTACTGTTCGCTCTTTGCTCTTTGCTCTGTGTGTGTGCCAGAGATGCAGACTGCAGTCGGCGCGCACTCAACGCGCATTAGAGTCCATTAGCTGCAAGAGTGAGCGAGCGAGTGAGCGCCAGTGCATAGCTTAGCTTAGCAGAGCCACCAAGCAGTCTAAAAGAGAAAGACTCACAAGAGCGACTCACAAGAGCGCGACACACAGACACACGCACGAGCCGCCAGACGGGCATTAATTTGAAATTTTTTACACTCGGCTTTTCCATAAGTTGCACAGGCGGCCTCAGAGGCGGACGGAAGTATTTCATTTTATGCATAGACGCCATGCAAGAATGGGCCAAGTGTGTGTGTGTGAAATAAAATCTCCGCCAACGAGGGAAAAGTGGTCGCAAAGGCTTTGTGATGTTGTGGAGGCATAGGAGGCAGCTGAGAGAGACAGTCTGGGAGCGAAATCTTCTGGTCTGCTTATCAAAAGAGAGAGAGAGGGCAGAGCAGAGCAGAGGGCTGAATGGCGCAAGGCAGAGACACTTGGGCCCATCAGCCGAGGAGCGCCCGGAAAGTGCACACCACTGGCCCACTGATCTACAGAGCACATGGCCCACCGTTTGCCCCTTGCCACCGGCGGCTTGCCAGCAGCTGGGCGCTCAAGTTGCCGGGCCGCCGACGAGCCAGAAAGTGCGAGGCAGACGCCGCCTGTTGGACACAGTTGCCGGCGTTCGTTGTTGCGGCGTTCGTTGCAGCAGCCGAGCATAATCCAGTGAGAGCCGGACAGATTTTAAACCGATTGGGCGGCGCACAATGAGCTCGGCGAGGCTCCGGCGGGCGCGCAACCCAGGCCGCCCGTCCGGTCAGCCCGGGGGCGCCATCTCGCGTCGGCCGGGCGGCGAGCGGCGTGCGGCGGACAGTGAGCGGCGAGCGGCGAGCTGCAAGGGACGAGTGGCGCTCCGGCGGGACTGGCGAGCTCGCCGTGGCGCCGCTCAACAAGTGGGCCGAGGACGAATGAGAGCGTGAGCCGGCCGAATGAGGACGCGGGCGCACACAGTCTGCAGTGAGCGGTGAGCACTGTTCTCTGCTCACTGTGCACTGTTCACTGTGCAGCGGGCGGCCGAGGGGCAACGGTGAGCGCCGCACACAGTCTGCAGTGCGCAGAGTGAGCAGACTGCACACTGGCGCACTCAACACTGCACACTGCAGCCAGAGCGGCGCCTTTTGTGCGCTCATGTGTGCTGGCCGGCCGGCCGGCAAAAAGGCCGCCCCGCAACACTCGAGCTCGCCAGCCCAACGGCCGCAGCTCGCCGGCCGCCTCCTTTGCGGGTCAACAGTGGCGCCGCGAAGTGCGCATCGCGCTCTCAAACGCTCTCAAACGGCTCGCCTCGCCTCGCCAAGCCGCCCGCCACAGTCATAGCCACAGCCGCCCGTGGGCGCCGCCATTCCGCCAGCCGCAGCCGCCACTGCTCGCCACTCGCCGGCCGCCGCCTCCAAGTCTAAGCCTTTGGGCCCGGCGCGCCGACACGCAGCGAGCAACAGGAAGGCCGCCCCGCCGCCGCTTTGTTCCGCCTTGGGCCGCCTCTGCGCGAGCTAACGGTCCCAGTGGGGCGGCTTGGCGTGCGGCGGCGGCGGCTCGCGAGAAGCGCCCGCCGATCGGCGCCCGCTCGCCGCCAGCCACTGGGACGGCTGGCCGAGGGCGAGCCGGCGGGACGGGCGCTCGCCGGCAACAGTGGTCGGCGAGTGAGCGAGCAGCTCACTTGCCCGGCCGGGCCACGTCAGCGGGCGGCGCGCTCACTGCACTGCGCGCCTGCTGCTCTCTGGCGGCTCGAGCGGCCCGCGCGCGAGCCCAAAGTGTGCGCCCAGCGGCAGGCCAGAAGCAGCAGTGCAGCGCGGTGCAGTGCGCGCCGCCAGTCCCTGTCTGCGGCAGGCCAGCTCTGCGCCCGCTCGCTCGGCTCCTGCACAGCGCCGCCAAACCGCCGCCAAAGCGACCCATTATTCACCCTCATTGGCGCCGCCGCGGCGCCCACACTTCTGCGCTCTCCGCATCTCTCCAAAGATACGGCACACAGTCGCCAGGAAGCCAGCCGCCTGCCGCCCGCCGCAACGCTAGCACAGCCAAGCCGAGCCCGACAGGGAAAGCTGCGCCCAAATGGTGCGCCGCCGCAAAGTATCCCTTCGGCTGGCCACTCGTTGCCGCCCGCCCGCCGCCTCTGGCAAGCTCGCAAGTGTGTCACCCAAGCTCGGCCGACACAAAGGCTTGCCGGAGCGCGCTAAGCGGCCCTTGGGCAGCCGAGCGAGCAGCCGGCCGGCCAGCTCGCACGGTGGCACAACAAGTGGCCAGAGGCGCACACGCAAGCGCCGCCCCAAGCTGGACGCGCGCGACAAACACCTCCCAGTTGTTTGTCTTTCGCTCCCTCGGGCTCGCTAGGGCGCCACAAAGCGCCACAAGGCGCCACAAAGCGTCACAAGGCGCCACAAAGTGCCGGAAGGCGCCACCTAAGCTCCCCCCCAGCGCCAAAAGAGCGCGTCAAGGGCCGCTCGTCAGCGGGCCGGCCGTGCGTGCAATTCGGTGTCCACTTTTTGCCACTCGCACGCCAAGCCAAACACAGTCTCCGGCTGCACACTGGGCATCAAAAGTACGGTTACACTTCTGCGCAGCGCTGCACAGAAATTTGTAACCGTATTTTGGGCAAATAGTGCTCACACTGCGCGCCGCCTCTGCACCAGATTTGCCGCCGCAACTCCAGGCCCTTGTCTCTCTGGGGCGGCCGAGCCTTGTCTCTCGAGCGGCCACCAAGCTCCCTTGGCCGCTCGCTTCCTGCGCCCAAAAGAACCTGTTGTTTGTTTGTTCTTTTTTCCGCCGCCCTCAAGCCGCCAAGGCCACACTCGCCCATCATACGGGCGGCCATTATCATTACGATTATTATTCGCCGGCCGCGGATGAATATCACTCGATGGAATATCCACTCGATGCCGCCGAGTGTGTCCTGCAGACACTCGAGCACAGAGAGTCACAGGCACCGTGGGGGCGACATTGGTTTTGCATCTCGTGCATCTGCAGCGACTGGCCACAAACTGGAACTAGTTCTGCCACTCGGCGACCAGTTTTTTCGCCGCTCCATCGGCACTAAGCGCCGCTCGTCCACAGGCGACATCTGACTCGGCGGGCAACTTGTTGGCCGAGAGCAAGAGTGCGGCCAAACGAGTTTCTGCTCGCCCAAAAGGTGCAAATCCAACTCGGGCAGGAAACACACACGCACGGCCCTGAACGCTGGACAGTGGACAGTGGACAGTGGACAGTGGACAGTGGACAGTGGATGGTGGACAGTGGATGGTGGACAGTGGAAGGTAGACAGTGGAGAGTAGTTGTGGGCGAGACTGGAGCTGGCCACTCTCTTCGATCTAAAATGTTGCAATGAAATGTTCATCCGCCGCATTGAGCCGCAAAGGCAACAAACGCCACAAACAGTGAACCTCTTCCACACACAAGCTATAGGGCGGCAAAGGCGGCAAACTTTCCATTGGCTTTCGCCGCTTAGAAAACTGGAAACATGAGACCGTGTCATTTCCAGTTTCAACTCCAGTTCAAGGTTGAGGGATTGGCAAATTGAAAATGAGCAAAAATCGGCCGGCCAAAGAAAGAGAGAGAGAGAGAGAAATGAACTGAGCATTGAAAACTGAGTTTAAAAAATCCAATCTCGACAAATGGCACACACACTAAGCACACACTCTTCTTGTCTTGGCACACAGTCACTTACCTGAACTCTTCCCAGAGGCTCAAATCAATGAGCACTGTTCATCATCATAATTATTATAATATAATATAATATTATTATCATCAGTGGTGGATATAAATTTCCCGCAAACTGTCTGGAGATTATTCTCTCAGGATTCTTTCACTCATTAATTATTAGCAGCCTGAACTTGTTCTAAATGCTCCAAATGTTTCGTGAAAGCATCTAGAACAAGCGCAAAATGATCCTGTTCAATCTTATCATTCGTAGTCTGTCGTTCCACTTCCCTTGTCTTGCCCCCAGAGGTTGTCCTGCCAGCTAATTGGCCTGAGAACAATTTGACAACAGGAATTTGGAGAACAAAATGAAAATATGCCCAACAATATGCTTGATCTCGCTGCCTGTTAATTTGTTACGCACCCTTAGCCTACGGGTTAAAATATGGATTTCTATCTTGCATTTCTTTTATCAATCTTGCATTGCTGTGCACCTAAGTAGTGGTGGCCAGACGAAATTGTGTTTCGTTCGTCCTAATTGTTGTTGTGGCATTGTGGATCTCGAATTTCCTACTCTCAATTCACTTCATTGTTTTGTCGCTCCTCCAAGAGCCAAGTGTCCGGCGCGCCAATTGGGCGTCTCGTTGTCTCTCTCGCTTGGGAGAAAAAGGGGGAAACTTGTGGGCGAGCTGCCCCGTGGAGGTGCTAACATATGACAAGGAGCGCCAAAGTGGCCAGAAGGGAGCCGAGCTGGCCAACACCAGTGACAGCTAGCGGCGGAGGAGTCGCAATGTTGTTGTTTTCATTGTCGCCGCCCGCACGCACACACTCTGCCCCCTCCATGAGGCCAGTCTCCGCTCACGTCGGCCACACCGACGGACAGACGTGGCCACACAGACGGACGGACGAGCCGAAGACCACGGCCGGCTGGCGAGACGGAGACGGTTAGGCTAAGGGTCGCCCCCAGCTCGCTGGTGTGTTGGCTGCGCGGCGCTATGCTGTGGCTGGAAGCCGCGCTCTTTCCCCCTCCTCCCGCGCGGTGCGCTCGCCCGCCCGCTCGCGGCAAACCGAGCGCGCCGCACGTGCACGCTTTTCGGCGGTTCGCTCTGTCCGTCGGGCTGCTGGCGGCGCGCGTCGGTCGCGCTTTCCCCCCTCCCGCACGCGCGCGCCCGCCACACAGCCGCCCGCTCTCGCCGCCCTCGCCGGCCCCCAACCACAACCTCCCCCACCGCCGCCACCGCCGCCACAGGGCCTCCATACGGCCGGGCGGTCCGGGCGCCAGCTGCTGGCGTGCGTGGGCGGACATGGCCACTCGCCCGCCGGGCTGCCACTCGCGTGCCCACGCCAAAAGGGGGCCCCCCGCCTGCACTCTCGGCACGTCGAGCCCGCTCACTCAAGACCGCCGTCCCACACCGAGTGGCCGAGGGTGCGAGATCCAACTTCCTGCCACCGCTTTCACCGCCGGTCAGAAAACCTTGACAATCTCGCAGGTCCACCCGCCCCTCAGCGTCGGCTCGCAAGGCGTGCCCATTCGGCAACCACAACAATCATCCCGCCCGAAAGTGCGGCCGCCCAGCGCCGAGATCTCCGGGGTGCCACCAGAGGGAAACCTGTTTGGTTGGCCCACTGGCAGCCAGACTGGTGTACATGCTCTCAGTTGGTTGGCGTAGAGCACTGGTCTGAATGAGGTCGCCCAATGACGTCAGTGCGCCGGGCCAGCAGGAGCAGTGTGGGGCGGCCCGCAGACAGTCTGGGCCACTTTTGAGCGTGGGCCGCAACACTCGCGCTGGCCAACCCGCAGACAGTCTCTACTCTCGCCCCAACTTCACCTTGGCCACCGTCTAATTTGTTAAATAAACCGCCGCTCCAAAAGCTGACCAAAAGCAAAGTGCCTCCATTTGGGGCCCACAGGCGCCACTGCACAGAAGCTACGACTTCTGGCGGCCAAACAGCCAACTAAAGCCAACTCATACTCTCTCATCTCGCCTGGACACTCCTGCTCTGCCTTGTCCATTGTCTCCCCAGTTGGCCAGTCTTTCTGAGCGTCCAATCGTTGTCTTGACGACCACAGTCTCTGGCTGGACTCTTTCCGGCACCAGTCGCTCGGCTCGGAGTCTCTCGAGACTGTTGGTAATAGAAAATGGCCTACACCAATCTCGACTTGTGCCCTAAGCTTCGGGAACTTGTGGGCAGATTTATTCCGTTTATTTCATTTATTTTGTTATTTCTAACCAGAAGATGAAGCTCAAACTTGAGACTGTGTTGCTCGTGTTGGTGGCGGCGCTGCTGTTCGTTAGCTGCATCAATCTCAGCCAACAACAATCCAGAGGAACCACACGCAGACAGTTGGTGAAGAAGTACAAGAGGCCAAACAATTTGCCGAGGCCAAACACGCGCATCAATTGTCCCATTTGCTCGTCGGATTTCATGTCCAAACGAGTGACTCTCGATGACGCCTGCTTCAATCCAAGATACAATTTGGCCACCGCAGAGTTGGAGCTCGTCTCAGAGTGTCCACTATCGACCAGGAACTGCACCACAGAGACAGTCTACGTGAATGGTGTGCTCACATCGATCAGAAGGAAGTGCGGCCAGTCTGGAGGCTGCTCGGATTCGTGTGTGGTCGCCGGCCTGGGCTTGACCACCAAGACTTGTTCTGTTTGCTGTCCCCCATTTGAGTATGACTCATACAACACCGACGCTCTGAAGCCTCGAGAATGCGCCTAAGCTAATTATTGTTGCCCCGTTCGACGAGCAGCAATTGCGTCAAGCTGGAGCTTTGACGAAAAATACATTATCTCCATCAGAGAGAGAGAGAGGCCTGTATTGCTATTAGTCGAGGATAGGTTATTCAGGAAGAGTTTGCACGAGTGATGCAAGCAACTAATTACTCAACCTTACACCTAATTGTGCTGCTAATGGAATCAGGCCAAGCTTTGATCATGAAACAGGTAAACTGTTTGCTTGGCTCAATCATGAACGAGGAAAAAGATAGATGATTCATGGGAAGTGAGAAGAATGCTGATGAAATAATCTCATTAGCATGCACCATCAGTGTGTTTGTGTCGAAAAGGCGCTGACACTTGTTGTTCCCGCTAGGCTGCCACAATGTGCTTCTATGAGCATCCATGGCGCCACTCGCTAGTTCTGACGCCCCACTCCGAAGCCAGACTTAGCGGGCTCGGCAGAGTCACACAAAGTTTGGCTAGACAGCGGCCACAAGTGTCAAGATGCACAACATTTGGTTCCTGTTGTTGGCAAGCAAGTGGCACGTGCAAGCTCGCCGTGGCACTGTGCTGGTGCTGAGCCAGCGGCACCAACATGGAACCAGTGCACCAAAGTTGAGCCACGAAACGGACCAGCTGAAGCTGAAGCACCAGCATCAAGCGAAGGAGCATCGGTGAGTGTCTTCCATGTAGTGAGCTCATACAGTCCAGACAAACATACTCCGTTGGGATTGTCAAGCAATAAAATTAAAGACAATAAATTTATCGAAATTCATTCATATCATTGGAGAACCACCAAACTATAGTTGCTTTCAACTGTTCTCTGTTTTCCTTCCCACCCGCCGCCAACTGCCCCTAACTCATAGATCAACAATCTCTGGCAACAATCTAAGCTAAAATTCCCTCAATTGATTCAATTGATTAGTCAACAACTAGAAATCTCTTATTACAGAAATTTTCAACCATCAGATATCCTTGTTCGTTTAACAGTCAGTTACTTCTTGGTTCATCGTATTGAAAAAAGATTGAGCCAAGCTTTTTATTACTAATAAACCGATCCAAAACTACTTCATTAACCCCATCATGCCCTCTTCGTCATCGATCGCCCTCAAAAACCGACGTCAAACAACAAACACCACCGATACACAACCGACCCAACAAAGAATCTCTGCATCTTCCTCGATCAGCCATTTGGATCCATTCATCAGCTACATCGCAAACGAGAAAACCGACGACCGACTGAAGGATCTGTTCGATTTCTACGATATGGATGGAAATGGAGTGATACAACGCGAGGAGTTAATAGAGGTCCTAACGCTTTGTGCCCACCAGATTAAGCTCGACGTGGAGCCATTTCTCGAACAAATAGCCGACGCTGTTTTCAGTAATGCCAATCTCAACCAATCGGGTTCCATAACCTTCGAGGCCTTGAAGGAGGTTCTCAAATCGAGGCCCAATCTTACTAACGAACTGTCGCTGGCCAGAGTGATGCAAGAGCAAAAAAGTGAAAAACCATCCAAGAGCAATAAGAGTAACGATTGTGCTGGTCACAACAGTAATTCAGATGATGGCACATCAAACTATATTCTGGCTTATTCTAGAAGGTTGGCCAATTTTGTCACCAATTCGTGGGATTCATTTCTAGCTAGATTTACCTACTACTTTCCAGTGTTAAACAAATTGCGCTGGGAATATATCAGTAACAATTTAACAAGATTTAACTTTTTCCTGACTATCCTACTCATCACTGTGATCCTGATTATTGGACGCATAATAAGCTATTGGAATCTCGGTGGGCCATTCTTGATATTAGCTCGTTGTTCTGGCCAGTGTTTGAATTTCCTATGCTCCATCATTGTGCTCTTGGTTTGCCGGCGCTCAATTAGCTCGCTCAGAGCTCGCGGCTTTAGCCGATATCTACCCCTGGACGACAATATATATTTCCACAAGTTACTCGGCCTGATGATAATATTCCATTCCCTATCGCATACATTTGGTCATTTGGTCAATTTCTACGTAGTCTCTCAGAGAGACGGATCCAAATTCACCTACAGCGAGTATTTGTTCGGCTTGTCGCCCGGAATTGGTTGGATAGGTGGCTGTGCCTCGCTCACGGGATGGCTCCTGTTGATGATAATTGCCGCCATGTCATTGGCTCATCCTTTCTCCAGGAGAGTGGGAAAGTTTGAGCTCTTCTACTATACTCACCTGCTTTACATACCATTTTGGATTCTGCTCTTTGTTCACGCGCCTCGCTTTTGGATGTGGTTTCTGGCCCCCTTTGCGGTATTTTTAACGGAGACACTCATTAGATTCAGAAATCTACTAACCAGCCTCACTGAGGGCGGTCAAACGACTATTGTGAAAGCTGTCCCACTGCCATCAGATGTCATCCATTTGGTCATCAAGAGGCCGGCCAATTTCGAGTACAATCCTGGCGATTGGATCTATGTGCTCATTCCACAGATCGCCAAGTATGAATGGCATCCGTTCACAATCAGCAGTGCCCCCGAGCAAGAGGGTGTGATATGGTTGCACATTAGGGCTGTTGGAGAATGGACGAGAAGTTTGAGGTCTTTTTTTGAAGAGACTGTTGAGCCTAGGGACCACTTGCGTCGTTTTATAAAATCGGGCCAATTTTCCATGAGCGTTGATCAATGTTCAACAAATAATTTTAACAATCCTTCAGCAAGCGATCTCAGTGCCTTGGATTCGGCACAATTCTTGGCCAAGAACAGATTCGTCAAGCAGGACAAATTGACCAGTAGGTTCAGACAAAAAAGCAAACCTTTGGAGCCAATTCCAGAGGCCACTACATCGGTGGAGGCGACAGCAGCCCACAGTTGCAGCAATCTCTCGGATGGGACCCAGGAAACCACTCTAAGTAGCGAACAATCGGCTTCGAGTCTGGAGACCAGTGCTGGCCAACTGTCAGACAAGCGAGACAGACAGTTGAAGCAATTTTGTGCATCGTCATCCTCCTCTTCGGCCTCATCTTCATCGTCGAGTCTCTCAACTACATCCTGCACAGCCGTGGTCTCAACTGGCCTCGCCTCAGGTGTTACATCGACCGATTCTACCGTCTCGAACCTTTCGGCTAAGGTTGACCAGAAGGTGACCAAACTGCCGAGCATCAAGATATTCATCGATGGCCCATATGGATCACCATCCAGTCAGATATTCAAGGCCGAGCACGCCGTTTTGATTGCCACCGGAATTGGTGTGACACCTTTTGCCAGCATATTACAATCTATTGTGCATCATTATGAGAAACGTCGCCAAAAGTGTCCCAACTGCATGCATGAGTTCTCCGATAACAGGCCGCCAATAGTTTGCCGTCTACGCAAGGTGGACTTTGTCTGGATAAACAGGGATCAAAAGTCGTTCGAATGGTTTATAAAATTGTTGGCCGAACTTGAGCTCACTCAATCACATTTGCCCCCAAACGAGAGATTCCTAGATATTCACATACACCTGACGGCCATGGAACCGGCCAAAACCCAATCAATTGGTCTTCAATTAGCTCTCTATTTGGTGCACGAGAAAAACAAGAAAGATCTCATCACAGGTCTCAGGACCAGAACTAGAGCAGGTCGACCAAATTGGGACAACTTCTTCGCCAACATCCAGGAACAAAAGAAGGGCAAAGTTACCGTTTTCTTTTGCGGCAGGCCACAATTGGGACGTATTCTTCATCGCCAATGCGACAGCTACGGTTTTAAGTTCAGAAAAGAAATTTTTTAATCCAGCTAACGATAATTGGCCTCTTGTTTACTCTTGCCCATTCACCAATGTTGTTGATGTGTGCAAAATCATTGTACGCCAACTAATCAGGCTAGAGAATAATCTTATACATCCCTCTTCAGAGAGTCTAAATAATGATATTGAATCAACACTAATTGAGTCGAACCTAGTCAACAGATTGCATGTTTTGGTGCTTGTAGATATCGACAACAGGGGTAGTTTATCTGCTATATATCGGTAACTTCATCCCGTTTGATGTGAGATTGAAGAAATTGAATTAGAAAGAGCTAATGGCAATTCAGAGATGCGCTCCAATTTCGAGGTAATCCAAGTATTGTTGGAGGTTCTAGTGATCATGACTGTGAGGCTCGTGAACTGTAGGCTTGATCATCTTCTTCTTCCATAAAGCGATGTACTCGTCCTTCATCTGTTCACGTCTGGCAAAGAACTTCGGGTAACACGCCTTCTCGAGTGGGTCCCAATGATCGAGAACAGAGTCTGGAAATAGCTCGTTTCTGCCGTAGGAAATACCAGTATCCTTAGTGAATGGCAGTAATTCATAGCCTCCCCTCATGTAGGGGTGCACTTTATTCTCAAAGTCTTGCTCGGCTCTGAGTAGGAGCACCTTGGCCTTTCTGGTGTCTTTGATGTTTTTGTGTTTGTCAAACTCGGCCCTAATCTGAAGGACCTTCAATCTCATTTCGAAGAATTCCTCCTCGAAAAAGTACTGGTTGCGGATCATTCGCTTGTACAGATTACAAACCCTTCTTGAGTGTGACATGAGCTCTGTCTTCAAGTAGGGGGCCATGATTTTTTGCATTATAACTGGGCTAGGACCCGACATGGTGGTATCTATTCTGGACTAGGGTGGCCCGTTGGCGAATCCTTCTGAATAACCGATTTGGATGGTGAAATTTAGATAATATTTGGGGTAAAAGGATATCTCTATCCAAGCATGATCCTTCGAGAGTGTGTCCTTTTTTTTCCTCAAATGTGCATTCTGTTATTGTTGTTTTGCTGGCAACGCGCTGCAGCTGAACATCTGAAGGGCAGTCCGCGCGACTGTCCTGCAGATTGGGCGCCGCTTACTGCGTGCCGCAATCAATTAGCTGCCGAGCAAGCGACTCTTGAGGCACCCTTTTGAATGGGAGAAGAATTCATCAACTTTCTCTCTCGAGCTCGAGCTCTGGTAGCACTCTCGGCGGAAAGGATGGCTTCCCAAGAATTTGGCTCGCCTGTGAGAGTGTGTCGAATTTTTGGGCGAGAGTCAAGATGAGATGAAAAAATTGCCAGAACGTGAAGTTCCCACAGGCGAGCGTTGCCGGTGAGTTTACTGACGCTCTCAGACTGACGAGCTAATGGTTGGTTCAACACTGCAAGTGACTGGCAGAGAAGAGAGCGCCAAGCGACACCTTAGTGTGTCCAAATCATTGGTCCGAGGAGGACAGGGAAGGGCAGCAGTTGCACTGGCCGCTCGTGGACAACCACCACTAGATCTGTGGCTGTTTGCTACAAATGTTTCGCCAGCTTACGGCAAACCTTCCGAGACAGGCACTTGTGTGACTGTCTCGAGAGGTCCCCCGAATGTGGAGCCCCCAAGGCATTCTTGTGCCGGTGCTCGAGGGGAGGAGCACGAAGAAGAGGGCCCCTTTTCGGCTCTCCAGATGGCGCGTGTGGCGAGCCGAGTGGACGCAGCCGAGCCGCCTCGAAGGGTGGACAGTGTGCGGGAGGGCGCCGGTGCGCATGCGCAGAAGAGTGCGCGTCAAACTTGCCAGGCAAATTTGAGATTTCTCGTGTTGCTTTGGCCAGTTTGGCGGCAATTCGAGCGCGAGACAGTTGCAGTTGGCGTCACAAGTCGCGCGGCACACTCACAGTTAAGTGCCACTGTCTTCCTTTGGTCCCAAACTCGAGCCAGCGAGCAAAAAGAACTGTTTCCAGAGCAGAAGACACTGAGACAGACACACAGACACAAACGAGCACACATGCAAGCCGAGCGTCCAGAAACAAGCAACAAGGTCCACCTTTTCGGCACACTCAGCAACCCAGCAAGATGGTGCGCCCACTCCTAAGCTCCCGCTCGGCCGAGAGCGCCCACCAAGCGGAAGTGGCGGCCTGCGAGCGGCGAGCGCCAGAGTGCAGCTCGTTTGCAGCCAAGACGCCAAAAGAGGCCGAACGCAGACCAAAGAGCAGCGAAACGTCGACCAGAAGAAGGAAAAGAGCTCCAGAACTTAGCTTTGGCGGAAGCAAAACAGTTGACGAGACTGCAATGAACAGGAGAAGCAAAACGACGACGACGAGCAATGAGAAGTGGCGCCCCAAGGCCAGTCTGTGGGCCTTGTTGGGCTCGCTGTCTCTGCTGAGTGTGTTCAGTTCGAGTCGGTTAATTGTGGGCGCCTCAAACTGGCCAAACGGCGGCCAATCCGGCCAGCCGATTGAGCAATTTCTCAAACAAAACTTCCCACTTACATCCAAAGCTTTGCCACTCAGCCAAGACGGGCTGCATTTTGATATCTCCTCATACAAGAGCGCCCACGAAGCCATCAGGGCGCACCCAGACCTGCGCGAGGTAAGTGTCGCTTCTGCTTGTTGAAGCTTTCGCCTTCTGCTTGTCTTTCTTGTTGCCTTTTGGGCCACTTTTGGCACTTTTGGGCTCCCATTTGGACTCCCATTTGGGCCCCTTCGAGCTTCCAGTGCAAACAGCTGGCCGCGCGCACGGAATTTGGGCGAAATTTGGGCCTTCGGGCGGGCCCTAAGGATGCATGGCGGTGGCTTGTTTTTGTCGCCAGCTGACGAAAGGTGAGCAGTGGGAAGCGTGCGCCTCTTTGCAAGTGGCCCCAAATGGCGAGCAAACAACGCCGCCAGAGACTGTCTTCGGCGCTGACAAGCACGACGGTTGGCCCGCCGAGCTGTCAGTGCCGCTCGGAGAGCTATGGGTCGGCGCAATTTGGAGAAATTTGCGCAAACTTGGCCAAACTTGGGCCCCATTTGGCCAGCAGCAGTGGCCAGACGCCAGAGCTGAGCGCTGGGCCACGACAAATCCAATTGGGGCCGAGGAGGAGCTGAGGTGTCCGAGTGGATGGGGCCCAACTGGTGGCGGTTCTCATGCACCGTTCACGCATCACTGGCTCTGGCAGGCTTGCGCTTTGGTGGCCGGCCCGAATTCATCAGCGGCAGTCCTCGCCAACTGCTGCACACAGTCTGTGGTTCCCCATTCCCCATTTGCCATTTGCCATTGTGTGGCGCTTGCATTGTGTGCCCAATGGTGTAACATCATCATTGCGATCATCACGAGCGGCCCATCATGCTCGTCATCGCGCCTTGTGGGCCGCGCTTTGTGGGCCGCACTCATGAGTCAGCGCCGCAGACAGTCTGCGGCGCGCACACACTTCTGCCGCCCGCTCGCAAGCAAATTTGTTGCGCCGCAAACTCCCTTTGGTGCACTGGCGCGCGCACAAACCGCACGATGTGGCCGCTCTCTCGCCTTCTGGCCCATTGGGCCGCTGATTGACATCCGCCCGTCGCCCTTCCGACGCGAGTCTCTGTCTGGGGCTCTCTCCAAGTCTCAGTTTCGTTCTCGCTCCCAGTCCCAGTCGCTGTCTGCACGCGGCCCAAACGCGCCCCTCTAATTTGATTCCATTTAATCGGGTTTGCCCAAAGTGGCCACGCTCGACGCTTGGGCGCCCACCTCTCGCTCGCCTTCCGGCCGGCCGCCAAGTGTCGCCGGCGAGCTCCGGCCGGACCTTGGCCGCAACAGTTGCCAGAGAGACGGTCTGCAAGCGAAAGCAGAGCCGAGGGTGCGCGCAGGCTCGAGTGCCGCAAGCTCGCGCGCAAGATCACCTTCGCGCCGCGCTGGTGCCTTTCGCGCCGGCGCTTGTCTTTCGGCGACGGAAGACCAGTTTCCGGGCAGGACAAGTGCACTGGGCTGTGGAGAGGCGGCAAAAGTGGCGCTCCTAAGGGCCGGCCGCTCGGCTCTTGGCGCTGCTTTGGCGCGGCATTTGTTGCCTCTCGAGTGGCACTTGGCCAACAAATGCCTCCAATTGCATATCACGGTATCAGTTCGAATACTCAAATGATGATTGATGATCTTTATCATTCGATTTGAGCTGGCCAACTGGCCCGAGCGAGCTCGCTCCCTTTGAGGGGGCAGAAAAAGTTTAGAAAAACTGCCCCTCCAGTCTGGCCAGTTGCAGGGGGCATTTCGCTGCTGTTTGTGTTTGGCGGCGAGCTGGCCAGAAAGAGAAAGAGAGAGAGAGAGAGACGGCAAGCGAAAAGGAGAGCAACATGCCCGGAATGATTAATGCTAACAAGTGGTCTTGGCGAGCGGCCGTGTTTGCCGCAATGGGACACTGAGAGTGAGCACTTCACTAGTGGCGGCTTCTCGAGGCGCACACTGTCTCAAAAATAGGGTTACATTTGTGCGCAGCTTTGTACAGAAATTTATCACCGTACTTTTGGTGGATGATGCGCGTCACTGGGCCGCCTGAGTGCAGTCGCTCAGTGCAGATTGGGGCGCGCAGGTTGCCTGCAGTTCGCGCTCAGTTCGCGCTCAGTTCGCGCGCACAAACTGCCAAAACAAAACAAACAAGCCGCACAAGCACAGCGCTGCATACAGTCTGCAGTATGCACGCCGATTGGAACCAAGCCATTGGGGCGCCCTTGGAGCCCGCCAGACCCAGTCTTCGGGATTGCTTTCCCAGAGTTCCGCCAAGCCGCCCGTCTTGCCCCTCGCCAACTTGCCGCCTTGTCTGGCCGGCGAAAAGTTGGCTGGAAACGAGATTGAGTCGCCTCGGCTGATTCATTCATTTTTTCCTCCCTCACAGTTGGACGGCGGCCGCCACCTGGTCACCGGCGGACACAATGCCAATTGAGTGTGGCGGCAGAGGCGCAACGGGCGCTTGGGATGCGCACAAAGCGGCCGCCCGACGAGCAGGCGCGACAACAAACGAGCGCCACTTGTTGTTGTTACACACCGCCTCTGGCGCCTTCACTGGGCTGCCGTTTTTGCCAGCGGTCAGTCTGCGGGCTCAGTGGCCAGTGTGCAGCTGGCTTGGCGGCTGCACACTGGCCACTGGAGTCCATAGAGCTCCACTGTAGCAGCCTGGCAGCCTTGCAGCCAGTTGCAAGTGTCTCTACGTGAGACTGTGTGTGGCAGAAGAACCCTTAGCTGCAAGCTCGGCTCGAGGCGCAATTGGCCAGCTCGTTGGAGTTTGGCGGCGGCGAATTGTAAATGAGCTGGAGGAAATAAATTACCTTCATCATTTTTTCCTTTTTCCTCCCCAGTCTCAGCCAGTCGAGACTCTCTCATCAACATAAAGCCGGCTGCTCTGCACTTATCAGCCTGGCTTGCCAAACACAGAGCTTCAAGAGCAGCTAAGCGAGCCTGAGGAGTGCGAATAAATCGGCCCTTGTCTCTCAAACAAGCGAGCTGGCCGCAGCACTTTGCTCTTCTAACTTGCAAAATCTTGCACAAACCCAGTTAGCTGGCAACTGGTTTTGGAACGAGGGAAAAAATGAGATTGCTGCACTTGTCTTCCTCTTCTTCTTCGATTGACTTTTGGCCTAGCGAGTGGCGCTTTTTGCGCCCAGAATTGCGCCACAACCACTGGCCAACTGGAATAATCGGCTTAACTCTCTGTGTGAGATACTCTCTGGCTTCTGGAGAACTTCCGAAACCCAAGCGAAGCTTCTCCAATTTCGGCGCCTTCTTCTTCTTTGGCTTCTTCTTTGGCTCCTCCGAAGCACAACAGGCCATTCGTTTCGCCATTGTCCATTGCTCGCTTGGACCAGCAATGCAGAAGCAATGGACTAGCAATGGACAAGCAATGGACTAGCAACGCACAGTCAAGGCACAGTGAACGAGGCACCAAAAGGGCCCAAAAGGTCAGCTCACTCGCGGCCGCCAAGACAAGCTCGTCTGGAGTCGCCCATTTTCAGGCCCTCGGCTGCCAATAAAGTGGGCTGATTGTTTCGCTAATTGTTGTCGTTATTTTCGTGGCTCTTGCGCCAGACAAACAGACAAACAGACGAACGCACACACGCCAATGATTTCTGATTGGCGGCAACTTGCGCGCCTCTTCCAACAATAACAACAGTCTCTGGCCGCTCGGCTGGCCCTGTTCGCGTGCCCTCAGCTCATAAAAGCGGCCCAAGTTGGCCGGCCAAACATCAATGAAATGCCAGCCGAACGGGCGGCCACTCAACGCCGCTGGCCACACACAAACAGGCGAGCTTATTTTGACACGAGCTGCCCTCGTCTGTGGATTGCTCGCCTGTGGACTGTCTCCAGTTGGGCAGCAGGAGCGCACTTTTTCCTCGCCGGCGGCCCCAGTCTGCCGCAAACTGGCCCAATAAAAAGGCCAACCATCGCTCGACTCTTGCACAAAAAGTCACCGCCAAAACAAGTCTGCGCCGCAAATTCAATTAGCCCTCGTGCAGTGTCCAATTTCCGGTCACTGTTTGTCGGCGGTTGAGTTGCGGTTGTGCTGCGGTTGTGCTCGGCGCTCCTTTGGGTTGCCGCTCGCGACCAGGTCGTCTGGTCCATTGTTGTTTCTGGCTTGTTGTTGTTGTTGTTGGCCAACTGGCGAAACTTGGAAATTCTCCAACTTCGCCCAAATGTGGCCCGAAAAAGTGGCTCTCCAGATAAGAATCTCTCGCCTCTGCCGCTGGCCAATGCTGGCCAATGCTGCACTGGCCACCATTGGCCTGCATTACGGAGCCTTAGGTCCAATTGGCCACTGCAAACGAACACGAAATCGAACGCCCCAAAAAGAGGCTCTTTTTCCACTTTTACAATTGGACAAATATTTGCACTCTCTCCCTTTTTCCTCTGTTTACTTTCCCCTCGAAAACTCTTCTCCCTTTCGTCTTTGCTTGTTTTTCCCTTCGCTCTGCACTGGCCACTGGGCAGCCCGCCACTTCCGCTCGAGATTGCCCGCAGCTAAGGGCTGGCTGGCGAGCGCGCAAGTATTTTGCGCGTATTCTGTGCATATTTTGCGCCTTTTCGGGCAAAATCTCCGCCCTAAATGCTGGCTAGAAAATGCTCAGAGTCCGAAATTTCTCCCAAATTCTCTTTTTCCAAACAAAAGTCGCCCAACAAAATCACGGCCAACTACAAAGGTGATCAAATCATAAGCCAACACAGACTCTCTGATGTCCAAAAGTTGGCTCTTGATCACAAGTTGAATTTTCTGGGCATAAAATAAATAAAAAATAAACAAAATCTCGCCCAAAAACAGACATAACGAAGGCAAAAACAACTTGTTGCCTTCGCGAAATGCAGCCAACTGACCGGAAGTGGCAACTTGACGAACTGGTGCGAAGGAGAAGCACTTTTGCACGCGATTTGCAGCCACTTGACGAGTTGGGCGCAGTTTGGGCGGTTTGAAGTTGGCTAAATTGTGCATTGATTGCATAATTTTTGTGCGATTCTTGTGCGCTTGTTATGGATTTATGATGCTGGCTGGTGATAATGATGAGCCAGCGAGAATAGTGGGCAGAAAAGCGGGCGGAAATGCGGCCGAAAAGAGCAATCGGAAGCAGGACGAAGAGTGACTAGCTTCAGCGACAAGGCTTGGCGCTGGAAGAGAAGACAAAGGTGCTTTGGGAGGCCTGAAGGAGAGAGAGAAAAGAGAGTTCTGCTGGAAGTGAACAAGCAGAGAGGCCGAATGCGGATCTCTGGGCCGCAGACTGTGATGGGCGGCCATTGCTCACGTTTTGCAATTGTTGGCCCAAAAGGAGCAGAAAAGAAGAGGGAGAAAAAGGAGGGCCATTAAGAGGGCGAAATCGGCGCGTTTATTGTTTGACAGATTTTAAGTGGGCGGCACTTTGCGGCCGCGCGAAGTGTGTTTGCGGCTCACTGGCTCGAGCGGCCAGTGGGCAGCTGAGCGGCCGAAGAGCTCCACTTGGGCTGCAAGAATGTGGCCCAAGTGAAGCTCCACTCGAGCTTGATGATCATCGGCTTCTCTCTCGCTTTTCGGTCTCTCGAAACAAGATCATTCATTAGCGAATGAATGAGTCTGGCGAGCGAGCGAGCGAGCAGTGCGCCTCTGCCACAGACTGTCGATGATTGCGGCCAGGGCGCAATGGAGGCGCCCAGAGAGAACAGTGGTGGACGCTTGTGGAAGCGCCAAGCCACTTGCGCGCTTGCCACTGGCTCGCCACAGTCTCGCCCAGTGGCCAATGCGCGTTGGGCATTGGGCGCCCACGAGTGGCCGCAACTGCAGACCAGTGGGCGCGCTTCCTGCTCGCTGGCTGGCCGGCATTCAAAGTGGCGAGTTGTTTAAACTTTAAAGATCGCCAATGAAGTGGCGCCCTTGCACTGCAGCGCAAGAGCGCCACTTCATGCCGCGCCTAAGCACGCGTCCATCTTTGGCCGCCACTGCACACCTGCCCGGCCGGCTCATTTGCGGCGCTCTGGGCGCCTTTGTGCTCGCTCCACTGGAGCCAAATGCCGCCACTTAGGCCAACTGGCCGCCAGCAAGCAAGAAAGCAGGTAAGCCAGCAAGCTGGCCTGCTAATCGAACGCAAGGCCGAGCGGCAACAAAACGGCCGGGCCTTGAAATTTGCATGAGCCACTGTCTGCGCTCCCCAGACGCTCGTGTCTGGCCGCTGCTCGCCCTTCGCGGCCAGACGCCCTTTGCTCTCCCCCAGCACGCAGACAGAAACAGGCCCGCCCTCTGCGCTGGCCATCAGCCCTAAGCTCTACATGCGAGCTCGCCCACCGCCGATTGAATCATCAGCAATCACTCCACTGGATGGGCGCCGCGCGCGTTTCCGGCCGGCGCGCGGCGCCCACTCAGCGCGGCGAGGCTAAGGTGTGCAGCTGGTGGCAAGGCAAAGGCAAAGGAGGAGGCGCGAACGAATGGGCGCAAAGTGGCGAGAATGCAAATCAAGTGTCAATTGCGTGCCGAGTGGCCAGCCCAAACCGCAGGCAAGCTTTGGGCGCTTCGGGTGTTGAGCTTTGGGCAATATTTTTTCCAAATATTCTCCATTTTGCTTTTCACAAAAGAAGAAATTAAATTAGAATTGGCGCGCTCTCGTTCGTGCCGAGTGGGCGCCCGCGCAACACAGTCTCTAGCTCAATGGTCGAAACTCAAAGCTCTAAAGAAGCGCCACAGAGAGTCTGCAAAGGCCCGCCAAAGGCCAGCAAGTGGCCATTTCGGCCTCGGGGATCCAACCTCCAAGCTTCCAAGTGGATGGACACGCGAGAGGCAGTCCTCCGCTGCGCATTGTTGCGCCTTAGGCCCGGCGCAAACTCGCCAAATGCGGCCCACACTTGCGGCCCACAAGCACGACTACTTAGCAGCTGCTCTTCTGTTGTTGTTGCAACAAGCCGGCGTCTTGATGCAGTGTCTTGCCGGTGCAATGCTTCGGGCGCGCCTTTCCAGGTTGGCCAAAGTTGCCACTCGCCGCCAGAGACGGTCTGTCGGCCAAAGATGAGATGGAATTCATTGGGTTGATTTGATGCAAGTGTGGCAAATATCGTTCCATTTGGCTGCCCCTCTCAAGCTCAGCCGAGAGAGAAGCACCTGCGCTCATTTGGGAGTGAGCCAAACGAGAAGACACAACGAAGAAATTCATTGTGTGTGTCTGCATGAGTGTTCTCCTGCCACCAAGGCGAACAAAATGCGCAACACAATGAGCCAGACTGTGTGCATCATTTTTGCTCAAAATGTGTCTCGAGTGGCCATGAGCTCGAGCTGTGCGCCGGAATCACAGTGGTGCACTCAGAAAGAGCCGCCAGAGACAGTCTGTGGCCGCTTGGGCGAGCCTGGCGGGCCGGAAGCGCCGCAGACTGGCAGCCGCAAGCAAGGCGGCAAGCTCGAAGCGCAGTTGGCCGCCTTGCCAGCGAATTGGTATTGGCACTTTAATGGAAATAAGAAAGATGCAACAGGTTGCTGTTGCTTGGAAAACTCGGCCCGCTGTTTCCATGAAGCATCGGGCCAGTCCAATGGTCTGGCTCCATTGCGAACCATTTGAATGGGCCGCAAAGAGAAGCAGCGGCAAGTGTTTTCCAAGCCCTATTGGTTTTGCCGCCGCCGCCAAGTTGCAGCTTGAGGAGCGCCCGTTGAATGAGAAATTATTATTATCCACCTCTCAGTGCCGCTCCTAGTCTCTGGCGGGCAGTTCGTGGCCAAAGACTCCTTCTTCGTGCACTTCTCTCTCTCTCTTGGCTCCTTTTTCCTCTTGCCAGTCTTGCTTCCATTTGGCCGCCCTCGTGCCAGATGCAAAGGAGGAGACGAGTCCCGCGTGCTGTCCTGTTTGCCGGCCGCTCGCTAGTTAGTGTCCAATCGGCCTCGTTTGGGCTCGACAAGTGAACAAGTGAACAAGTGAAGAAGCAACACACACGACCTGTTTCTTCTCGCTCGAACCTCTTTGGTGGCGCCACTCTGGCCCAGCGAGAAGCGCGTTTAATTGGCCGCTTAATTGAAATCCAGCCAAGGAATTGAAATCCTTCTGTCCAATAAAGTAAACTTTGGCTCCCTCTTTTCCCCTTCAGTCTCGCCCTGCTCCTTAGCTCTTAGCTGGACAGCTCCCCGGGCCTTCCTGTGCACAATCACAGGCGCACATTCATCACTGTCCAGCCCGTCCAGGCGACAAGCTTGGCGGCCGGAAATTCGATTAACAAACCATCGGACTAACCAAACTGACACTGTGACTGCCCGCAAATGCAAACAAAAAACACGGCAACCAAATGGAAAAACTGTAAATCACACACTCGCTCGCACACACAAACTGCCAAACTGGATGCTCTCGTTGTGTCTGTCTGGAAACGCAAATTTGCTGCCTGCAACTGTCGCCGTTGGATTAACCTGAAAATGCAATCAAATTTTTGCCAAACCATCGCAACGAAAACCCTTTTCCCACCTGGCAACTTGCAAATTATTTTCCACAATCTTCGACTTGATTTGGATGGAATTTCTTTGCAATTTCTTGCAAATTCTTTTGGCAAAAATGACGCTCGCAAAAAATGGTCTCCAAAATGGCTGAACTTTGGCCAAACGAACACGAATTCGAACCCCCAAATGCACGAAAACTTTACTCTAATTTCTAAACCTTAGTTCGCCCAATTGTGTGAGGCGAGCGGAGTGAGAGAAATCGTCGCAATGGACAAGACCCAATTGACTGTGTTTGCCCCCATTGACAGATCGCTGGCCGATTTGCTGGCCAAAATTGAGGCCGACGGCCAAAAGCAGGCTCCGAATTCAATCAATTTGGTGGAGTTTGCAAAGCATCACATTGGTAAGTAGAAGAGATGAGCTGGAAGATGAAACAAGCTGGTCTCTGGCAAGTGTTTGGCCGGCCGCAGTTTGTGGTGGTCGTGTTGCAGACTGCAGCTTGCAGCTTGTAGTGCAAAGTTTGCACTGCAAACTGGCTGCATGCAAGCGGCGCCTTCTCTATGCGCTGGCACACAAGTGAGGACAGAGAGTCGCCCAGAGAGAGCAACAGGTTTCCTTAGCTTTGGGCTGCTCGTTTGTTGCCGAGAGCCAATTGCAATCGTTTTCCGTCTCCAAACGTCCTTTTGGGCCGACTTTTCGCTTGGCAAAAGTGGCCAAATGAGCAGCGCCACACGACCATTGGGACACGATGCGCCAGAAGTCGCGAATTGGCCGCTCGGATTTACAATTTTGTTTCTCTTTCGGTTCCTTTCGGCTCGCCAAAACACCCAAAAGGCAACAACCTTCAGCTCTTAAGCGGCTTCTTATTGCTCCTCTCAAGGCTGCTCGTTGTGGTCCTTCACGAGGCACACTCGCCGCCAGCTTAGCTCGCCGCCGCCTCAACTCGGCCGACTTTAAAACTTTGGGCTCGTGGAATTCGCACACACACACACACACTGGACACTGATTGGGCTGCTGGCCAGCTCGAGAGGGATGATAATAAGCGCCAGATGATAATTCCACTTGATGATTTATGGAATTGCGCCCTGGGAGTTGAGCCAGAGTGTTGCGAGTGCGGCACAAGTTCCAAGAAGAAGTGCTCTCGTTTGGGCTCATTTCGAGAGCTAAGCGAGAAATGGAGCCCAAGATGGAAAGTGGAAAGTGGCCACCAATTCGGAAGCCGAAATTTGGCTGGAAAGCGAGCTGGAGAGCTTGCCGAAAACAGTCTGATGAATGCAAGTCCACTTTCGCCCCACTAGTTTGTCCCAGTCTTCCGGGCTGATGGTCCGAAGTCCGGCTGCAGGAGGCAGACTTTTGTCTAGCTGGCATGATGTCCACTTTCAGAAATCTCCAAAGGGGCGCCCAAAGAGTCGAACTCGGGACGACAAGCAGCAGAGACAAGTTGACACTTTTGTGGCCGCGAGTTCACGTTCTTGATGCGAGCTAATTAATTTGTTGCTGTCTGGCGGCGGCCTCTCGATGGCTGAGGGCGCGTGTGAGTGCGTGTGGCAGATACAGTGGGCCCTGTGAGAAGTGTGCGCAGACCAAAACAATGGACACGCGTCCGCCCTTCACACTGGCTGCAGTGGCACGCACAAATGGGCGCGCCCCATTCGCCAGAGGCTGTCTGCTTTTGGACAGGCAGACGGGGGCGCCCAAGCACAGCTGCAGCCACACAAAGCAAAGAAGAGCACACAAAGCGGGCCCACAATTACACACCATTATTCGCTTCCTTTGTCATTCATTCATAAATTCCACTCACTCGCCAGATGGATGGCCAAGCTGGCCTGGCCCGAAACGGCAACTGGAAGTGGAGACTAGATAGACTAGAGTGAGGCCCAATTGGAGGCGAAAGCGGCGGCCCAAGTGGCGCAATGTGCGCTCGTGCACATGACAGAGTTGCAGGTCCCCGACGATGAGCAGCATGATTTGGTCGTCGGGCGCAAATGAGGCGGTTAACTTTGTGGCTTGGGGCCAAACGCTGGCAGGACGAGCTCTGGGGGCCCATTGGGGCGCTGCTTTGGGCGTTCGGTGCTCATTGGTTGGGACTGTGTTGAGTGTCCAATTGTGTGCCGTGTGGCCTTTCTCCCAACGACTGTTAGTGCTGGCCTCTTCTCGCCTCTCGTGCAATTGCACTTTGGGGCCCCATGCGGTTTGTGTGGTGGCCACTTTTTCGCCCACTCGCCAACTTGGACGAATGTCCGAATGCGACAAAATTAATTGACACGAGCTTGTGGTTTGCATGAGATTAGGTCTGCCGTTTGGTATGCAATTTCAAGCTCCAGTTTGGCTTTCCTTGCGGCTCTCTTCAGCTGGCCAAGCTGGAAGACGCAAAGAAGTGGACACACAGAGCGACTTGGGCTTGTGGGCTGCAACGACTGCAAAGACTGAGACTGAGACTGCGAGTGGGAGAAATCTAGACATTATTGCTCTCCAATTGCGCATACTAATTAGATCGTTTAGATTGCTGTTTATTTAGAGGCAGCTTGAGAGGGGCGAAAGTGGACACTCTCACGGGGCGAGTTCGGAGAAAATAGGCAGAAGAGAGAAGAGAGGAAAAAAGGGAGAGAAAAAAGAGCTTCTTAATGGGGCTTTTTTAGACCTAAGCAGCGGCTTTTTTAGACCTAAGCAGCGGCCCAACTGAAGCCAGCAGGAAAGTGTCCCTTTGCTTGTTGTCGCCAGTCGCCAGTCTCCAGTCTCCAGTCTCCAGTCTCCAGTCGCTAAGCAGCAACAGTATCTCATGCAACTGGCGCCAGTTAGACAGGCCATTAAGGAGTTTGTTTGTTTGTTCTCGCTGGTTGGCCAGTTGTTTGTTCGCGGCCAGCCAGTTGGAGCCCAAACTGTTTGAGGGCGCGGATTTTGTCATCCGAGAGTTGTGCTCTATTGGATCTTCTTCTGTTAGCTCCTTAGCTCTGCTCCTTAGCTCTGCTCCTTAGGGCTGCTCCTTAGGGCCGCTTTTGCTCCTCTTTTGGCTCTTGCTGTGTCGTTTGTTTGAGTTGCAGTGGGAAGAGCTGGGGGCTGGAAAAAAGCAACTCTGCTCGTGCTTTTCGGTTTGGGCTGCTGTTTGGTTGTGGCGCGCCGAAGACAAGCAAACATTGGGCCAAAAGGCGGCCCAAAAAGGAGCAGCATGTTTCTCAAAAACGACCCTCCAAGAGCCTGCTCCATTTGGGACTGTCTCCGGTCGCCAGTTTGCATCATCCGCTTGGACTCCAAACGGGCCGCCTGACAGAAATGAGACCTCAAAGTCCGATGGCGAGCAAGTGAGTGTGGCGTGCACTCAAACGGGCTCCACTTTGCCCACTTGCGCCGCACGAGCCAAACGAGAGACGCTCAATGGCCGGCGCTAAGCACGAGCCGCCATTCAAATTGCGGCCGCCAATTCCAAATTGCGCCACTGCTTCGAGAGGAAAAAGATTAAACACACGAACTCGTGACCGAACCAAGCGAGCCGCACAGACAGACAGACAGACAGACAGACAGACAGACAGACGGACAGTGAGCGAGAAAGTTAGAGAGTGGGGCTGGTGGAAAAGAGAGGAGGCAGCAGCACTCATTTTGCTCCTCTTTTTCTCTTTCTGCTGTTTCAAACTAACTGGGCGCAAAACAACGCTGCCTTCTAATCAATTTGAAACCAATCCGAAAGCGAGCGAACCATTAAAGAGGCAAATATTGTCTGTGTGTAATAAATTTTCTCCCCCATCGCGCGAGCACTGCAGTTTAGCTGCCAGTGGTTGTGTTTTTTTCGCTCTCTTCACTCGGCGGCGCTTTCACTTCCTCCGCCGACGCTTCCATCTAGCCCAAAGAGCCGCCACACAGCCACACAGCCCCAAGTGCACCGGCGCCAGACAACCAGTCGTGTGGCTGCTGGGCCGCCCCTAAGCACTGGCGAGGCTGCAAGCTGCAACTCCACTCACTGGCAGTGCTCTCGGCCAGTGAGTGGCGCTCACTTTTGCTCGCCGCCACTTCCACTTCCACTTCTTTTTCCTCTTCCACTTCCACTCTCGAGGCTCCACTTCCACTTGCAGCCAACCACTGGCCGCCGCTCGTCGCCAGAAAGAAGTAATCTCGCGCCAGTGAATTACTCCTCCAGCGCACCAGCGCCAGTCCCCGGCCTCAGTCGCCCCGCCAGCTGAACAGCACTCGGTCTTCAGTTGGGCGGCCGGAAGTGGCCAGCCCAACTGAAGCCAGCAGGGGCACCAAACTCGGCCGCGTGTGTGTGCATAAGAGGCGCGGACAAGTGAACGCGTGGCTCGGATGATGAGTCAGCGGGCGCCAGTGCGCTGGGGGGCCCCTTCCAGCTCACTCTGCTCGCCCTAAGACCTCCCGGCCGGCCCACGAAGACTCTCGCTTGTTCCGTCGAGGTTCATTGGCGGCCTAGAGTGGCGCCGATGAACCTCGGGGCGCGTGGGGCCCGCCCGTTCTAGTCGGCGAGGCGCGAGCTAAATGAGGCGTCGCGCGGCGGGTCGGGCGCGCGCGGTCAGTGCGTGCGAACTCGGCCCGCAGAACTGCACGCTAAACGAACGCGCGCGGGCAACCAACCCGCGCACTGGCCCAGCTCGCCCGCCGCGGCCCGCACCCCACCTGTTCCGCGCGCAGTGCAGTGGAGGGGCGCCCTCGGCTGCTGGCCGGCCGACGAGAACTGGGCACGAGCAAGCTAAGCGACTCGGCTGATGGACAGGGCTCGTTTTGGCCGCTTCCTCTGGACAGTTGGCGCTCGATTGTTATCGTCTTTGCTGTCGTCATGCCAACTGCGCCCATTTAATCGCCGCCAGACACGCGCCACTGTGAGGGGCCCGCAATCTGGCCTCTCGCCTGCCCTTTCCAATGGGAGCCTCAATGGAGAAGCTCGTCCATGGGGCTCGAGTTTTGTTGGGCCTCGCGTCTGGCCGGCGGCAAGATTTATTGCGCGAGGGGCGGCCAGTTGTTGTTGTTGTTGTTGTTGTTACCTGAATGCGGCTCGCGGGAGCTTTTCCTTAGCTCCGACGAGCCACGCAAAGTGGACGAGCCACGAGGCGCGAGGATAAATGTTTTGAGCGGCGAATGTCAAACGTTTTTTGCTGGTGTTGAAATCTGTTCCATTTGGACACAACCAGAAGGGCGAGCCTTTCGGCTCAACAAAGGCGCCTGTTTGTGCGTGCTGCTCGAGACTGTTCCAACTGGCAAACTGCTGCCCCCAGTCTCACTTCTGGCCGACTTATCCACAGCTAAGGAGCGGCCGGCCGAAAGATAAACTCCACCTCGTCTCGGGCAGATAAATCAAAAGGCGCAATCCGTTGATTTAGTTTCCGTTTCTTGGGCTCTCTCTCTCTCACTCTTCGCGCAAAGCCAAACGAATGGATAATTTGGGCCGAAGAGTGTGGCCCGCAAAGCGGCCAGCAAGAAGCAGAAGCAGGAGCTGCAAACTGGCAACTGTAAATTGTAAACTTTAAACTCTAAACTGCGGGCGTTGCTTTTCATGTATCGCCTTTCTTTGCGCCCAAAAAGCCTCCGTCTGCTGCCCACTAGAAGGCATCAAAAAGCAATTAATTATTGCGACCATTTCTTCTCTCTCTCTCTCTTGGCTTTGCTTCCTCGCGTTCCATCGGCAAACCTCCGCTCACTGTCTTGCGGCCAGTTTGTGCAATAGTTTGTGTGCCAGAGGAAGCTGAGGCTTCCTCTGGCTTCTTGTGGCAACATTCTCCGGCAACTTTTGCTCGGCGCCAATTGGGACCGTTGCAAAGCTGGTTGCGCAATAACAAACGCGCGCCTTGGGTGCAATTTAAGAATGACCTCGGTGTGTCAGCCTCCTTTTGCGAAAACTTTTCTCAAAAGTGAAAACTTTCCAGCGCCCATGAGCACCAATCGGAGGGGAAAAGGCGCTTTGGAGAAGACGCAACAATTGTTGTTGTTGTTTGCCGCCGGAGCTAAGGTTCTCTCCTTCTCTGTTTTCGCCTAATTTGACACAATTTAAGGCCCACAATTCAAACTTAGGCCAGTCTTTTGGGTGGCCAGTTCTCTCGCCACTTTGGGGCCGCAATTGTGGAGCCAACTGGGCCACAAAGCGATGCCAAAGCGGCGCCTCCATTCACCATTCGATAATGATTAATTTGGGCGAGTTTTTATTTTTATTTTTCCTTTCTCGCGCAAGCAAAAAACGCGCTTGTTTGGGGCGCAATTGTTGCAACACCATGTGAGTGTTGCAATTGCATTCTGCGCCTCCAAATGATAGAGAACAGCGCCCGATTGGGCCCAATTTGTCGGCCACCAAGCAGAGACTAGCTCGGGCGAGAGAGGCGCCTCTCTGCTTTGTTTGCCCACCGAGAGGCAAAGCAAACAATTTGTTCGCCAGCCGCTTCCACTCGATCGAGTCGAGCTCCATTTCCGACCAACTGGCGCCCCTCCAGATGAGTCAGCAGAGACCAGGAGTTGCCAGAGAGGAGCCAGAAGAGGTGGAAAAAAGCGCAGAGAAGCCACCAAAGCTTACCTGCCTCCCACAGCCGCACACAGTCTCTCGGCCCCCATCGAACGGGCTCACCAAGCGGAACCGGAAAGCAGGCGTCTCGGTGCAGTTGGGCGTCCAAATGGGGCCCTCTCAGCGTCTTGGTTCACACACACACAGAAAGACACATGCAGACGGGCGGCCCTTTCGGCACGCTCTGGGCGTCTCCATTAATCATCTTGGCGGCTTTTCCTCCCTCGAACGCTGCAAAAAAGGCGCAAGATCAGCCCAAAAGCAGCCCAAAAGCCTCTCGAATGTTCTCGACCATTTGAATGCGGCCGCCTGTCTGTCAGAATCTTCTGCTCTGGCCAGTTTGCGCCCTAGTCTGTCCCAGCGACTCAAATGGGGCGCCAAATTGGCCAAATTGAAGCGAGTCGAACAATTGTTTGTGGCGCAATCCAATTGTGTCTCAGGCTTGCATTGGCCGCCGCTTGCTGCTGGCCACTAGACACTGGCTCCTCAGACGCGAGGCAGAGGCAATATTTCGCCACATTTTTCGCCATATTTTTGGCGTCCATCTTTTTTTTGGAGCCAAACTTTTTCAGCCAGTTCGGCACACTTTTTCCCCACACTTTGGGCGTGTGCGAACTGGTCAAGCAATTGGGGCGAAATTTTGCGCCCAAATTGGCCAAATTTACGGCTCGATTGGCCGCCCATTGAGAGTGGCAGAAACTTGTGTTCTTCCTCTGGTTTTGTTGCGGAAGTTTTGCTGCGGCCGAGCAGAGAAACAAGCGCCAGAAACGATCAATGATTCAACCATGAGAGTTGTCGATGAAAAAACGCTTCTCGGCCCAATTTGTGTTTGTGTTTCTCTCGACTGTTTTTTTTCCATCGGTTTCCGGAAGGCGACGGAAAAGAAGCACCAAAGAAACACTCAGCTCGGGCCCCACTTCCTCGCTTGCTGCTTGGCGGCTCTTGGAGATAATCTTGGCCAAGCTTCTGGGCCAACTACAACTCTTAGCCAAGATTATCTGCGCCTGTCGCCAATTAATGAGCAGCCCCGGCCAGCTGAGAGCAGCTCGGGCGAGCAATAGAGACACACCACTGCTTAGGAGGGCCCCCATCTCTTGCCCCCTGCGCCTGCCCCAAGGGCGAGCGATAAATCATTAGGCGCGCGTGCTAATTGCGCGCCCAACGACCAAGCCAGATTAAAACGCAACCGAGTTCAGTGGGCCCTTTTGGCAAAAGGCTGCCCTTTTGGGCGCCACAAATTCCTGTTGGGCCTCCAGTTGGACTCCATTGGGCATCTGTTGCGCCACCAGCAGAAGTGGGCAGCGTTCCTTTGTTGCAAACTGTCTGCCGCAGACTGCCCACTGGAGACTGCCCGCTGCTCACTGTGTGCAACTGTGGCCTCCAGTTTGCCTCAGCCAAGAGGAGCCCATGCAAACGGGCTCCACTTGGGCCCAGTGCATCCACTGCAATCGGGCGCCAAAGTGGAGCCAAAAGTGGAGCGAAAAGAGGGCACAAATGGAGGCAAATTCGAAAGGATCGCCCAGAGACTAATGCAAATGCGCCGCTCGCAGTTCCAATGCAAATGCAAAAGCGGATCCAAATGGACTCGTTTTGCAAATGGAAATGGAAACCACATTTGCACGTAATGCCTTAGCGTTCGTTCACCTGGATTTGGGGGCACACAAAAGCACCAAAAGAGAGAGAGCACAAAAGGCACAAAGCTGGTGTGACAAATTGGCCAAGAGGCGAGTCCAGTTTCCCCTCCAACTGCTGTCTGTTTGTGCTCAGTTCTTCCTCTCCAAAGCTTCTTCCAAATGCCTCCAATTCCATCTCTTGGTTGCTGTTGATTCCTTCGCTCGGCCAAAAGGGCGATGCAAATGGAAAAACATGGAGAAACAAACGCCGTCGATTAGCGGCCGTCTCTGGGAATCTGTGTCCATCTTGCAGCTCGTCTCCAAGGGCGCCGTTCAGTAAAACTCGCTGCCTCTTCGCCGCCTCTTCGCCGCCTCCTCGCCGGCCAGAACTGCGGCCCAGCTCCAGTCTGACAACTGCAGGCCGCCGACCGAGCGGGCCGGAAGTGGTGCAACAGCAATCATTGTTTGTTGTGCCACAATTATTGCTCGAGTCCCACCCATTTGGGCCGCATGTTTTCCCATTTGCCCACGTTCGACCAGACGTGCCGGGCGGCCCAAAACAACTCGCAGCTCCTCTGCTGGCCCGATGGCGCCGCTCGCCATTGTGTCCATCTCGCCGGCCTCCCACAGGCCCAAATGACCCCAAGGAGGAGCCCGAGGAGGCGCCCATTGAGAGAGCCCCATGCGGACTCGGCGCAATGGGCGGCCCCAGTGCATGGGCGACGCAGCGGGCGGGCCGCACTGCACACAGTCTACCACCATCCATACACTACACTCACTTGGGTGCGACTCTGGCGCCACCTGTTGGGCGCGCGTGGGGCCCACTTCTTGCGCCTCACCAGACAGACTGTCTTCCGGCCGCTCGGTGGCCAAAGTCGATTGGGTAACATGCGGGCGTCAAGCATTAATGTTTGCCGGCCCACTAAACTCGCTCTCAGACAGCTCAGGCCGGCCGGCGCTGCTCAACTCGGCCGAGCGGGGGCACAGCTGAGGCTAAGGCTAAGGGCCAGCATTTGAAGGGGCCCCACTGGAGCGAGTGCGCAAGTGTCACAAATGTTGCCAGGGCGCCCTAAGCAGCGGGATTACACACAGCTCAGAAGCCCTAAGCTATGGGCGAAGTGGGAAAAATTTGCGCCCAGTTTCCGGCCAACTTGCAAACCGTTGGCCCCTCTGAACAAGACCAAGTTGCTTAAAGAGATGTAGTGTTACCAGTGCTGAATGGTTGCATGGCCCCAGCAGCAGTCCTCGTCGACCTAATCCAATTCAATCCAATCGGGCTGGCAATCCATTCTCGCTCGCAGTTGCCACTCGCAATGGTGTTGAGCCGGCCGGTGGCTGTGGATTAGTGGCCAGTCGGCCGGCTGGCCTGCAGCGACTCTTTGAGACTGTTTGCAGCCCAAAAGCAGCTCCAAAGCAGCTCCAATGGAGCCCCAAAGCAGTGCTGCCAATCACGTGCAAATGACCAAAGTGAAAATGAGAGCACAACTAGCCATCAGCTGCGGCTGACACGCGCCGTCCAACGTTGGCCCAGTTGCAGTCTTGCAGCCGCGCGCCCAGTTAATCAAAATGCGGCCCCATTTTCAACACACACTTTTTCCTCCCGCTTTGCTCCTTCTCCTCGTCGCCCAATCAAAGCAACTTCAACTCCAACTCCAACTGCATCTGTGCAACTGGCGCTTTTGCCTCCACTTTCGGGCCCAACTTTGCAACTTGGGCCGGCCACTTCTGCGCCCACCGAGCAGCTCAGTGCAAACAAAGCAGCGCCAGACTAGCCTGCTTAGCAGGGGACTCAATTGGGCCAAATTGGACCAGTTGATCCACAAAGCGTCGCCCAATGCTCGGCTGGCAAAGTGGACTCGAAAAGTGGAGCCCCAATCCAATTTGGGGAAGCGGCCGGGCCTAATTATTGCAGTTTGCCCACCGGCGCCAGTTGCTTGTCGCTTGAAATGGAAACAACAAACAGCTCGTGACTGGAGCCCATCTTTTTGCAAACAAACACTCTCTCTCTCTCTCTTTGTGCCCCTTTTTCCACCAAACGGCGGCCCTCTTGCAGCCCAAATTCGAGCCGTCAAAGTGACGCCAATCGGAGCCTCACGAGACTGCCTTCGGGGCGCGTGTGAAAGGCCACATTAGGCTCGTGGCGCTTTTTCTAGCAGCCAGCCAGGCCCGAGGACAGTCCTTGGGGGTCTCTCGAAGGGGCCCAAGTGCAAAGAAGCGTGCGAAAGTCGAACTGGAATTAGAATTAGAAGTAGAAGCAGGCAGGCAGGAATTTGCAACAACTCGCTGACACAATGCAACTGGACTTGCGTGTCCACAGGAAACTGGCCGGCACGTGTCGTGTCGGGCCCATTATTCAGCAGCTCGGCCCAAGTGGAAGCAGTGCGCTCGCTCTGGCCAAGTGCGAGCACACAAGGAGATGTCTCAATATCATTAGTTGTCGCCTATAAGTGGCGACAACTGGCCCACTGGCGTCCAGCTTTGCCCGCTCGATTTGTCGATTGCTTTTTGCGTCAGCGTGGCGAGATTGGGCCCACGGACGAGCGTGACTATAAGTGTCATCGGTGGCGACTCCTCGATGATTGGATGTGACCATAGGCTGCGGACTTCAGCTCGACACAACACTCGATCTAAGTGCAAACAAGCAAACTAACACCACAACATTCATCTTCTTACACCTCACACGCAAAATGGTCCGATCGTGCACGCACGAACCAACCCCGCACGCGCGAACCAAATTCGCACGCGCAAACCTCTCGCACGCGCGCGCACACAATTTACTCGCACACAATTCGCCCGCACAGCCCAAGGACTGATCATGTCGAACGGGGACGAACAGGCGTCCAAGGGGCAGCAGCCGCTGCAGTTCTACTCGTACGAGTCGCTCTCGCCGCTCTACCTGAACGAACTGGTGGCCAACTCGAAGCGCGAGTCGTACGTCAACAACGCGCGCATCCTGCAAACCTTCCTCTTCCCCATCGATCCCGAGGGCAACTACCAGGTGCTGCACATCATCGACACGCCGCTCGACTACGCCTACGTGAACCGGCGCCAACAAATCCGAGCCCCCCAGGTGGGCGGCGGCGCCTCGGGAGCCAGTCTGTCGTCGGCCATCTCGGCGGCCAGCTCCATGGGCTCGTCGGGGGCGACCAAGTTCCGGACGGTGAAGCGAGCCCTGAGTCTGGACGACTTGCTGGGCCAGCAGACGGCGGGCGCCCGCGAGGCAATCCTCGAGTTTGGCGACCGCTTTGGCGACCTGCGCACCAAGCTGGCCCAGGCGGACGTGCTGCACGCGCGCGCCCTCAAACACTCGGACCCAAGCCAGCGGGTGGCGCTCGTCTCCAGGGAGGCGCTCAACTTTGAGCCGCTGGCTCGCGAGCTCGCCAGACAGTGGTCAGCAAATGGGGCAGCCAATCCTGAGCTTAGGAGGCGCCTCGTGAACGCCAGCGAGTCGAACACACTCAACACCTACTTTCTGCCCGTCAACTCGGAGGAGCTGGACCAACTGCTGCAGGCGGACGAGTGGCGCCGCTCCAAGCTGCTCGACGCCCTCGAGGCGCACGTCATCCCCAACCAGGTCCTGTTCACCCGGCAGCTCGAGCTTGCCCGCGACCACCCAACTCTGGCCAGCGCAAAGGCGCAACAGGCGGTCAGCGTGAGTCTGGCCAAAGTGATGCTGGCCAGTGCGGCCGCTTCGGACGCGCCCGCAGGCCCGCAGGAGCAGCGCGCGCGCGAGAACGACGAATCCCGCCAGCTGCTCGCTGCGCCGCTGCTGCTCGAGGCCGAAGCCACGCCCACCCCCGAAATGGGCGTGGCTGCGGGTTCGCCCGAACAGACAAGCGTCAGTGGATTTGCGCCCGGAATTAGCAGCTCAGAGATCCTTCTGGCCAACATTCCCATCGCCAACGGAGTACTTCATCTGATCAGGCGGCCCCTGCTGCTGGCGGACACCAATTTGCTCGACTACATCAACGACAACGACAACCAGCTGACCAATCTGGTGCAGTCCCTCGGGAGCCGGACGGGCAGCTCGCGCGAGCCCATCCAGCCGGTGCAGCTGAACCGGTTCCGCGAGCTGCTAGCCCGCGACAGACAGCTGCTGGCCAGCTTCTCGGAACAGTCGAGCTCGGGCTCGGCGGGCGCCTCAAACAGGACCATCTTGGCCCCCAGCGACGAGGCGTTCGCGCGGCTCCGCTACGACCTGCGCGCCCTCGTGCTCGGCGACGAGACGCTCATCCCGGCCCACTGGGACCCCAGTTACCGGGCGGACCTGCTTGAGCGGCTGCTGAAGCGGCACATCGTGCCCGAGCAGGCGCTCACCAGCGGCCAGCTGGCCGCCCTGGTGCGCCAACAGGAGCAGCAGCCGCAGCCACAGCAGCAGCAGCAGCAGGGCGGCTCAGTGGCCCTGTTGGGCGCCCGCGGGCAGCCCATCCAGTTCCGGTTGGCGGGCGGCCCATCCGGTGGCGAGCTGGAGGTTGAGTGCGACGGGGGCCCTGTGGCGCGGCTGCTGCACCGCGACCTGGGCGCCTCGAACGGCGTGCTGCACATAGTGGACCGCGTGCTGGGCGAGGAGCAGGAGACGGTGCACACGCTGATTCGGGCCCTAGTTGTGCGCCAGACGCAGCAGCAGCAGGAGGCGCGCAGTCCCGCGGCCGAACTGGAGCGCCTCCTGGCGGCGCACACGCAAACTGCTGCGCCAACACAACTCGAGTCCGGCTCCTCCTCCACTGGGCCGCCTCTAGACTCTGGCGAGCCCACCACCAACGGCCAGTTGGCCAGTGCCACGGGCGGCCTCTCGGCCGAGCTCCAGCTGGTGGCCAGAACGGTGGAACAGTACCTGGAGGAGGCGGGCGAGCAGGGCCGCGCGCAACTGGCCGCCAGCGTGAACCTGAGCCAACAACTGGCCCAGCTCGCCTCCAGAGCTGAGGGCCGCCAAGACGAGTGGGGCGAGCGATTCAAGATGGCCCACAAACAGTTCACCTACTTCATGCCCACCGATCTGGCCTGGCTGAGGCTGCAGCAGACGCGCCCCGAGCTCCACAAGCCCATCATGCACCTGCTCCAACAGCAGCCCCAAGCGCAGGCGGCCGCCCAACACCTAAGCAACGAGCAAACGGGCGCCAATCGGCCGAGTCTGGGCCAGCCTCGTGCCTCTGAGTCTAGTCACCGTTTACTTCAGGTAAGTAGCAATCTCACTTGCAAAGCTCAAGTTTCTCGCCGCAAAGTCGAGACTTTTCCGAAAGTTTTCCAGCCAAAAAGCGGCCGCCACTGCAGCCTCGTGTGGGGTCTTGCAAGAGCCGCTTCCTGCAGAGCTGCACACTTCCTGCAGGCTCTTCCTTTGAGCTCGCCGCCCCACAAATTGCAGGCACCATTTTCCTCCTCAGCGCCGAAGGGCAGTCACAATCGGCCGGCCACTTGGAGGCGGCAAAGAACTCATTAGCTTTAACTTTCTCCTCGCAATTCTCCAACGCCGAGTGAGCTTTCCGCCCGGCTCAATGTCAACCCTCGACCATTGTCTGCAGCATAGAGCTAGCCTAGCATAGAGCTGGCCCAGCTTAGAGCTAGCCTAGCTTAGCTCACTGCTTCAGGTGTTGCGCAATCATTAGGCGACTTTGGTTCGAAATCTGGATCCAGAGCGCCGAGTGCTTGCTCGGCCGCTGTGAAGGGGCGGAAGTGGGCGGAGCTCGGTGGGTGTTTTTGGGCGAAATTGGCGAGCTGAAGATGAGGGAAATGGGCGAAATTATGCGCAAACGTTTTGACGCAGCTCCATTGTTGTTGTTGTTGTTGTTGTGCATGTTGTAGCACAACAGTTGAGCATGTTTGCCCATTTGCTTGTCCTCTGGTGCCGCTTGACTGGTGCTCAGTGTGTGCGGCGTTCGCATTGTGTTGCTGTGTAGTGCACACAGTGAGCCGCACTCCAGAGCTGAGCTCTGCCAAAGACAAGGGTCCGCCGCACGCCACACGAAGCAAGATCATTCCACTTCTTTTCCTCTTCATCATTCTTTTAATATTATATATTATTATTCGCCTCCATTTTCGAGTTGCTCGAGCTCGCCTGTTTCGCCCCACTGACGCAACAGGCCGCCGTCTGTGTCATTGTGGCAAATCGAGCGGGCCGATCTCCGTCGGCGTTGGATCTGAGCTCCATGATGATTGGCGCACTCCAAGCAGTGCAGAAGTGTTTTGACGAGGCTGCTTGGCGGCGCTCGAGAGACAGACTGTTGCTGGGGAACAAAAAGGCAATCGGCCGCCAACTCAGACGAAGCAGACTGACTAATTAAGCCGACCACTTTGGAGCCTCCAAGATGAATGGGCTCGTGGACGAGCAAAAGCGAGCCTCTCGCGAGTGGAGCTCGAGAGGGAGACTCGAATCGAGCGGCTCATGCCTCGCTTGGCCACTCTTTGCCGCCCTTGAAACAGGCCCAACTTGAGCTGGCCTCTCAGACTGATTGAGCTGAAGTGGCGGCATGCAAAAGGGCAGCCAAGTGGTCGTCTGGGCGCGCAAACAATGCGCCATGGAGGCCAGTCTCTGGCCTCCGCCAGCGCAGTCAACGAGCTCGCTGCAGCGCGAGACTGTGTGCGGCACTTCTGGAGACTGTCTGTGGGCTGCACTCGTTTGTTGATTACGATTTTCGGCCCAAATTTGAGGAGAAATGGTGCACGAGCAGCCGAGGAAAAGCGGCAACACTGAGCCACTTCTGCGCCGGCAAATGGCCACCAAGCAGCCCACTGGCCAAGCTAGTGGTCAGTCCTGCTCGCTCAATGTCGTCTGGCTGACCTTAGCTGAGCGGCAAGCATGCAGCATGGAGCAGTTCTGTTGAGTTGGCTGCAAGACGACGACCAATTGCCTGTTAGAGAGTGGCCTATTTGCGTGCCTGTCAGGCATCAATTTGCGCGCTTCTTTATTGCCTCTGGATGGCCAATTTGTTTCGCGTCTCCAAGCGAGTTGGCTGGCCCACTTTGGCCGCCTCTTTGTCCCTTTGATTTGCAGCAAATCATTCACAGAAAGCGGCACCAAATGGACTCGCGCCAGCCACTTCGACTTGCGGGCGCCAAACAACAAGCGAGCGCTCGTTGCAACTCGCAGACTGAGATGCAAATTTACCACTGCCTGTTGCACAGTTTTGCACCAAGCAGTAGAAGGCCCAAAAAGGGGCCACGTCGGACCAGGACACGCATTCCAGAGGCGTTTGTTGTCACCTTGTGGGCTGCTTGTGCGCACTGCAATGCAGCATCAAGTGTGTGCAGCACTGCACTGGCAAAATTGGCTCCAGCCCTAAGCTTCGACAGAGATCGACAGACAAACCATTTGCACGACCACCAAGGGCGACACATTCCGCCAAGTGGCCACTCTCAATCTCGAACTGTGGCCAGACACTGCCTCTGGCGCACACATGAGCACACACACATGGGGGCACACACACGAAGCGAGCCAACAAGTGCTCACTTGTGCTCGCTTGCGTGCCTTCATTTGCATTGCGTGCTGCAAATGGCGCGCCTCCAACTGGGCGCCCCTTTGCAGCTCTAGTTGTCGCCAAAGATTGCGAAAAGTTTTCGAAAAAAGCAGCTCGAACCAATGGCGCCTCCTTAGAGTGGGCTCAGTGATGAATCCAAACGCAAATCGGCCGCCCAACGAGCTGGAAATTGGAATTAAAACATCACGAACACAGTGTGTTGACACTATTTTTGCGGCTCCAATTTGCACGATTTCTTCGCTGGTGCCTCCTCGATTGGGCGGCTTTTGCAATTCTGAGGCGAGTGGTCGACTTGCAAGCTGCAAACGAGACAGAAGGAGAGACTGGCTGCGGCGGATTTGGCACAATTTATGGCCAAAAGGAGGAGAGTCTCACAGAGGAAGTCTCACTTCTCTTTACTTGCATCTGCTCGAGAGAAGATGCCCCAAACGGCCGGCCGGCAACAGTCTGGCCCCGCAGAAACAAAGCTGCCCGCTCTTGTCTGTGCAGTGCTCTCTCTCTGCAGTGCTCCTCTTCCCTCAGGCGCGCCCAAAAGCACACGAGCCGCCGGCTGCCCTTAGCTCCGGCTGCCCTCAGCTGTGGCGCTTCCTCCAGTGACAGGTGCTGGTTGCTGCTCGCTGGTCTGAACGCTGGCAGACAGTTGAGCGAGCGAACTCTTTTTTTGGCGGAAAATTGAGAAAAACAAGCCGAAAAGCGGGCGGAAAATGTTTTGATTGACTGCTCTGGGGACTGTCTGTGTTGGCCCGACTGTGAGTGGCAGCGGCAGGAGCGAGGCATCAAAAGTTGTGCTGCTTGGCCCACCAAGCAGGCCGATCGTTTGCTTGGAGCGCCAGAAGAGCAAAGAACAGGCGAGCCCTAAGGAGCAGCACGACCTTGTTGCCGGTCGGCCAGTGGCCAGTTGCTAGTTGCCAGTGGCCGGCGAGCTGCAGGCGAAACAAAGACTCAAAGCTCAGAGGAGCAAACTGCTGCTCGCCGGGGCCACTCGCAAACAGGCCCATTGCGGCGACCTGTGGAGCTCGTCGCTGGTGGCCCAGCGGCCACTTTGCACACAGTCCAGTGTTCAGAAATGGTCCAAAAATGATTAGTCTTGGTTGTTTTTTGCTGCCTCTTGCGCGCAAGCTTTGCAACTTTCCAGCTCATCTTTCGGCCCTTTTCCGCTCGAGTCTGAGCGCGGAGAGCAATTCTTTCCAATTCTTGGAAAAAAATCTCCAAATTCCGACGCTCCTCAAGAAGGAGAACAAAGTGCTGCGTCTGTTTGGCCGCTGGTTTGTGTGCAAATGAGCCCAACAGAGACTTATCGAGCAGCCGCCAGACGCAACCTTTGCCGCCCTCGTGCAATTACCACTGCAGCTCGGCGGCCAAAAACAACTGCCTCCTAATTGCTCAAGAGTGTGGCACCGACTGTGAGCCGGCCCAAAGCTAAGCGCCCTTTTTCTGCCCCCCTGAGACGACTCAATTAGATTACTTTGGATGCAGTTTGCGCCGCTCGCTCGCTTTGCTCTGCCCCAAAGAGGCGACTTGCATCCTTCGCGATCTGCTGCCACTCTGTCCTTGAAAGCCATTTGGGAGCTTCACGCCAGGCCACTTCACAGGCCACTTCAGCCGCCGCTCTTTGCCCTTTGCCTCCCCCGCCGACTGGCCGAAAATGAGCCTCCAAAAGTAGACATAAATTTCAATTAGTGCTGCTTGGGCCACACTCAAAAACTGCAGTGATCTATTGGGCGGCTTTGCAAGTTGGTGGGAACCTTATTCTTTATTCTTCGATTCTGATTATCTTCCCAATTTTTCTCCTGTTCGCCCTCCAATCATCTTTATTTTTGGGCCGCCAAAAAGGAAGATTTCTCCCCCAAGGCCCACCCACAAACACACGCCTGGCCAGAATTATCGGCCGGCCCTAGTCTCTCGTGCAGTTTGGGGCGCAGTTTGGGATCAAACTGCGTCCGATAATGGACTTTGACGCGGGCGAATAATGAGCCAAATGTAAATTTGTTTCCGTCACTGTGGGATTGTTGTGCGCCACTTTTGCATGCAACTTTTCTCGGCTTTTTCGGCTCCTCGTCGATTGGAAAGCCAACGAGCAAACCAAACGATCAATTGGCCAGCTCGCCGGCGCGACTAATCTCCACCGACGGCAAGCTTGGTGGTCTTTTCTCGGCTAGACTGCACTAGACTGCACTAAACTGCACCGAATGGCTTTGCAGTGGCGCCGGATTTTGCATCAAGTGCTCGGAAACGTCTTCCTCTCGCGCCCAAACTCGAGCCCATTGCTCAATCTCCACGCCCAAAACTTCACGCTCTGTCTCCGGCGCTTAGAACAAGCCTCGAATTGGCTCCTCGAATTGGCCAGCCTAATGAGGAGCCAATTTTTACCTAATAACTTTTTGGCTGCGAATTTCTTCTCTGCCGAAATGGAGCTCCAATCGGCGTTGGATTTTGCATCAAGTGCTGCAAGTGATGCAAGCGAGCAACGAGTGGACGCAAACAATTGGCTCGTCCAAATCTTCTCGTGGCCCAAACCTTCGAGCCCAGCCGGATGATCAGCTCACGCCAAGACTCTTCACGCTTCCCATTTTGGCTTGCCTAATCCTCGCTGGTGGCGAGCAAGAGAAGGCAGAAGAAGAAGATGAAGAAGAGCAATTCATCATTTAGGCCAAATTTATCGATTGAATTATGTTACATTAGATACTGAGCTCGGCCGGCAACAACTCATTGTTGTTGGGCGGCCTGGTTGTGGCCCCGAGGCATCAATTTGGGCGCATTGTTGGCCTCGTGTGTTTGTGTGGCCGAGGTGGTTTGAGTGCGACGAAGGAGGCGCCTTTGTGGCCACTTTTATGGGCAAAAAAGGGCCACTCTGAGCAGCTCCAGTTTGAGCTTGTCCTCCCTCCTTGCAGCACTCCAGCAGTGTGGCCCTCCTTTGTTCTGGCCTTTGTTCATGCTCCTCTCGCCTGGGCATGCCCTTTGGGCTACAAACTGCAGTGCTAAGTGCTATTTGTAGCCGCGTGTTTGGCGGCCACTTTTCGGGGCCAAAGTGGTCGCGGATTGAAATTGAAATTGGGCAAATTTTTGCTCGAAAAGTGCAAGCAAGGAGCTGGAGTTTGCAATTGGGAGTGAAATTTGCAAACTTTGGCCAACCTTTTGCGCTAAAAAGAAGCGCAAAGGCAAAAATAGTGGAAAAATAGTGGAAAAAATAATAGACTGCAGCAGGCGAGACAATTAAAAGCAATCTCCGCGCAACGAGCCTTCAATCAAGAGGCTGCCCTTGAGGGTCGGCCTTTCAACAAGTCGGCGAGGCAATTCCAAGCAGCTGCAGCTAGTCTCAAGCTCCTTTTCTCGAGCAGTTTCTGGAAAGCGCGCAAATGGGCCGCAAAGAGTGGCCCATCGAACCCATCGAGCATCTCCGAAGACTAGCACTAACCTGAGGCAACCTTTTCCTCCAATGCTCATCAACCTCAACACACAACACACAACCACCTGAACAAACCGAAATCGTTCGCGCAGATTCTCGAGCGCCACTTGGTGGCCAACAGGAAACTGTCCGCCGGCCAACTGGAAGCCGCCGGCCAACTGGACACAGTTGGCGCCACCTTGCGTCTCGTGGACCAGGCCCACTCGAGTTCTAGCTCGTCCTCCTCAAACAACAACAACAACAACAACAACAATGGCCCGCACTCATCAGGTGAGTAATTGCAACCATTTCCCCGCGAGCATTCTTCCTCTTCCTTTTCCGTCTGAGCAATCTGTCAGTTATCTCTCAGTTCAGTCTCTCAGTTGTCGAGCTGCAACTGCTGCTCGTCGTCCAATTGCGAGCAACAACCAAATCAATTGCAACCAAACTCGACGCATTTGCGTCCAAAGTGCCGCCCAATTGCATCACCCAACTGCCTAACTGTCAAACCCCAGAGACTAGGCCCACTGGCACTGGACAATTCGGGCCCAGCTCGAAACCGATGACACGCCTGTCTGGCGATCGGTTGCACTTCCGGCCTCGCTGGAAACTTGGACCCTTTTCCTTCGCTTGCCAGAGGGAAAAGGGCGGCGGCTGGAGAGCTCTACTGGTGGGCCCAGAGTTGCACTGGAGGCGCTTTGGAGGCGCCCATTTGCAGCCGCTCGGAGCCTAAGGTTGCGGACTGAGAGCGAGAAAGTAATTTGCATAATCGATCACATTTCGCCGCCGGCCTCATTGAGTGCATCGAGTGCATTGAGCACTCTCGTGCAGTGCTGGATCCATCGCAGTTTCCATCAGCAGCTCTCTGTGTTTGCCCAAATCTTGTCGCCCGGCCAGTCTCGAGCGGCGGCTCAGCAGCGGCTCAGCAGCGGCCCTAAGGCGCCCCCTCCTAAGGCACGCTGAGGCCAACAAAAGAATTTCCAATTGGCAATTGTGACAGTTGCACACACGCACACACACGAGCAGCCCTCTCGCATCACAGACACAAACGAGCTCGTCCATCATGGGCCCATTCTGCTCGCTCGGGGCCCAGTTTCAATCGTCCTGATGGGCGAGCTCGCGAGAGGGACGCCCCATCAGAGTCTCTCTCTCTCTCTCTCTCCCACACACACTCCCTGTTGCCAGTTGCTGTCTGTCGACTGGTCGCCTCTTGCAGCTTGCAGCTCGGCCGCCTTCTGCCTTTAGCCTTAGGTCGTCCAACTCAGCAGCAGAGAGCAGAGACAGTCCTCGGGCTGCCCAACACGGTCGCCTCCTGTCGTTTGGTGACTCACAAACGAGCTTGGAACGAGCCGCCAATAATAAGCAGCCAGCGACACGCGCCAACACGAGCGCACATTTTACCGCGATTATGATGAATGAGCCCTCCGAGTCTCTGGCCTCCAGCTCGCAGGCATTCAGGCCGCTCGCAACCAGCCAAACTCGCCCTCGAATCTGGACCAACTGTTTCCGGGCGGCTCCATGTGGAGGGACTGCGTTCGGACCGGAAGTTGGGCGAAAATCAGACAAGAAACAACTCCCACTTGTCCACTGGGCTCCCTTCTGGTTGGCCTCCCGAAGCTTGTCCTCCGAGTGAGTGTAGCCCCGTAGGACTGTCTGTTTGTGCAACAGACTGTCCTTCTCGCACACTCTCGAGAGGCCCTCCAATTGGGTTTATTTATTCCATTCCATTCGAATCCATTCGATTCAATTCGTCTCGAGGGAGCATTTCTCGCGGCGGCTTGTTTGTTTGTGCTGCCCTGTTGCCCTCGCTGGATAAGTGATTATTTGGCCCTGCAGATTGATCTCGAGAAGTGCTCCCATTAGAGCTAGTCGTCGTGAATTGAGCGAGTCAACATTGCCGCCCAATTCAGGACCAACTTTGGCCCCCAACTTATGGCAAAAACTCGCTCGGCTGGCAAAAACTCGCCCCGCTCATTATGCAACTTTTTGCCCCCTCCTCTAGACTGTCTGTCCACCATTTTCCGCTCACGTCCCTTTCTTTTTCACGGGGCCACGCGTCTGCCTTCGAACAACAACAGAAGCCATCCTTGGCCAACAACATTGATTGATGGCCCATTTAATCACCCTGGCCCAAGTGTTTGGCTGTGGAGCGCGCTCTGCGAGGGACAAAAGTGGAAATAGAAATGGAAAAATGAAACGAGAGCCCAGAAGGAGTGCAAATAGTGGCCAATTTGAGTTCAGTAACCAGCTAAAATTGGCCAACTTGCAATTGGACCTAAGAGCTGGCCCAATGGAACTGGCCGAGCATTTCAGTTGAGGTCGTACAGTTTTGTTTGAAGCATGTAACAGTGTTTGACGTAAGACGCGCTCAGGTCGAACGGGCATCAACAAATGTCGTCCCATCTGGCTGCTGCTCGCGCCCCACAGTCAGTCCTGCGCGAGCATTGCCAAATTCGTCCAAATTCGCTCTGGGACCTTCTCTGCACTTTCATGATGGAAGTTCCACCGCTCACACTTCTTCGCGCCTCCAGTGCACCAGAGCCAAATCGGATTATTATATTTTCCAGAAATGAAAATCGCCCGCCCGACTATTGAGCATTACTCTTTCACAGGCATTCGAAGCCACCGTTTTGTTTTCCAAATCGACCCTTAGTTTGGCCCGAATGGTGGGCTCAGAAATGTCCTCAGAAATGGCGACGCCAACACGGAGCAGGCATATGCTGGAGGAGAGGGAACACTTTTAAAATATCATCTCGGAAATCTCGCCGCCATATTGGCTTTTTAACCCCGGCCAAACTGATGACACAACTGTCCCTCTTCCGGCTGCATCATTTATCATTTGCGCCAAAACGCTCGAAAGAAACGGCTGGGGCGGCCGAGGGACGGCAGAGGCAAATGGTGCGATCGGGTGTGGGTCCACGGGAGTTCCATCGGGAGTTAAGCGGGCAGGAATGGAGGAGCAGGAGGGAAGGAGTGGAGAATTGAGTCGTTATGGAGGTTTGGGGCCGGCAAAAGTTGAGTGGCCCGCGAGATGAGTTTATTCTGGGCGAGTATTTTATGCAAAATACTGCGGCGACCAGTGAGGCATTGTTGTTTGGGCATTGTTGTGCCTCTGCTTCCAGACTAGTTGGCCACTCTTTGTGCAAGCCAAGGGGACACAAATGGTGCCAGAGTGGCGTGTATGTATTGCATAGTTGCGCCGAAAGCAACAGACCCACTCGACAGCGCCCAAATGGCGGCCGTAAAAGATGAAAAGGAGAAGAAGAAGAAGTTTACAAATCGGAGAGAATTTATGGATTTTTCTTTCACCATTCAACTGGGCCGGCCCACTATTCATCGGTTGCCTCGTTGGGCCGACGATAATAAAACGGCCAATCTCCATTATTCGCCAGTTTGCGGCTCCATCTGAGCTTGGGGCTCATTTGCGTGCCAAGTTGTCGAGTTGTGAGAATGGTTTTGCCTTATTTTTCGGCTTCCTCTCTCTCTCTCTCGAGTTGAGTTGGCCAACAGTTGGCCAACAGCAAACAAAGTGGCGCCGAGCAAAGCAAATGAACTGAAGCGACAGAACACGAGCAGCCGTTGCATTGTTATGACGTCTGTGGAGCACCCAATCGGCTTTGAGAAATCATGCAAGCCCACGACAACGCGACAAGAGAGCTGCCAGTCGACTCAATTGACGTTTGGAGAGTTGTCGATCCGAGAGGCTACCTTTGGAGTTAGTCTTTGTTCGGCTCCTCGAGCCCAAAATGGCTAGCTCCAAGGTCTCTGCGCAAGGCAGAGCTGGAAGGGCGGCCATTCGAGTTGGATTGTGGAAAATTTGTGGGCCGCCAACAGGTGGCCCATTGTGCAACTGGAGAAGAGGCGGCCAACAAGCAGAGCAAACTATTTACAACCCGCCCCAAGCGGCTCGCTCGTGGTTGCCACTGCTCAAAGTGCATGGACTTGCACTCGGAAGCGACGAGGATGAGGCATGAAGGGCGGAATTCCTGGCCCGGCAATCATTGTTCGTCGTCGTCGTCTCTATCTTGTTGCATCATCGGCGCCATCCAGCGAGCAGTGGTTGAGCGCGCGGGCTCATGACTGGCGCCGCAGAGCTGCCAAGGCGGCGAGATAAAAATCATCGGCCAAATTCCATTTCGGCAAGATAAAATCGCCACTGGGCCACACTTTTTGCAAGAGGAAACTGCCCTGAGATGGAATTTCAACATTAGGATGCAGGAAAAGTGCATCCTTCGACAAAAATTGGAGAAAATTGGTCAAAATCAATTGACCGAAATGGAGCTGGTGGCCACTTTTTGGCCGCCAGCTCGAGCCTGACTGGCAGCCCATTTGCGGGTCTCCCAAGTGAGCGTTTCCTCAGCCCAGTTTGCAGCGGCCAGACACAAGCTTTGCCTCATTGTTGGTGTGAACTGCCAGTGGCTCGCCAAAAGAGCGCCCAACTCGATCTGATGCGCTCCTCTTCGGCTCGATTGAGCTGGACCCAAACAAACAAAAGTCTCTGGCCAACAGGAACTGGCCAGGAACTCTTTAGCTGGCCACCGAGAAGCTCCATTTGAGATTGGCCCTCTGAGGGCACGATGAACAATGGTCTCTGTTTGCGGCTACTTTGCGTGTCGCTTCGTTAACAAATGTGCCGTCAAAGAGCTTTTGGCACTCATTCTGGCTGCTTCTTTCCCAGTGGCCAGAGGCGAGAGAGTAAGCGAGAATGAAAACATTATTATTATTGCCAATTGTGTTGGGCCGGCGCCAAGTCGATTAAGAGTTCGAGATAAGATAAGGATCCGCTGGAGTCTGGTGGGTATCCATTTCTGGGCGCGCACTGATCCAAGACGAGCGGCAAGAGGAGGTCGTTTGGCAGAAACAAGTGCAGGAAGCGCCCAAATCGGCAGCTCCTCCGCCGTGACCAAACGCGCGCTCGCAATAAAACAAACAAAACAACTCGAACAACTCTTAATTGTGCTCGCCCGTCAAGCTCGCGCCCAATTGGGCCTCGAAGTGGCTGCTCGTGGGCTGCTCCAAAGGAGCATCCAAGCTTATTAGTGCCACTTACTAGCCGGCCAGACGACCAGAGCCGAGCTAAGAGGGACTTTTTGCTGAACATTTGGTCGGATTTGGCGACCGAGAGCCGAAAATGGGCTGCTAACTGGCTCACGGAGAGCAGTTTGCACTTGAAAATTGGGCTCGAAACACTCAGCCCATTTCTGTGGCTGAGGGTCGACCCTCAGCCTGCAAAGCAATTGAGATGTTCTCCATCTTCCAAACGGCAACTTGAGCTCTCTCGAAGCTGACTGGGCCAGTGTGGCGCCCACTCGGCGAGCTGCAACTTGTTGCTCGTGGAGCAGAATGCAACTGCCTTGGATCTCGTTGAGCACCTGTGCGAGATTCGAGAAACTCTCCAGAGGCACGCAACTGTTGCCAGAGGCCAGCAGGAGGACAATTATCACAGCTGTTTGCTCGTGAGGGGGCGAGCAGCCAAATGGGAGCCTCCCACGAGGCAGCATCGATTCGAGTTTGAGTCTGTGAAAATTGGAGCTTTTTGTTGCATGAGACGACCTAAGGAGCCAGTGCTAAGGTTGGGCGCCTCTTTTGCTGTTTCTGAGGTGTCTTCGTCGCCTCGATGGTGGCGCCTGTGAGCCAAGAACCAGCGCAGAGGGGCCTCAAGCAGCAAGGCAGCGCCCCCCAAAGGTGTGGATCCGCGCGCACGATGGGCGGCCGAGTCTAAGGTCTAGCCGAGCGACTGGAGGCCAGAGATCAATCTTCATCTCAGCGTCATTAGCACTTGGCTCCAATTCACAAGCGAGGCGTCACAGTCGCCACACGAAGACGCATCGATCCTGATTTAATTAGCGTCCAAGCTCGCTCAGCCAGGCACCTGTTGGCTGCAGTCGTAGGTGCATTTGTGCGCCGCCGCTCAGCTCTCGAAAGTGGCAGGCTCATTTGCACAAACACAGATTGATTGAGCTCGTTGCAGACTGTAGAGAGTTGAGTTCGGCCAGAGAGTTGAGCTCAAGCCGAAACTTGGTTCGAGTTAGAGCTCGAGTGTTGGAGTTAGTTTGCGCGAAGTGCGAAGAGGAGAAAACGGGCCGCAGATTCAATTGGTCGACCATGAGTTCTTGCTTGCAGAGAGTGTCCAGAGTGAGACGGACGTCCAACGTTAGTCCGTTTTCGCTTAGAGCTTGGGGGCGAGATTGATGAGTGCGCTTGGAAGAGTAAAGTGAGCCAGAAGGCGAGTTGGCGCGAATTTCCACTCTGCATCAAGCTGCAAGGTGTCTTAGTCCTTCGCGGCCAGACTCTTTTGGAGCGCGCCCCCTTCGAGAGTCTGACTGATGGGCGGGTGCTCAGAGTGCGCCGTGATTTACCGTCTCCACAACTGCGTCTGGTGCACAAAAAGGCGCCCGGAAGAGTTTGTCTCGCCCTCGAGTGGCGCTCGAAATGCGCCTCGTCAGGTGCGAGTCGTCACACAGAAACGGGCCACAGTCTTTCGCGCCAAATGGCCCAAAGGTTATTAAGATTATTGCTGCAGCTATTAATATTATTATTATTACGATTATTATTATTGTTGTAGTCGTCTGTCCTTGTTTCAGGCGCCAACAATGCGCCCGATCGACCGCCAATGACTCGCCGGGCCCTCCAGAAAGAGCTCAGTTGCGGTGCACAAATGCAACGGCTGCTCTTCTTGGGCTGCTCTTTTTGGGCCGCTCTTCTTGCCAAACTCTGTCTCAAGTCAAGAGGAAGTGGTGGCTGTTCAGCATTTTCTGATGCTTCACTTCTCGAGCTTTGCACTGAGACTGCAAAAATCGTGCTCCCAATTTTTGTTTGCTCCAAGCTCGTCCAAGTTGCGCGCCCACTTTCTGCGCCCACTTGTTGCACAGATGCACAGTGCATCATGCACTCCCAAAGAGAAGAGTCTTCCCATTCACTTTTTCTCCCAATCTCAAGCTTGAAGAGCACCTCCTCGACACGCCCACTCTTTTTGTGCCCCAACCAAATGGAGCAGTGTGGCGAGTTGCAGGAACTGTCTACTTCAGGCTGCGAGGGAGAGCCCAAAGTAGCAGAGGAGTGACGACTTGGTTCAGTTTGTGCTGTTTGTTGTTGCCACATTTGTGCACCTGAGGGGCGATGATAATTTTGGCCCATTGTGCAATTGTGTGTGCAAGTGTGTGGGGAATTGGGCGATTTTGTTTGCCATGAAGTGGGCATTCTGTTGGCTCAGGAGGGCAGATGTTTGAAGGGGAGGCAAACAGTTTGGCGCAGGTCGAGCCTCCGAGTTTATTTGAGAGATTATTCCGCATGGACAAGGACAACTTAATTACTGTGCTCGTCGCAGCTCGACTCTGAGCAATCACACAAATTGCACTCGGCCACTGTGGCCCACGAGCACCACTGTTCTCGGAGCACAGTTGGCGGCCAGTTATCCATTTGGCTCTATTCTTGGGCCTTTTGCGAACCGCAACACAAACTTGGAGCTCAGCTGAGAGCGAGCACAAGAGCCCCATGCGTTTTGGGCCGACGCAACGAGGCAGAAAAGAAAAGAGACGCACTGAAATGGGAGGCCGAAGGAAGTGGGCGCCTGCAGGGCCGGACGGGCGTCACGCGCGCCGGAGCCTTAGGGTCGACGGGCGCCTGTTGCTGCTACAGGTGGCACCCTCCTGTGGTCTTGTTCTCCTTGTGGCAGTTATTGAAAAATGGCCGCCCCAAAATGGGGACTCAGTCCAGCGGGACGGACTGAGGCGAGTGGCCAGTGGCAGGCAGCGAGTGGCCAGTGGCGGACTCAAACTAATGATGTCCGTCCGCTGCATCCAACATTGGCGGCCCTCATTGCGACTAATGAAGAGATTCTCTTTCTGCCTCAATCTCGCCCACTGCTCAAGGCTCTGCAAGGGCGTCTCTGGTTGGGGAAGAGGAAGAGAGAGAGAGAGAGGCGGCCAGAAAAGAGAGAGTGTTCGGGGCCAGAGTTCACCTGTTGTTTTGTTTATATGTTTCTGGCGCTTTCCTGTGGGGCTAACTTGCGAGAAAGTGGCCAGCAGGAGAGAGACAAAATAGATGGGGGCTGTTTGGCATGTTTTTGTTGCCTGGGGCGCGCTCTTGTTGCGACAACAAAAGTGTTTTGATCCTCGGCCACCACAGGCTCGTGTTGTTCCGCCAGTCTCGCAAGGGCCCGCCTAAAGTAGAGTCACTCTCGCCCAGTGAATCCATTCTCGCAACCGAGAGGAAGACAGAGAGAGAGTGAAGCAAGTCGAGAGAAGCGGCAAAAGAATGACATAATTTATGTCCACTTGTCAAGTGGTCGCGATTTGATTTGGCCCACTGGGCCGCAGTCAGTCTCTCGCGTTCCGAGACGGGCCAAGTGAGCGGCGTTGCATGCAGACGGCGGGCGGCCAAGAAGTTGTCTCGGACGCTTGTTGTGAGCTGCAACGGTGGAGCACACTGTACACTGTACAGCAATGCAATGGGCCAAGAAAGCGCAAAACTTGGGACTTTGTATCCAATTTTACGCCACTAACAAGGGCCCACAACGCTCACCAAGTGGCCGTCTCCACCTGAGCAGATTTGAGGCTCTCTCCATGCGACTCTATTCTAACTGCCGCCGCCAAACGATGGCTGAAATAAATGGCCCGCTTGGGAAAGAATTGAGAAATCATTAATTGCACAACAGTCGTGCTCTGCCTCAGTCTTGTTTTGACGCTCCCTCAGCTTGGGGATAGCTCCAAGACGGCCTATCTGGAGGCAACGTCGAAGATTTAGAGTTTGGGAGCGACCATCTCGGCTGGGCCCTGCATTTGGGCGCCTGTGTTTCTGTGCTTTGCATGCTTTGCCAGTGAACAGGCAGATCTCAAATGTTGCCCAAATGATGCACCACAAGACACTGTCTCTCGCTCTTGTGACTTACTCGTTTCGCCTTGACCAAAATTAAATCCAATTAAACGATTTCCTCCCCCAAATGGTCGATTTTTCTTTTTTACAGGCGCCCACATAATAAAAACGACCACTTTTAATTGGCTATTTGACAGATTAGATTATTCCCCTGCTTCTTCTCTCCTGTTCATCTGTCCAAGATACCTGTTACATGGCTGATGTCGTCTGTTACTCTGCGAAGCGTAACTGAAGCAGAGCAGATGGAGGCAGTTCGAGACTACCATTTCGGATCCTTAGCTGTAACTTGCACTTTTCGGCTCGGCAGCCAATGGTGCACCAATGCCATCCATCTGGCTCACTGTTCATCTGCCGTTTACGCGCCACACAGTCTTGGGCAATAATAAATAGAGATAAATCTTGCCAATTAGAATGGTTCCTGTCGGCCTGTTGATTAGTGTCATCGCGCCAAAGCGGCGCTCTGGCTACACTCTGTGTACCTGTTGATTGGCGCCGTCGTCGTTCCATGTTTATCATTTGCAAACGAAAGCAGCATCTCTTGAACAAGCAGCCTCCAAACTTGAGGAGACAACCGAAGGAGCACGAAGACTAACCTCTAAACTTTCTTCCAAAACTTTCCATCTCATGAATTAACCCCACAGATGCCAATCAGCAATCTGCATTCGCTGCATTGCACTCAATCATTGCCGGCTCGGGCCAGTCGGCCAGGAGCCAATTCTCAGCCGACCAGAGCTCCTCGTCGGCAATCAGAACAGTGGCCGTCCCACGAAGGGCCCTGAAGATGGGCCAGCAAGTGGCCAACATTGTGCAGGCCTACGAGGCCTCCAATGGATTCGTCTACCTGATCGATGAGGTACTAGTCACCCCAGAGGACGTTGAGCATCTCCAGCAAACTGGTACTGCACCAAGCTCGCCCATGTCCTCCTTGCTCGGTGGCCACAATTCGGCTCTCGGCGAGTTGTGGCAAAATTTCTTGGCAAATTTCAGCAACTCGAAACAAGATCCAGAGCAAACAAACCTACTCACCACTCTGATTGGAACACTCTCGTGTGCCATCATTCTGCTCGCATTGGTAATTGCTCTTGTGCTTGTTGGAAAAAGGAGGAGGCGGCAGCAAAAGTTGAATGGCCACCAGCAGCTCGAGTCTGGACTCGCCTCCTCCTCCTCTGGCTCCAACACTGGCTCCACTTCCACCACAAAGAGTCTTTAGACTCTGAGAGATAAATGGGCAAACAATGCGACTGAATCGTTTCTCATCATCCAGGTGAAGATGAGAAAAAGGATTCCATTATGATGGCATTTGCTACAAAATTGAGCGTCATGTGGTTACAATTATCTCGTACGCTCGAGCTAGGAAATGCCATGCAAGTCTAGTGCGCCACTGGAATCAAGATAAATCATATAGTTTTTCTGTAAATATTTTAGCAAATTATTTTGATCAATTCACTCGATCGAAACCAAGAAGAAGCTGACAGCAATTCGACCAACGACCGATAATAAAATCACTATAAGAGACTTCTAATTCTCAGACAATTGTTCCAAATGTCCTTAATCACTATTTCCCAAATTTACACTCTTTCTCTCTCTCTTTGGCTGGAAAACTCATCCACTCAAATACTGGATCTTCCATCTGCTCTTTGCTTCCAAGATCAAATGGACAGTTTGCAGGTTGTTCCCTCAAGGCTGAACAGCCTGGAACAGTTGATTTTGCCACTTACGCTTCGTTCAAACGTGATCGAGTTAGCTTGATCTTTTCTGCACGGTCTCATTTTTTATGGGCTTGTCAAGAAGCCCCCTTTGATGGAGTTTTCGAGAGTATAGTTGTTTTTGGTGTGTTTTTGGACGACCGTTGATCAGCAATGGTCTGATTCGGAGCAAAAATTCCTGGGACAGGGGTTGTGTGACAGACAGGCACCTGTGTGATACACTGGCATCAGAGGCCGGAGAGTGAGATCAGCCCGCTCAAAGGAGAGAATCTCCTCAATGAGCTTGATGGCAGAGCAATGGAACACCTCGTGACCTATCCATGAGCCATGCCAGGCTCTTTGGACTATTGGTACAGGCTCAAGATTTGCATTGCACGCGCTCAAGGGGAATTATTCGAGATCCCGGTACTCATCTTGTAATCAGATTTGAGTACAACAGACTCTTGAAGGAAGGAAATGAACATGTACTACACTATTCACTGTATCCCACTGAGTCTCTCCAACAAAATCTGATTTTTTTAACCATTTGATCCACCATAGGGTGGATCAAATGTGATTGGCCTGGCTAGACTGGCGGATGAGGTGCAGATAGCCGGGCGGGATCACTGGCTTTATTAGCCGAGATGTTGCAGTCAGATATTAAGCAATTAATCTGGAACTCAGCTCTCGAGAGACTTGCATTTGGTTATGATATGATTGCGACAGATATGGTGGTGCGAAACGGTGACATCTAGTTGTGAGGATAAACAATTGGTGCACGCAGAAAGTTCTATTCGAATTTATGCAGAGTGCGACTCGCTTCAGCAGGACCTTGGCAAATTTTAGACGAGTTGGCCATGGCCCATGGCGCGTGGAAGTCTGCGTTATACTTGACATTTTGAGCGGTGGTCCGTTGCAGAAGAGTAAAACAATTGCCAAACAATTTCCATCTCAATCCTCTCTACTTATATGAATCTATTTTAATCCCACATCTAGGGTCCTCAAGTAACCCATATCATCGTGAGATAGCCTCTCTTCTCCTTAGTTTTTTAGTTTCCCTCAAGATACCTCAAACTTGTAACATCCTCAATAAACAGATGCTAGATTTGAACTTGGAACAAGAGACCGCATCAGTGTCAGGAACACCACCTTTACTCGAGTGTATTCTTTCAGATAAAATGTCTGGTGGAACAAGCTACGCTCGGTGTCGAAATAGAGAGGAGGTGAATCATCTCGACATGGATACGTGTCTAGGAATTTCTTCAAAACAACTCAATAATCCTAAGCTGGATACAATCAGCAAATCAGAAAATCAGAGCCCCGCACTTGACAATCAAACCATTGTTTGCACAGATACGGCAGAAAACTCTAGTACTAGAAATGAATCCCAAGACACTCTGAAACGACCTATACCGGAACTTATGGCCATAGTAAAGAGCGAAAAATTTGATCCTATGCAACTGAGTAATGAGGAAATTATCGACCTAATGATAGCACGACAAGTCTCAGTTTATAGACTAGAGAGTATCTTAGGAAAAGAAAACGCCAAGAGATGTGTGGAAATCAGGCGCCAATACTATATCAGAGAGTTGGCTTTATTGGAGAAAATTGATCAGCATCAGCAGCAAACTAACATATCCAGCTCATTGTCCAAAGAAAGAAGCAAAGTCGATTTCTTAAAAGCCTTGGAATCGTCCGAGTTTGATTACACCCGCGTCGTGGGAGCATGTTGCGAAAATGTGATCGGTTGTGTTCGCCTTCCAGTTGGCCTAGTGGGGCCTTTGTTATTAGATAGCAAACAGATTTTTGTACCTCTAGCAACCACAGAAGGTTGTCTAGTCGCCAGCACCTCTAGAGGTATATCAGCTTTATCGAGAAGTGGCGGTGTTATAAGCAGAGTAAGAAAAAACTGCATGACTCGAGCTCCGATAGTAAGATTTGTTGATCCCGAACTCCAGGACGCCTTAAGGAACGTTGATCGTGCCATAGAGTGGTTGCAAGATGAAACCAACAAGGAAAAGATGAAGGCCGCCTTCCGATCAACATCTAAGCATACGGAATTGCACGATTATACGATTCACCCAATCGGGCGGGAGATCCATATCCGATTTGAAGCTTCGACTGGTGATGCTATGGGCATGAATATGTGCTCGAAAGGTGCTGAAATGGCTTTAAAAGAGATGCAACGAATATTCCCGACCATGGATGTACTCACTTTAAGTGGAAACATGTGTACGGACAAGAAACCATCAGCTATCAATTGGATTTGTGGGCGAGGCAAGTCCGTCGAGTGTAGTGCCACACTGACTGCAGAAGTTGTTGAAAAGATTTTAAAGGTCTCAATCGATTCATTGTACAATGTTTGGATGAAGAAGGATATGATCGGTTCCGCGATGGCGGGAAGTATCGGTGGTTTCAACTGTCATGCTGCTAACATAGTCGCAGCCATATTCATAGCTACTGGCCAGGACGCCGCCCAGGTAGTGTCAAGCTCAAACTGTATCCTCCAACTTGAGAGAGACTCTCGTGGGTCGCTTGAAGTCCACTGCTACATGCCGTCTATAGAATGTGGAACAGTTGGTGGGGGCACAGTATTGAAGGACCAAAGCGGGTATCTACAGCTGATGGGAATCAAGGGTGCGAGTGATTCTAACATAATACAAAGTAGCACCAACAGAGAAAGTAATGCATGCATATTGGCAAGGATTATTTGCGCGACTGTGATGGCAGCAGAACTGTCTCTTTTAGCTTCATTAACTGACGGCACTCTAGTCAAATCTCATATGACTCACAATAGATCCACTCAACCGTGTAACGTAGTTTAATTATATATTAGGGCAGCGCTACATCAAAGGCGCCGCCATGCTCATCAGAAATAACTTGGCTCCGTTGCATGAATATTGTAATTGACTTAGACTAGCTGGATGCCGAGGAACCCTTCAATAAATAATCAGAACGATGTTGGTTCATAATCGCAAAAGCGGTGTGATAAACCTGCGCGGATCTGAACTTATTGTATTTTGTGTTGTACAGAATTCAATGTGTACGAGTGCCTCTCGCGCCGTGTAGACCCGCGTGCATAAGATGCGCAAATTTCGTTCAATTTTTCAAAATTTAATTCGCAACAGCTCTCACCGACTTGTATTGATTATATACCTCGGTAAGGTGGCCAGTAATCGGCATGGATGAAGGAACACTCTCCTAGTCGACTCAGCCTTCAACAATTCTCCTGACAATCACAAGACTATTCCCTGTTGACTATCACTCAGGCCAGGTTATATTGTCAACCCAAGTTCATTAGATCTTTCTCACTATCTCGTAGACCAACAAGCACCAATCCAATCTTCGGACTCATCGTAATATGGAAAGTTCGAATTATCCATTCATGCCGCCATCATCAACGTGTGTGTCAGAGGACCTCTTGTTCTTCGACACATTCTCTCATTCGAACACGGATAAGAGCAATTTTGATCTTGTTCAATTCCCATCGCCGGTGATTATTGATTTCATCAAAGTTGTTCCCTTAGGCCAACCGGTTGAAGCCAATATACCTGGAAATGTCAGATTAGGAGCCACAAATCCCTCAAAATGTGAGCTAGAATTCTTCATAAACGATCTGTCGAAACAAGATGCACATACTATGACAGATTTAGGTAAATTTTATTGCAGTGAGAAAGATACAGATTTCAGTCCCCCTTTGCAGATACAAACTGATGGTCTACTACTACGGGGCAATTACAGGACATTAACTTTAGCAATATTCGGACAAATAGTGACATATGATGAGAAGCCAGATGATGAGCCTGCAATGCTCCTGTCTGCAACATCACCCCCTGCTCAAACACCGGCCTCGCCCATTGCTAGCGAGCAAGATCTTCCATATGCTGTTAACGCTATGGAAAGAGACGTTCTTGAGCCAATGGCAGACAGACATAACATCCCCGAGGATTCAGAACACCCAGCAGAACTTCTCAGGGACGATTCAATGTTCGATGATATCCATGACATCAATGAGGATAATGCCATTTTAGAGCTCCAAGAAGATAAGAATGAAGCTGCCAATGAAAAACCTAACCTCGAAGATTCCGCTAGTAGAGAAATCGACACAAATGTGAACAAGTTCGATGTGCCCGAGCGAAGAGCGGATGATGTTGATTACTCAAACGGTAGTGACATTGATGCACGAAGATTACTGAAACCAGATGCGACCCCTATTCAAGATTCAATCGTCGCTAGAGATAACGCTTCATTGAGACGTAGTGAGAGTAGACCTCGTACAGAGACCATTGAATCTGACCATTCAAGACAGCCCTTACAAGATGACATAGATCGCGATGCCAAAGAGTGGGCGTTCGACATCAATAGGTATTCACCCAAGCCCTTAAATTATTTCCCAGACCCGTCCTTAACACTGCAGGAAAAGACACTCCAGGCACATCGTGCCAATCGTGTCAGGCAAGAGGATTATTTTAGCACTATCGACAAAGAGGTTGAGAAAGTGAAAGAAATGTTCGATGTATTAGGCTGCTCAAATGTTTGCAAAACCGAAGATTGGGTAACACTCGTGGAGGATCTTACTAACGATCTATCAAATATGTCTCTTAGTCACATCATCAATAGTTTCGACATGTTAAATTTTTTGGTTGAACAAGTGCTTTTTGGCATTGATATTGAGCTCGCTCTAAGGCAACGACAGACAGGATTCAAAGTGAGACACCTGAAAGCTGGAATAAAGCTCGCAACAGTACTATTTCATTGCGGGGAGTCGGCCGTTTCTGTGATGTTAGAAGCAGGGGTGCCCCATAAACTCTTGAAACTATATAACCAGGACCAAATGTCACTACCCCTAAGGTTGCTAGTATTCAGATGCTTAAGTTCGGTTTGTGACACTGTTGAAGGAGTCGAGCATATCATCAAACACGAATACGAATGGGAAGACTCAGAGATATCTCCAAAAACCTTGAGAAGCAAGCTCCTCGGCGCAGAGGAAGATAAAAGCCAGAACGAAGATTCCAATGAATCCAAAGGAACTATGACTTGCTACCAATATATATTGCTCATATTGTTATCTAAACCAACCACTCGAGTTACGATTGCAGTCGGTAATTTGATCAAGAAAGTAAGGCTCTTCACCGCTCTCTCTGAGCTTGCTTCATATAACACCATAAAGGATGAGATAAGAGAGGATTCTGAGGATAGTGTTTTCGATTGTGATCGTTATGAAGAAAAGGTCAAACTAGAGAAATGTCTCCAGACCATGCAAATTATTGTCCAATTGATGAAAGATAATTGCTCCAACATATCCCAACCTGTGAGATACTTACCAGCCAAGGTTCAATTCCATGTTAAACCCGCCTCAAATGAGACCTATGTAGCAGTCTATAAATGGTTCAAGCATTTTGGCACCATCGAATGTATAGACTCTATATTGACGCAAACCAGAACTCCTACGACAATAGATCTTGAGGTCTCAATCAAGTTGCGTGGCCTATGTTTAACTTTAATTCAGAATTTAGTCGACTCACCTAGGGGTTCTCAATTCATGCTTTCATCGGACAATCATCACTCGACCGGAAATTTGTTAAGAACTTTAGCTTTCAGGTTTGAGCCCACAAAATTAAGGATGACTGGTATGGAAAGTTTACCAGATGCGTCTCTGTGTCGAGGTGTATCACTGTCTTTTGCCGCATGCCGAGATACTAGCCTCAAGCTCACCTATCACTTTAAGGTGATTTCATGCATTGACAAATTGTTTGATTTCCACCGCAGCCTGTTAAGCAGTCGAGGCGGCAACAACTCAACAGTGCCCCCTTGTGATCCTGAGAAGGTTCTTCATCAATTGTATATCATCTCAGACCATCCCTACGGTCTCGCCGCAATAATGAAACACTTCTCATCGATAGGAAACTTAGATTGTGTGCTGAGATTTTTGGATATGCCTGATTATAAGCATTTAGAGTTTGTTAAGGAAACGTCCATTGACTATGTTCTCGAACTTGTCGGAACGTTTGTCCGGCTCAACAATCACGTTTTGGAGATAGCTGAAGAATATCTGGACACATTGATTGATCTTAGTAAGACTAAAGAGAAGACTTTGGCAACAAGAATCAAGTCCCTATTGCCATGGCTAACACCTTTTGATCCTGACCAACCATTCCCCCTGATAACTTATTCTGAAGAAACATTTAGGCAGATAACAAGAGTTGTAAGAAAGAGCATACCAGATAGAACGATTCCTTTCGCTCAAGGATTGAACTTCGAACTGCCACCCCAACTAATCACTGCAGTGAGGATACTCAGACAATTATGCATCCCAAACCAGGTGGAGACATTCATTGAGTCCACATTCGACATATTCTCCCCTGAACATCTGACGACGATAAATGAAGAAACGCGCTCCACATCGCTACCTTTTGTTGACAGTCTTCCACGACAACAGAACCACAATCAATCCTGGAATCTAAACGTTCAAGGAGCACAAGATCAAGTTCTTGAGCTCAATTTACATGATGATTCATTGGTTGATCATGTCTCGCAATTGAACTTATTATCTAAATTATTCCAACCATATGACGAGAGTATCTGTGGCGATTTGAAATATCACTATGGAATCATGCAAGTTTTTGAGCAAGAAGATCTTAGGAGACTCTTAAATACACTAAGAGAGTTGACTGGCAACTATCCTCGCCCAATATATCAGAGCGCTGCGCTAAGCGGCCTTCGAGGTAGCATTGTGATTTCATACATTCATAGTGTAATTATACTTTTGCATTCCATTACTTGCCATCTAATTGATGCCAGAGGAAAAGAGTTCAAGGATACAAGTATTATCTCGGTAGTTTTAGAAACATATTCGCTCCTCTGCTTTGTACCCAAGCCAACTAAGGATCCAGGCCTGAGGGATTTATTGACTGATGGAGATTTGACTGCATTACAATCATCAATTACTATTAGATCGGACAATTACAGAGTTGCTCAACAGACTAAAAAGTTAATACTTTCCATACTGATGAGCCACACTCAAATGTGTCTGAGCGTTTCCGAGTCGGAGGAGAATGTGATCAGCAAGAGCATGTGGACTAAGATGTTGAAAGAGGTGCTAGACTTTACCTTATCTGCGCCTGTATTCTTTCATCATGGTCTAGATGTTCTAACTAAAATATTGCCCTCAGCTCTGCCACATTCGAGCATATTGGACACACTTGATCAAGAGCAATTATTCAAAAATTTCACCCATAGGAAGTTGTGGTCGGCTCATTTGCACCCATTGCACCATAAGATTGAGCTAGTGATCTCTAGTTTGAGTCTTTGCTACCAGAGAGAAATACGCTCTCTACTTTGCTACCTTTGCAATCAACTTTGTGACCTATCCTCCAATGCAGCTTGTATGGTGGCCAAAATAATTGCCGACTCATTGACGGTTTGTGTTGCAAAACTGGCAAACGATTCTGACAATAAGGAATCAACGTCAGATTCCACCGAAAGTCATATCATCATAGCAGGAACCAAGGAGAGCAAGTATGCGATTAAGATGATCCTGAATCTGCTTGCTAGTGTAATTTCGAATCAAGCTTTCAAGACAGCCTTTGTGAATCACCTACAAGTGGTGTGCAAAAAGGATGAAAAACTGCTGGCCCAATTACAGTCGGTTATCCGATCAAATAGTGAAACAAAGTCAAATGAGTCATGTGATACAAGTGCCAGTGATAATAACGGTGGTAGTAGTGCGGCAGCTTTAATTATGAGCGACTCGATCAAGAATCTAGTGGAGTCCATTGAGACACTTCCAGGGAAATCATCATCCGCATTGATGCCCCCAGAGGAGTTGACGAAGATCAATTTGATGGAAGTTGCTCGCAAGACTTCGGATCGGTTCAACATAATGAACGGAATTGCAAAAACCTTTAGGCTTAAGATCTATCTCGACATGAATGCTCGAGCCCACAGACCCACCGAGGCGAGCTCGAAACGGTTCGACCGATCGACGCCCTCATACAACCACAAGGAGCTCATGGCCTCCGCTAGTCACAAAAGCTATCCTGCGCCCGTAAGAGGCCGCTCAAGACCCCCACTGAGGCCGGACTCGTTCAGATCGCGGCCGCAGAACACAAGTCGTCCACCCTCCATTCATGTGGACGATTTTGTCGACATTTACGGCGAGAATCCCACCCAGGGAGGCAGCGCTGGCCCTGGTCCTCAGGTCGGCTCTAGATACTGGCCCAAGCCGGCTATGGGCGGCCCCTTCGGGAACCAGCACGGAGAGGGCAACAGTGGTGGGCCCAGTGGTGGAGGAGGAGGAGGAGGAGGAGGAGGGGGAGGAGGCGGTGGTGGCGGCCGGTCGCATAGCAAGCCCAAGTATATGAAACTAAAATAAACTAGGTCGTGGAAGGTTAGGAGGTGGTCCTAACCTTCCAAGTGGTGGCGGAAAGAGACTTACACTAGTTGATGATGTCTAAATTGTTTTGATTGAGCGTGCCGATTAGCCTGAGAGAGTGGAGGACAGTCCTCGTTGTGGCTCTCACAAAATTCTCGCAGTGCTATAGATCCAAGGTGATCCATCGAGTTTTCGAGCCTCTCTTTCGAGCACAACTTTTATTTGTTAGTTAGGCACCCACACAGTTGGCTAAAACAGTTCAAAAAGAGGCTCTCAACTTCGGAGTCTTGGCCCATCGGGCAAGGAGCTTAGCCTAAAGTTGAAGGAGATCAAAATTGTGCTGAGCCCCTTCGAGCAGTGCCGATGCATAGCCCCCCTGGAGACTGATTAATTAGCGCTTGTGATGCAGGAAAATTTGCGCACCACAAGCTTGACTGCAGAGTTAGAGTCCTTTTTCACAAGCGGAATCACGAGACTGCTTCCGCTTTGGGCTGGTCGATTGCGGAGAGAAGCCTGAAAAGCTTGGCCAGCTCGAGAGAGTCCAAGCAGGGCAAACATTGGATTGGCTTGGAATTTGGCTGGCAATTGTTGTCTGGTGGGAGATTGCAATTATCATTATTGGACTGGGCCGATTTGGACTCGTGTCTGTTTGTCGTGAGTGTGCCGTTTCGGTGGTTCGATGGTTCGAATCGTGAGCGCCAGAGACAGAGAGTGGTGGGGGCAGGAGCTAAGGGCGAGCCAGATGAGAGGCGAGTGGAGGGAGAATAAAATGGAATGGGGATGAAGAAAAATGGTTGTCCGAGGGGGACATTTGCCAGTGTCTAGCTGGAGTATCTCGTGCTGCGTCCGGCCGAGTCGGCGAGTGGCGCAAAAAGTGGAATAGAATTCACACGAACCGGCCGGCCAGTTTGAGAGGAGGCGACCGAGTGGGCTTGCAGTGGAGTTGCAAGGAGATTGCGTGCCAATCAGCCGCTATTGGTCCCAGTTTGTCCACGCCGCTCGGCTTTTGTTTTGCTGGCCGACCGAGGAACAGACAGTCTCCAGGGCTGCTCTTTGCCTCCTCGGGCCGCCGATGGACGAGCTTGGGCCCACGAGAACCGGCTAGCTAGGCGGCGGCGCGAGAAGAGTGCGCCTGCGCCCCTTCGGAATGGAATGGGGCCCGGCGCGTGTCTGTGCTCGTTTGTTGCACGCGAGCGCCAGTGGCAGAGAGCCGGGTGATGCTCTTCGGGTGGCGAGACAGGCCGGAACAGACTCACGACTGCAAACAGGTCGCCTCACCTGTTTGCTGGTCGCCTGTCTGGCCGCTGGATCTGCAGTGCAGATTCTGCACACACACAGAAGAGCCCCAAATGGTCTCTCTGGCCGCCCGATCGGGAGCCAATATTTTATTCAGCGCGCGAGCGGGCCAACTGGCCGCGACCAGACTGGCAGCAAGACGGCCAAAATGGAGCCTCGTGGGCCAGCGGACATTATGCGCCCCAAGCTGGCCGGCCGGAACTCTGCCTGGCGCCCACTTGTGTGTGTGTCTGTAGGCCGCACACTGAGGGCTGCTCAAAAGTGCTGAGCCGGCGGGTCAAAGCGAGACAAAAAGGTGGGAGTTTATTTATCTAATCATGATTATGGTTATGATTATGGCCGCCGGCCTTTTTATCGGCCCTCCTGGCCAGAGGAAAGGGGAGGAGGAACCTCCTTTGGGTGGGCGCAGCAAACAATGGAGACGCCCGCGGCTGCAGCATGGCCAGCGGGCGAGCGGACGAGCAGGCGCGAACAGCGCCCAATCTGCCGGCGCCCAAATCTGTCCGGAGCTTTGGGGCACCTTTGGGCCCATTGTTTGGGGCGGCCCATTGGGCGCTTTGTCCAATTGGACTCGAATGGGTGTGGCCGGCCGGAGAGGCGCGGCGTGCGGGCGGCCCTTAGCTGCGGCGGACGCGCCTTCACACACGCAGCTCGAAGTGCGGCCGCACATAGCGCGCACACGCTGCTTTGGCCGCGTTGGGCGCCCCCCAAAGTGCGGCTCGCCTTCCGGTTTGCGCCTCGAGTGCCGGGGACTGACGATGGCGCTGGGTGGGCGCTCGTGCCAGCGACGAGCGGCCAGTTGGCGTATAATTTTGCATATCGACAAACGGCGAGCACTGGCACGCTCGCTCATTGGTGGCTGGTGGGCGCGCAATGCCAATTAGTGGCCGCCCGACACTGTGATTGGGCGGCGGTCGCGGCCAGCTCGCGGTTGTCTGGCCGCCGAGACAGTCTCTGTTTGCGGCTGTGTGGCCTAAAGTCTGTCTGCGGCCACACAGACGCAGAGAAAGCGACACAGACGCCAGAAGGCAGCCACAACTGAAGCCACAACTCGAGCCGCAGACACAGACGCGACAGGCCGCTAATGAGAGTGCAGTGTGCTGGCCAGTCCACTCAGACTGGTGTGCATCCAAGTCGAAGGGAGTTCCAGCGAGAAATCGGGCGCAAATATTGTAATATTCAGCCAGCTCGATCCAGGTGCACTTGCCGGTGCAGGTTGCTCGTCTAGCTCATCTAGCTGGCTGGCTGGCTGGCTGGCTGGCTGGCTGAGTGGCGCCAGTATGCTGCTTGGGCTGCTTGGGGTGCTTGGGGTGGGCAGGCGACGCTTATAGGAAGGGAGCGACGTGCCTTTTGGGCGTGTGGCTGACAAATTGTGGCCGCAGACTGTTTTCGGGGCGCCAGTTTAAGTTAAGTTGGCAAATTTCTGGCCGCGTGCGTGCTCGCCTCTGCAGCTTGGCTCAGCCTGGCCGCCTCGTTGGCCACAATTGGCAGCCCCTCTCTCTGTCTCTCTGCCTTTTGCTCGCCCACCGGCCGCTCGAGGGGGCCAATTTTGCGAGTTGCGCGCCGCCAATTGCGCACCCTCGACTCTGGCCCCTCCAAAGGGCGCCCACCAAGCTGCATAGACACAGACACTCGGCCGTTCTTCTGGACAAACTGCGGCCGCACTTGGGCCGCAGTTTGTTAGGCAAAACAAAGTGTTATTCACACGCAGGCAGCTCTTTTGGGGCCCGCAAACTGTGTGTCTGTGTGTTTGCTAGCTCGGGCGGCGGCGGACTAGCAGTGGCCACTTGTGAGCCACTCTGGAGCGGCGCAATGAGTATTGGATCTCGGCCTGGGTGGTTAGTTGATTTCCGATGTCTATTCTAAGGGCGGATGTTTGGCTAGTCTGCAAAACTAGTGGGCCAAGCTAGTCGATTTGAGCAAGAGAGAGAGAGAGAGAGGGAGAGAGAGAGATAGAGAGTGGGACTCGCAGCAGTTTGTGGGGTGAAATTTTTCACTCCGAGTGGGTTTTGAGTTACAGGCCGGCCACAGTGGGCCAGCAGAGTGTGCTGTGCGCCGAGTGCCCTAGTCTGTGGGCGCGACGAGCGACGAGCTGAAGGGGCGCGCTGCAGAGAGAGCGCACAGAAGCGAGCGACAAGCAGCCGGCCGCCTGCCATGTGCCGGCCACGCGCCACTCGCCCACCGGCCGAGCTGGCGCCCAAGCAACTGGGCTCCGCTCGATTGGCGCCCAGTTTGCCCCCCGAGCGCCCCAATGTGCCGGTGTGAGGCTGGCGGCGAGCGGGCGACGAGCGGGCGACGATTGGGCGCCCCAGAGTGTGTGTGGCCGGGGTAGCGGAGGAGGCCAATTACTGGCCGAGAGAGAGAGAGAGGGACCTGCTTGGAGAGGCCTGTCTCTCCAGGCAGGTATCCAGCCGAACGGAAGTCGCTGGCTGGCAAGAAGATGCAGAAGACGAGGCTGGCCGGGAAAAAGAAGAGAAATAGAAGAAGTAGAGAGAAGCTCTCGTTGTGTCTGAACAACATTAGCTGTTCGTACAAGCATAAGTTTTGATTCAGCGTCTCCAGTTGGATCGCGTAGAGTTTGTTCGCTCAGCTAGAGTTATTCAGGGCGCCAACGTTGCTCGAGCTATTCCATAGTGCATTGTTGTTCAGAATACATCAGCAGGTAAAGAAGCACCAAGACAGCAAGACCATAGGAGAAGCGGAAGAGGGAAAAATCGGAAACTGAAGCTGCATTTTGGGGCTTATGAGATATTTATTGGATCTGGCTTATTTTTTAAGCAGCCAAGTGGCCAGAAAGGAGCTCAGACGGCGCCCAGCGAGTAGTCGGAAGTGGCGGCGTCTTGGTAGTCGTCTTGGTAGTCCTGGAGGCCATTTTTGGAGCCGTCAAACTGGTGGCGCTGGAGACTTGTGGCGCGCTCTTGCTCGCAGTGGTCGGCGCGCTGCTTGAGGTGCTCGAGCACAGGCAGGTTGACGCGCACGTCCACGTCGAAGGCGGCGGTCAGATCCACGTGGTTGTACTCGCGAATGCGCAAATCGAAGGCGGGCGGCTTGTTCAGAGTGCGTCTGATCTCATCCAGAGTGGCCGGATTGGCCCACGAGTCTAGGTCGCCGGCGACCAGGCCAATTTGGACGGCCGGATTGATCTTGGAGATGTTGTAGAGGGGTGGCGTGGGCGAGTTATAGTAGCGCAGATTGAGCTTCTTGCCGTAGTCGAACTTGGCCAACTTGTGGGTCTTGATGATCTGCAGATGCTGGCCCATGCACTTCCAGGAGGTGGGCCTGAAGGTGTGGCTGAAGAAGGGGAGCTCGAGGTTGGTCATGAATTGGTTGCTGGAGCCGAAAATTGAGTCGAAGATGAACTTGCAGACAGTGTAGCGGACGGGCAGGGGAGTACAGAGTCTGGTGGTGAGTCGCCTGAGCAGAGCGGCCATGCTGTTGCTGACAAACAGCTCAGCATCGAGGGTCTTTGGAATGAGCTGCATGAGTTCCCCGGCGACCAGCTTGAACCAGCCGCTCAGTTTGCTGTAGTAGACGACTGGCGCGATTGAGACTGTTGCGTCCACGTGCGGCGCTATGTCCTGGCGCACGGAGAGCATGGCCAGGGTGGTCATGGCTGTGTTTGAGTAGCCCACGAGGGTGATCTTTTGGGCGCCCGTGATGTTCAGGATGGTGAGAATTTGCGAGGGCATCTCGTGGGTGATTTGGTCGTCGAGGGTGAAGGCCCAGTAGGAGGCCTTGGTCCTTTTGCGCATGAGCTCGAACTCGCCGTAGGTCATGTTGCGGCGCTGTTGCTCCAAGTGGCGCCTCTCCAGCAGCTTCTCCACCGCCACCTCGCCCAGGAAACCCTGGTTGTTCTCGTCCACGCCTCTGGTGGACGAGAGCCACACGTCGAAACCATTGTTGGCCAGCATGAAGGCCAGCGACCTGTTCGAGGAGAGCCGACCTAGCCAGTACTGCTCGAGCGGGTTGTGTGCGGGCTGGTTGCTGTGTTGTTGTGCAGAGTTGTTGTTCTGCGCGGTGGGCTCGGCCACGCCCACCTCGGATTCGTCCAGCGCGCCGAACCACGAGTCCCACTTGAACAGACCTGCGGGCGTTTGGGCCCGCTTCTCGGGCCGGCCCGCAACGGCCAGCGGGTGCAGGGGGGGCTGCACGCGGGGGCGCGGCCAGGGCATTGGAAAGTGCTGCCTGTTTGACTGGAGGACAAAGTTGCGACTGTTTGCCGTCTGGCCGTGCTGCACCATCACCGGCGGGTAGCGCAACTGGCTGGGGTCGGCCAGCGGGTTGATGATCCTGATCAGCTGGGTGATGTAACCGTCGTCCGACAAGGCGTAGTGGTTCTCGTAGTCGAAACCGGCGCGTTTAATCAACTCGTGGGTGCTCAGCAGGGCCGCCTCGTCATTTGAAGTGTCCGCAATTTCCTCCTTCCACTTTTCGTCCATCTGGAAGTTGCCAAACATCAGAAAGGGAAACACGTCCGACATGCCAATGGCCTGCACCAAAAGGGGCCCCATCACACTGATGAGCGAGCCCAGCAGGGCGCACAAGACTGCCGTAAACACCAGCCGGAGCTTGGGCTTGGCTGAAGTTCTGCAACTCAACCAGCGCATTGTTTACCTTTATCAGCTCAGTATATCGATGAAAATTTCTCCTCAATTATCTCTAGCCAATTTCAACTCGAACTTGGCTTGGAACAAATTCTCCCACTCTCGATTTCTCGCCCACTCGCAAACTGGCCACTCGGTCTACTCTTAGGATTACAATTCTGATGGATTCCAATCCAAAGAGATGGATTTCGGCGCGCAATAAACGTTGCAAATAAACAAACTCAGTTTTGAGAACTCTTCTCTCAGTTTAATTAGTCGACCAAACAAGAGTCATCACAATAATCTCTGCAAAATCTGTCACATTTTTTCCGCAACTTCTCCTTTGCTGAAAGAGAATAACTTGTGGAAAAAGGCCCAAAAACCGAACTCAGTCTCGTTCAGCTTCCGCCGATGCTTTTCGCTCCACTGTGGCCCAATGGACTCAAGCAAACACCATCGGCTGACATTTGGCCAGCTAATCGATTGAACATCTTTCTGCATTTGGCCTGAGGAATCTCTGAAGCTTAGCAGCGAGCGATCTTCGAACTAGTGGACCTCCTCCACGCGTCAAACAGGTGGCTCCAAAAAGTTGATTTATTTGGGAGAAAAGTGGTGAATGAAACGTCGAGTCGATGCTCGAGTGAGATTCCTGGTGGCTCGTTGCCAGTGGAAGCGCGTTGCTGTCAGTGAAAGGCGAGCTCGATACACATTTCAAGTTCCAAGTTCAATCCGAAGCAGCCAGAGCAGTGCAGTGCAGCGGCTGGCTGCAGTTCGAGCGGGACGCTGCGCTGGATTGCGGCCCGTGCACAGTGGTGCAGCCGAGTGAGCTCGCTGCTCGCTGCTTTCTGCTCGCTTGCTGCTTGCTTGCTCTCGCTTGCAGTGGCTCTTCGGGCCGAGATTTAATACTCATGTTGGCACCCAATCAAGTGAACGAGCACGCATGCAAGTGTGTCGAGCGGAACTGCAACGAACGCCACACGATCGAGCACTCAGCCCAACTGACAGCAGACGACAGCCTCTCCTGAGTGCACAGGACGAGGAAGCGGCCTCCACCTTGCGCTCGGCCCCGACTGGCACCTGTTGCTCTCCTTCAGCCTTTCGAAGGGCCCGAAGAATGCCGGTTTCCAGCACGACTTGCTGGCCCAACACTTTCGACACACTTTCCATGATTGGGAGCTGCCCCTGAACAGATTTCCAAGCCATAAATTAGAGTGCGGAAGCAGCGGCCTGAAGTGCGGGGAGGAAATATTCAAGGGCCGCATGGAAGCGTTTCTGCAGCAGCAGCAACAGACTGTCAGACTCGATGAGCGGCTGCTCGCGGCCAGCCAGCCAAACGGGCAGATCCGCCTTATCTTAGGGCGCGTGGTGATGGCGGCTCGCAGCTTGTTGTTTGGGCGCAATTGCAATTGTCGCCAAAGTGGGCGAAGGCGGCACACTTTGGGTCATTCAGTGGAAGGAGCCGAAACGGAACAAGGGCGGCCAATTTCGGGCAGTCGATCGGAATGGAAAGACTGAGGGAAAGATTGGGCGAGCTTGCACGAGCGAGAAGAGACTGCCAAGACGATTGTGTGCACTGTGTGTTGGCTGAGCTCGCTAGGACGATGGATGAGCGGCGAGATGAGATCGAGAGCGAGCGTTCATGAGATTAGAATATTTTTCACCATCTTCAGGCCAGAGCGACGACTCAATCCCAATCACTCACCACTAACACTCGAACACTAGTCTCCAGCAAGCGAGAAGGCTCAAGAGGGCTGCCCCTCTGCTTTCAGTGGCCCTTCCTCGAGCAGTGCCGGCCAAGCGACAGTGAGAGGGAAAGCTTTGCGCCGACACATGGACGCCGACGAGGGACATTGTGGCAAGGCCTAGCCGGAGACAGAGAGTTGTATCATTGTTTGTTTGCAGAAGGAGAAGGAGAAGGAGAAGGAGGAGGAGGAGCGACCAGGGAGAGGAGGTTGTTGATTGCATTGGTGCTCCAGCTGAGGGCCGGCGCGAGGTTGACGCATTGGGACTAGGGCGCACCAGTTGCTGGCGGCGGCGAGTGGCTGCTGCTTGTGAGCTGCTCGTATGCTGCTCGTGTGCTGCTGCTGCCTCAATCGGTATTGAGTGCTAGTTTTAGGCCGAGTGCGAGTCTGTGCGATTGTCTGTGTTTGTCATGTGTGTGCACAGTTGTCTGACTGTGTGTCTGCGTACGACCGTGGCCAACAAAGTGCGGCCAGCTCGCTGGAACTCCTTCAAGGATCAAGATAACCACCACTAGTCTCCACCAATCATTGCCTTCCCCAATCATTGACACTTGTTTCGGGCTCCACTTTGGACGAGTCTTTGAGACTCGCCCACTCGCCCATTGCATTGTACGAAGCGCCCCTGCAATCCAGCTTGATTTAGCTCATCACTTTGCTCATTACTTTGGAGCAGTATTACTTGGCGCAATCGCCACTTGAGCGTCCAACTTTTGCAAACAGTCTCAGAAAACAATCCAGCCAGTTGGTGAATCCAAACCAACTGGTCCGCAAAATTGTGCATCCAGCTGGGAGAAGAAGTCACCATCTGCAACGATCGATCACAAAGATCAGTTATAGATCTCCAGCAGGAAATATAATTATCCACAACTGGGTCTGTGTTAGATTGCAGCACTAGTCAGTTTAGCTCAGTGTATGCTCGCGCCTCCGCAAGGGTGTCGTTCCCAGAAGGCGCCCCTAGAGACACTGAGCCGAATGCGACCGACTGAGGCCAGTGGAGCAGCACAGACAGACACACTCCGAGCCGGCCAGTTTGGTCTGTGGGCCGCCAGCTCGCCGGTGGGCCAGCCGCTTGATAGAGACCAGCTGCAGCACGTCTAAGGGCAACAAGCAGCTTGAAGAAGAGGCGAGACAGTAGCTATCAAAGCTCGCCTCAATTGCAGACACTGAGTGGTGAGACGGTGTAGACTTTTCCCATTGGCACGGAAGCACGAGCTGAATTAAAGACCATAAGAACAGGGAAGCAACAAGATGGCGCAACAAGAATCAATAGTCAGGCGCGTGTTTTTCAGCATCTATTCATACACGATAATATACGCTCTATTTGGCGTCCTATCGCTGTCCTATCATGCCTGTTTCAATTCGAGTCTCAGCACGCTCGAGAAACGCTACCACTTCAGCAGCTCAACAGGTGGTCTCATAATGATCACGGACAACATTGCAACTGTGTTGACAAATCTGTTCATTGGCCATTTCGGCAACACGGCCCACAAGCCGCGCTGGATGTCCATTGGTTGCATTGTCACGGGGCTCAGTGTTATGGTGACCGCATTGCCATACTTTATCTATGGGCCAGCGCAGGAGAACGAACTGGAGCTAGTGGCCAACATGAGCCTGGCCATGAAGTTCAAGAACAACGGCGACCAAATGTGCATGGCCGAGACACAGAAGGAGGATTGCAGCGAGATGAGCGCCACCGGAACCATGACCAAGGTTGCGGTGGCCTGTTTTGCCTTGAGCAACTTCTTTCGAGGCTTTGGAACGAGCATCTACTTCACCTATGGAACGCCATACTTGGACGACAACGTCAGCAAGGCCAAAATGCCCACCTTTTTCGCCTTCATCTTTGCGGCCCGCATTTTCGGCGCCCCCATTGGCTTTTATTTATCTTCGCTGGCGCTCAAGTATTACGAAAACCCCTTCGCAGTTCCCCAAGGTTTCACACACACTGACCCTCGCTGGATTGGCGCCTGGTGGATTGGTTTCCTCGTTTCGGGCGCTCTCATGTTGCTGCTCGCCTTTCCCCTCTCCTTGTTCCCGCGCGAGTTCAAACGCCGACCCAAGAGGCCCAAAATGCTGGTCAGCACTCTCGACGGGGCCCAGCTGAGTGCCGAGATCAGTGGCCAGCCCAAGAAGGAGACAGATGACGCTGGCCGAGTGGTGAGCGTCAACGGAAGCGAGTATAGGGCCGTGCAGACGGACGAGACAGAGGCCGGCAAGCTCAACTCGGACAGGAAGCATCGCAAAGGCGAGGACGATGAGGATGATCAGGCTGAAGGGCAGGGCAAGAGAAGAGATCTCAGTTTGATGGAGATGCCGGCCGAGATTTACAAGATTGTGTCAAACCCAATCATTGTTTGCCAAATGATGGGCAACCTCTTCAGGGGCATCGGAATAATTGGCTACTTTGTCTTTCAAACGAAATATCTGGAGGCCCAATTCAGACAATCGGCATCAAAGGCCAGCCTGATCAGTGGAACGACGGGATTTTTGGCCAAAATTTTCGGCGTCCTCTTTGGAGGCTTGCTGATCACACTGATCAGGCCCGGGCCGCGCACTCTAACAACCTATATATTCATAGTCGAGCTAACCAGCGTGTTCACCCTCCTCTATGGAGCCTCAGTAATTGGGCCGCAATATTTATATCCAAACACACAATTGGGCGCCCAGGATAATCAGCTGAACCTATTGAATCAATGCAACTCGGCCTGCCACTGTGACCACGTTAGATACCAGCCCGTTTGTGATCACCACGAAATGAAGGCCTACTTTTCGCCCTGTCATGCTGGCTGCAAGATGGCCTTCAAAGAGGCTGACAATTTCACTTCCATATATAGCCAGTGCGATTGTGCTGATAATTCGGCTAAAACATTGCAAAAATGTCCCCCAGATTCAGAGCGGCTCATCAGATATGCAACCATTGTGGCGCTCGGTGGAATGATCTCTGGCTCTAGTAGATCAGGAAACATGGTGACATTTTTCAGATCCATCCAACCGGAACAAAAATCGCTCGCCGTTGCCGTGGGAAGCTTCTGGCACTCGCTCATGGTGGCCATACCATATCCGATAATCTATGGTAAGATATTCGACTATAGTTGTCTTGTTTGGAGCTTTGAATGCGGAAAACGGGGCAATTGTTGGCTATATGATACGGAAAAGTTGCGCTACATTTATCATGGCGTCTCCATTGCACTCATCGCCATGGGCTCTGTGTTTGACTTCATCATGATCTTCCTTAGTCCCCGTTTGGGCAGCCTATACGATGAGGAGGACACGAAAAAGAAAAGCTTCAAGGATAAGCTAACGTCCATGTTTGGCACTAAGAAATCAAAGAATGAGCATCTAGATCAAACCAATTTACCAATAGCTAGCACAACAACAAGCGACAAAGACTCAAAAACGGCCCCAATGATACCACAAGAATTAAAAGTAACCAAGTTGTAATAAACTTAAGCTCTTTCTTCGCTTGCTCTCGCTCCCTTTTCCATTTCTTTATTCATCAATATGTCCATCGCGAAATTTGACTATGAGACAGGTAAATCCTCCAAATGATTGGAAAAATTAAACCACCCGAAGGCGCACGAGTGAGTGATTCAACGCGCTATTGTTGATCGATACACTAGCTCTCCTTGTTAGCCCTGTCTCATTTATTGGCATAGTTTGTCAAATATTTCTTGAAAGAACGGAAATAAATACTCTGTTCCTATTGGTACGAGAGCAGCCTTCTATACCGTCTTAGCCTATGCGGGCCACTCTTAAGTGTCGGTGTGACTAATTTGATCAATTGTTACCTAATCTATCATTTTAATATATAGCAGCTCGCTGGTGCTAATCCCCCTACCAGGTGAAGATGTTAATTGTGATACGTTGGTATACATAAATATGACAACACACTAGCTCTATTAGATTTAAGACAGATATTTTTGAAAATATAAACGTAGCTCGAGTGTTTCCCTCTTTCTTGACACTTTTTCTACATACCACAGATGTCGATGCTGAGTCGGTGTTATGAATAGTAAATTAAATCTATAACGAATAGAAAGATCTATTAAATATTTGTTGTCATTATCGCGGTCCATCATGTAGATCCAGGATCGGTTCCATCGTCACCACCCAGACATGTGCTGAGCATCCCCTGCATCTGAGACCATTCCTCTTGTTCTTGGGCCTGTTCCAATTTAGCTTTGTTTATAAGCTCTTGTTGCTGCTTCAGTAATTCTTCCTCACTGATACCTGTATGTTCCAATTTAGTACTCTGGCGTTTTTTCCTACCTTTGCAGGCCTGTTCGGCCTCCTCTACTACCTCTTTATACTCGGGCCAACCTAAACGATTGAATACAGCCAGAATGTGATCACTGGCTATAGTTTTCTTCTGCTGCTCCTCACAAATTGAGTTTGCTTCACTAGTGACAATATGTATGAATTCGTTACAACATCTCAATATGATTTCTCTGGTCTCGTTGCTAACCCTAACATCAGGTATCACTTCTTTGACAAACTTATTGATGGCAGCTCGAGGTATATTTAGGTCCTCTTCATTCTTAGAATCCTTGTCCATTTGGTTTTATTTTCTCTGATATTCTCCTGTTTCCACTCACATGTCATCCGTTATATGGGAATCTGTTAATATTTTATCTTTAAATGTGATATTTTGATATTTGTGAACAAAATTAGGAGTCTGTTTTTCTACTTGCATTGGAGCAGAAAATTAGTCATGGAAACTTCTGACTCGGCTTCTTTTCGTCCGTGCATTTTTCCAATTTCGCTTACATAGGCCATGTACATGAACAGATGCTTGGCGCGAGTTCCTAGTCCGCTTTCAGCATGCACATGGATGAGATTTGACGCGTTGCGCCGAAAATCTAATAAACTCTGCAATCATCTGTTCTTTACCTTTTCAAACTATCCACCCATATTCCATATTCAACTGTGTGTCATCATCCACTAGTTAAACTACACCATGGAGGAAGCCAGGCTGACCAAAAAGAAGGATGAATTGGCGGCCCCTCTCACATTGGAGGACAAATTCAACATGGAGAACATGAAATTTGCCCAGGGACCTGGCGCCTCTTTAAGGTACGCTACCGAGTTGAGGGCTGTCCAGCAGACAAGCAGATTGCCCTTTTTGCCATCGTCAAAATTACACGAAGATGTGCTCCGAGGAAAACTGGGCCCAGGAATGGCATTTAACGATATCTTTGGCCAGCACGAAGAGAGTCGTCCCAGCCGATTAGCTTTTCTCTGATCCCTGTAGCTGGCCTGTGGAATCTGTTGATATTTTTTCGTAACTATGATAAACATATCGGTTGATATGAATAAAGCAATGGCAGAAAGAAAGAGCGCAAGCGAAGACAGACCTCAAGTTTATTACCATTAAGTTACTAGTTTTGATTATTTTAAAGTCATTGGGGCCGATTTTGACTTGTTGTCGCTCGTTTTGCTCACAGTTGGTCGACTCACAGAGGCCAATACTGCGCATTGCCTGGTTGAGGTGGCACCTCAACCAGGCAAGGCCTCAACTTTACAGCTGGTGGCACGAAGTGAGCTGCGTTTGATCTACATGACACATCGTATGAGCTAAATTCCACAGGTGTCTCGAGAGAGTCAACTCAAGTTGATGGCGAGCTCATGGAAATCGGATTACGAAGAGTGGACCAGGCGGAGTTGTCATTGTTCGAGGGGGATGAAAATGGCACAAACCGATCAGTTTTGATCGCATTGGCTTCTTGCTAGTAGTTCAATCAGTCGATCAAGTTGCAATTTTCTCCCTTATTCGGAAACAAACACCCCAGTCCAAGGCCCAAGGTTCACACAGGAGACTCAGTGGCGGCATTAGTGGTGGTGGTGTCAGAGAGATAAAGTTGAATATATAGATATTCAACTTTGAGCTGTGTTAGCGTTGTGAGAGTTTATACAAAGTTGAGAGCGCAATGGTTGCAGGAGGGCAGCATGCTAAGTAAGTGAGTGTGGAGGTTGCGTGGGGGATTGGGCCAAGTTGCGTTGGGGAGTAGTGTTGGTGTAAATAGAGTTGAGGGGATGTCAAGTAGAGGCTTGTCGAGCCGGGCGATCAATAAATCCGCTCGCCTGCTGTTACGAGTTCGGCCACCGTCGGCGTGTTAGACTGTGAAGGCGAGAGAAGAAGAAGAAGAAGAAGAAGAAGAAGAAGAAGAAGAAGCTTTGCAATGGAAGGGAACAGAGAGAGAGTCTTGTACTGAGTGGGGATTTTGTTGTTCTTTGTCACAATAAGATGGGCAAAAAGTGGAGGCTTTGGCTAGAAGTGTGGCCGGTTGAGATGGGAGATAAAAGGAAATAAGTGTCTTTTATTTCATTTGAGCACAGAGTGTGTGTGTATTTTTTCTTCTTCTCTCCATGATGAGCATTTGAAGGCGAAAAATATTTGAGGAGTAGCGATTTGCTCCTGCAGACTTCTTGGCCCTTTTTTATTCTAAAATGCTCGCTCACACACCTGTCACTCTCTACAGTGCGCACACACACACACAAACACAGACACCTGAGCATACAGACAGACGTAGAGTCTACAGAGAGACACAGGGAAAGCCACAGAGATACATCACGCGTGTAGCCGAGAAAGCGACAACAACAGTTTCAATCGGTTGTCTTTTCTCTGTGTTTGATTGATGTCACTTGCTAGTCAAACAGAAAGCAGGCAAGACAGACAGAGGCTGAAAGGAACACAGTAACAAGTGCTCTCTCTCTCTTGTTAGCTCGACGCGGCCACAATAAAAGCCGCCACACCACCAGTCTGGCATGGGCCGAGGAGCGTCTCTGGGGACCAAAAGAGACTGTTGAACAGACTGTAGCGAATAGTAAGACAGACAGACTTGGAGGCCCGCAGAGTTTTGGGCTCGAGAAGATCATCTGACGGCGAGCTGGAATTTGCTTATTGGGGATTTTGACGCGCAATTGTTACTCTCGTTTCAGATTAACTATCCAATCTTTTGCACAACTCGCACAGACACTCTAACTCTGCCGCTGATCTGACTCTGCAGCACCATTGAGTGTGCTGGCCAACCTGCAGAGGGCCACTGGGGGCTGGCTTGCTGGCCGCGGCGGCTTGTTGGCTTGGCCGGTTGGGCCGAGTTGGCGCTGGAAAGTGGGCTCTCTCGTTGGGTTGGCACGAGGCCCAAGTGTCGGCGCTGCAGTGGGGCGGTGGGCGAGCTCGAGCGACTTGATTTGGCGAGACACCCGGCACGCCAAATAGCGATCAGCCGCGCTCGGAGTGACGCCCGCATTGACGCTGCAGTGCTGGTGTGCAGTGCTGGTGTGCAGTGCTAGTGTGCGGCACCAAGACGAGCGCAAACAAGCCGAGGGAAGCGCGAGATTTGAGAGGAGCTCGGACACAGTTTTGCGCAGAGAAAAACACACACAGTGACGCGCCACAGAGACTGGGCCTCGCTCGTTTGGGCCGCGTGCTGTGCTGTGGCGCGGGATTAGCGCGCAAACGAAAGCGGCCTCAGCACTGCTCAGTGGGACTGACTCTTGCCTGCGCCACCAAAGACAGAGCCACGAGCGGCACCAGCGCAATCTCACACTGACATTGACCCTGAACTATTCCGCCCGATTGTCGCGCTCATCTATAAAGCCGGCCCACACTAATCATCACACTCACAAGCTCCACGGCTCGCCAGCCAGCCACACTGCGCGCCCAGACCGACAACTGCACGCCGAGATTGACAACTGCACACACCTGAGACGAAAGTCAAGCGAGAGCGCTAGCAGAGATCCACACAAGCTCAAGCGTGCACTCAACACTCCTTGACGTGCCTTGATGAACTTCCGGTTTCTCGGTGCAAGTCTCTGGGGCTTGTGGTGTGCGAGGCTCTGCTTGCGTTAGTCTAAGGCGGCCGCTCACTGTGCTCGGCTCGCTCGCCCGCCGCCAGATACAATGACAATGACAATGACAATGATTTGGCCGCGGCCGCTCCTTGTGGATAGGTGGCCTATGCTTGGGGAGCTGCAGGAGACTTTCCAGCGAGCTTTCGGGAGTCGAGTATGATCGAGTGCGAGGGCCACAGATCATTAGGGAGCGTTGAGACTTTTGAGTCTTGACTGTTGAGTGTTGAGTGTCAAACGTTGAGTGTCTCGCTGCTGCGAATTCCGAAATGTGCGGGACGTTCATTCTTCCAATTTCAAATTCCATTCTTCGCCGAATGGATGGACAGTCTGTCCAGAGGAGAAGTGGCACGGGCCGCAAGTGTCCCCAGCTGGCATGGTCACTGCCTAGGAGGCGGACAAGACGAGCCTGGGCGGCCGACGAGACGGTGGCACGGCGAGTGCGATGGACAAGCTGCGCAGAGTGATAGCCAGCGGCGGTAATTGTTGACTGTGTGCTCGGGGCGGCCGAGCAGAAGGCGCCCAGAGGAGCGCTCTGGTTTGGCCGAGATGGACTCTGTTTGGCTTTTGGCACCACGGCGCACATTAGGGCGGCCCCTTTTGCACTGCTTTCAGAACTGTTTTCCGTACTGCTTGCGCCCTAATGGAAAGAGAGGCGTCTGCGTTCGCCTGCAGACTGCAGTGCGTTGGGCAGCCTAAGCTAAGCTGCAGTGCGGCCGCGCGAACCTCAACGCTTTGCCATTGGCGGCGCAGCAATAGCAACACTCTGCGGCACATTCTCGCCCGCACGAAACTCTGCCCCCGACCTCTGTCTCTAGGGACGCGCTGGGCCCAGTCTGCTGGGCGCCCTCGGCCACTTGTGTCTGGAATCTGCGACGAGCAAGAGTCGACAGTCAACATCGTTGGCGCTCGACGAGCATCAGTCTGGCTGCTTGAGAGCTGTCAGATTTGCCGCCCAACTGGAGGCCGTTCTCTTGGGCCTGAGGGAAAGAAAAGGTGGATGGGACAAGGTTGGCTTTGAACCAGCTCGCTGATTCGGCGGACTTTAACACTTCGTTCCCAGAGACAAGGGCAAATGTTGAAAATGTTGCAAATGTTGCAAGTCTAATCTCTGCGATTATTATTATTATTGGCCAATCAGAGTATAAGCGGGCTGCTTGTCGTTGTTTGTGTGCTCTTCTTATTAGGCCAAGTGGGAGCAATTTTTCTCACTCAATCCAAGCGCTCAATTCCAAGCGTGGGCCAATTGGAACTGTGTGTGAGCGCCAATTGGCTAAGGCCGCTCGACATTGGCTATTGATTAATTCGCAGCTCTCATTAGAGCTGCTCTCTCGTTTGGGCGGCCCGCATGAGTGTGTCTGTCTGCGCGTGCCTCTGTCTGTCTGTCTGGAGGGCCGCAGCTTCTCCTCCTCGACTCTTAGCAGGGACTGTGTCGAGCGGCTGGGCTCGGGGCACCAATCGATAATTAGCCGATCATTAGGAGAGGCCTGGGGTGGCGGTGGTTGTCGTTGGGATGTTTGCATGTTTGCATGTTTGCATGTGTGACGCCAAGTGGCAACAAGTGGCCAGTGGAAGTGAGTCGGTGGCTGGAAAAACTGGTCCTCGTGATAGATAAACATCGCTTGTGTGCTCTGCTTGGGCCTACAGACTGTGTGCGGCTGCAGAAGGCCAGCTGAGCGCGCGCTGCCCACTGGCTGCTCAGTGGCGGCCACTTTGCGCGAGTGCAGTTGCTCACTGTTGCTGGCACTTGCACTTGCACTTGCGCTGCGCTCAAATTGGCACTCGCTCATCCCATTCGAGCAACGTCGAGCCAGAAGCACGCGCAAACGGCCCAATGTCAGCTGCCAATATTAGCGCGATCATTAGATTATTGAAGCCACACACACAGACACACACTCAGACACTCAAAGCGGCCTCCAGGCTCTCCAGGTTGGCCTGAGAAAAACATGACCAATCAGCGAGATGAACGCAAACTCACACAGTCTCACCACTTTATATGTCCATTCCCATGCTCTCACAAGCTCACATGCTCTCACATGCTTCTATGCTTCTATGCTCCCCCAGCTTGTCGTTGCCAGCGCCCAATTGCCAGCGCAATTCCAATTCCAAATCTAATATCAATATATAACTATATTTATATATTATATAAATATATTTATTCATTCGTTTATTTCTTATTGCCCACTCCACTCAGAGCTCAACACTTGGGCACAACAAGAAGGGTGATGATAATAATAATAATAATAGTAATAACAAGCGGTGAACATTCATTGGAAAAGAGCAACCAGTGGCCGGCAGCTCTGGCCTTCCAAGGCCAACCATTTTGGGCCACCTTCTCGGCCAGACAAGCGCCAAGACGACGACGGGCGGCCACAATGCGCGCTGGCCACACACTTGCGTCCCAATTTAGTTTGCCTTCTTGGCTTCTCCTCCGCTTGGGCTTCTCTTCGTCCACTTGGAGCGAAAAATGGCCATATCTTGTCCAAAGGTTCCCAGTCTCTCTTGCTGGTCCGCTGCGAGTTTGCATTCGATGCGAGCTGCTTTTCCATTGGCACTGTGCTTTGGCCGCGCGCGCGCAACACTCGCACGCTCGCCCCGCTCACTCAACGCAGTGGCCGCCCAATGGCGCTGGCGCCAATCCAATTGGCCAATTGGCGCTCCAAAGGCCCAGCTCTTAGCTCTTAGGTTCCAGCTCTTGGCTCTCAGCTCTTGGCTCCCAACTGCAAACGCCGCCAAGAGCGCCGCCCCACACCAACTGCAGGGGCCGCCAACCCCCGTCCGCCGGCTCGTCCCCCAGATCCACTCTGGACCTTGTCTCGTATCGCCAGTCGCCAGTCGCCAATCGACGATCGACGATCGACAATCGGCAATCAGCGGCCGCACAATCGAACGGGAGGAGAAATCAAAACTGAGATTTCGCTCCTTTTTATTGCTCTCCCCCTCTGGCAGCGAGTCTATGTCTGTGTGTCTTTGAGTCTGGATGGAGCGGGCACAATTTGCCAAAGATTATTGGGCCTTCCTCTGGAGTGCGAGCGTTGCGCGATGATTGAATATGAGCGCGCCGGCCACTGTCCCGCCCGCCCATTTGCCCATAATTTCCTCCCCCATTTGCTGGACAACTTGAGCGCCGCCGCTGGCCAGTTGTCCAGCCGGGGGCGCCTCTCCCGAGCTTCAGACTAGCCCCAGTCCAAGGCAGCCTTGGCGGCGGCCGATTGTCGTCGGCGGGCGGCAAACAGAGGCCAATAAATAACGAGAAAGAAAGACAGCCACATCGAGGGCCAGCTCGCAGCAGTCGGAGACGACGAGCAGCCTGCTGGTCCACAGGTGCGGGCAACAAGTGTGTGTGTTTTTGTGGGCCGCGCGCTCTTAGCTCTAGACTTTAGACTTTGGGCTTTAGACTGTAAGCAGCGCACACAAAGAGAGAATTGACCAAATGTGCTTGTGCGAGCGAGTGCGCGCGCGCGCACTCACCATAGTCCAAGGCACATTCACGACAACTCCGCCATAGCACACGCAACCTAAGGGCCGCCGCCAGCCAGTGCCATTGCTGCGCTCGTATGCGCATGCAAATGGGCGCCCACTCTAGTCTCTCTTTTGGCTCCCAGTCCAGCCAGCTCGCTCCCGCCGACTTCCTCCCTGCCGGCCCAAGATGCAAGCCTCTCGTGCATCGCCTATCACTGACTGTGTGCGTCTGCTGAGTTTGCGCATAATATTGCCACCTGTTGCCCACCCGACTTTGTGTCTCTCTCTCTCTCTCTCTTGCACAGTGTCTGGGCCAATGTTCTCAAGACACACAGTCTCCTCTCTCCACTGACTAGGCTCAGTCTGCACACCCTCACCCTTGGCATTCCATTTCCATTTCCATTTCGTCGCCGCCACCACTCGGCCAGCAACTCCAACCAATTCGGCCGGCCCAAAACAAGCCACCAAAACAAGAGCTCCCAGTCTGTGCCACTTTGAGCCCCAATCACACAGAGAAAGGCCGCTCTCTGTCGCCATTTCACTCCACCTCAGCTCCATGACACTCTTCTTCCGGTGCTGGCCAAAGATAATCCCCCAAGCCAGATGTGAGCAGAGAGGCCAGAGAGTGTGTGCGGTGTGCCCCATTGTGTCTGTTTAGTTTTGTTTGCTTTCAGCAGCTTCTTTCAGTGCAAGTTTTTTCTTTTCAGAGTTTGGCTCTTTTGCAAATTGTGCCGCCACTAAGCTGCGGCCAGTTCTTCGCCAGTGCTCGTCCCGCGCAGAAGGTCCAGCTCGAAGTTTGCGCCTTCAAAGGAGATTCTGGAGCAGCTCGAGAAGTGTAAACATTGGTCTCATTGATTGATTGGACGAGCCGAGAGACAAGCGGCCAAGTGTTTGGAGAGTCAAGTGTTTGGAGAGCCAAGAGTTCGGAAAGCAAGCCCAAAGAGTCCCAAAGAAAATGTATCAGTTGCAGAGCCACTCGATCTCACCGCCGCTTAGCTTTGAGAGCCACCTGTTCGAGCCGAACCACAATCTCAGCCTCAGCCTCAATCTCAACCACAACCAAAACCAGAATCATAATCAGAATCAGAATCAGAATCACCAAGACGGCAACCAGGGGGAGCTGTACGAGGATGTGGGCGAGCAAGAGTTTTATCTGGCGCGCAGTTTGGCCCACGAGAAACAGTGCCACTCGAGCCGCACGAGCCGCTTCGCCGACGACAACGACTTCAACAACAACAGCCAGCCGGGCGCCTCCTCGGCCGGAAGTGGCTCGGGGGCCTCAAGCAGCGCCTCGAGCAGCTCGGCGGTTGCCCAAGACGAGCACCGGCAGCAGCAGCAGCTGCACAACAATCCGCAAGAGCAGCATCTCAGCAGCAGCAGCAACCACCACCACCAACACAGCAGACACAACCACTTCCACCTCAGCCAGTCGCAGGCGCGCCACCAGCAACAGCAACAGCAACAGCAGCACGAGCAGGAGCACGAGCAGGCCCATCAATATGCGCCTCTGATGCCGCTTTCGGTCGCGGCCACGCCCCTGTGCGCGTCGCCCGCAAACCGGCTGGAGCCCGAAGCGGAGTGTTCGCAGGGCGCGCGCGCCGCACACGAGCAGGAGCGCGGGCACGGACACGCCCACTTCGGGCACCACTTCGAGCCGCAGCAGCACCAGCAGCAGCACGACTACTACGACCACCACATCTGCTCGGCCGCCCACCCGGACGAGCAGCAGGGGGCCCAAGGGGGCGCCGCCCAAATGGGCTACTACCAGCAGCTGCCGAGCGACGGCCACGAGCTGGAGGCCGACTTCCAAGTGCAATTGTCCGGCCACGCCTACCCGGCGGGTCAGCAGGCGGGCCAGCTGTCCGCCGGCTTCCAGCAGCACCAGCAGCAGCAGCCCAGCGGGAGGGGCGTCCACCGGCGAGGCGACAACCTGGGCCGGCCGGGCGACCAGGAGAGAGCAGCACTGACAGAAAGCGCCACAACGAACGCCGCACAAGCATCAAGCCAGCAAGCTGGGGCCGCCCAAGACGAGCAGCAGCAGTACCAGCAGCAGCAGCCAGTGTACCAGCTGGCCGAGACTGAGGCCGACTTTGGCTACCTGCAGCATCAACAGCAGCATCACCTGCACAGTCAGAGCCAGTCTGGGCTCCAGTTCGGGCTCCATGTGGCCGCCTACGGCCAGCAGCAGCAGCAGCACAGTGTAAACGAGCAGCACTACCGGACACAGTCATTCCTGGGCCCGCCCGCCTACCTGTGCCAAACGGCGTTGCCCTCCCAACAGCAGCTTAGTGTGAACGAGCACCAACTGCACCATCTTTCAGGAAACGACTACCGCAACCACGAGCAACAGGTGTCCACCACGACTGGTTGCGGAAGGAGCAGCAGCAGCAGCAGCAGCAGCAGCAGCAGTAGTGGTAGTAGTGGCTGCAGTGGAGGCAGCAGTGTGAGCAGCGGAGGTGCGGGATGTGGCCGAGCGGGCAGACCAAGCGGGGCCAATGGGCGAAGAGTTGGCAACCTGCTGGACACGAAGGAGGCGCCCATTTCCGGCCTCGTGTCCTCCACTCTGGGCAGCTTGGCGGCCGATTGCAGCGCGATGGCAACTGGCAAGCAGAGGCCCAAGACTGTCTCCTCAGTGCGAGTGCAGAGCTCTGCCTCGAACGGCCTCACTTTGGCCTCGACAAGCACAACCACAGCAGCGTCAACATCGACAACAACAACAACAGCGGCGAGCAGAACGAGCGCCCCAAATGGCGCCCTGGTTTCTGCTGGAACGGGGCAAAGCACGCGCAGAGGAAGGCCCAGAAAGAAGGGGGCGAATGTGAAGGGGAAGATCTCGGGTAAATTGTGGGAGTTCATCAGGGATTTGTTGCTGAGCGAACGGACGAATCCCTCGTTCATTCGCTGGGAGCGCCGCGAGGACGGGGTGTTCAAGTTCGTCCAGTCGGACAAGGTGGCCAAAATGTGGGGCGAGAGGAAACAAAATCCCAAAATGACCTACGAAAAGTTGTCGCGCGCCATGAGATATTACTACAAAAGCAAGGTCCTCCTGCCAGTCTTTGGCCGCCGGCTAGTCTACAAATTTGGCCCCAACGCCACCGGCTGGATGTCCACAGTCCAGCCCGCTGGCCCAACGCCGCTCGCTCCCTCAAGCACGCACCTCGAGCACCAAAACAACGGCAACCACAATCAAAACAACCAACCTACACCCCAACAGCAGCAGCACCCCGACCACAGTCACCAGCAGGCCGCCATGGCCGGCCTAATGGAGGCCCAGCAGATGGCGACCTTCGGCAACAACAATGGCCAGCAGGAATCTCGAACACTGAGCCTGATGGACCAGTTCGACGAGCGATGTCTCCAGCAGACGGTGATGAGTCTGGCCATGGAAGGTGGGCCCCCCACTGGAGGCGACCACTACGACATTGTGGACGCCTTTTCCATGGCCTAGCCACGCTTTACTGATGGCTGCCTAATGGAGATTTGGGGACTCAAATCGTGGCCCACTGACAAAAGCGGCAAGCTCACAAGCATCTCTAGTGAATAAAATCCATACGCCAAGCTCGCAAGTCTGGCCGCCTGGAGCCGCTCGCTCCAGAGAGCGTCCCCGATTCACTTTGAGCCTAATTGATTTTTCACATTTCCATCCTCTGTCTGTAATTCTTGCCTGTGTCTTTGATCGCTTTGCCGCATGGAGACGTTCTGTGACTTTTTGTTCTCTTTCAGACGCATTCTTCGAAAGGGTAACAGTGGTGGAAAGATATTAAAATGATTGAGCATGATAAGGCAAAGTGTAGTTCAATCTGAATTGATCACATGCCAATCTTGCCTAAAAGGAGAACTTGTTCGGCCAACATTTTATGCTAGTTAAGGATGAATATCGCCCCGAGCTCATGGCTGACATTTGTCAGATCGGTCCTGTTGGGCTGCCTCTTGGTGCTTGCGGATGGTTTCAATTTTCAATTTTCCCAAGCCTCTGAGCTCACAAAATCGGCCGATAAACAAACTGAGCTGCCTTATCTCCGCGTCGGACTGGACACCAAGGCGCTGCTTGAGGGCAGAGGATACAGAGCCAAGGACCACCAGATTGTGGTCGACGATGGCTACGTGCTCGGCCTGACGTCGGCCTACAATCCGCTGATTGGACATGACGTGAGACGAGCTCGGGGCCTGAAACCGGTGCTCCTAGTGCATGGGACTGCAGTAAATGCCAATGTTTACATGGTCAACTCGCTGGGAGCTCGAGCGAAGAATCTGCTCGACTTGGTGGATCCCAGACAATTGGACATTGGAAGTTTGATCCATTTGTTGGAGCACGAGCCGTCGATCAACTCGCTGGCAATGCTGCTGCTCAACTTCGGCTACGAGTGCTGGTTTTTGCATAGACGCGGCACTGCACCCTCGCTGGAGCGCCGCTTCTACCACCTGAAAGAGGGCTCCTTGACTCCGTACGAGAAACTGCAACGAGCCTACAGGCTGGCCTACGACGAGGGTCGACTGTCGCCCGAAGAGACGAACGAGCAACTGTTGGAACAGGTGAACGAGGAGGACTCGCATGGCGCCGACTCAATCGAGGACATTTCCGCCGACACTGAGCTCTTGGGCTTGCCAAAGGAGGCGACCAACGCCAGCGCCTTACTGGATGACAAGCTGAGACAATTGCGCAAGAATAATAAATTTTTCGATGCCATCAAGGGGGCACTGCCGCACAAGGACAGTCTGGGCAGATTGCTCAAAGATATCAAGACCTCTTTCGATAGCAGATTGTGGAATTTCTCACTAGACGAACAGGCCGCTTATGATATTCCACGGGCAGTGGAATATGTTCTGCAACAGACCGAGTCAAACCAGTGCATATTTGTCGGCAACTCGGCCAGCGGAGGTCTGGGTCTGATGGCGCTCATTCTGAACCCCGAGCTCAACAAGCAATTGTCCAAAGTTATCCTGCTCAGTCCCGCCTTCAACATGGGCCACGGTTCGAACAAAATGCTCCAAGTGTGGAAGAAGAAACCGCCCTCACTTTGCTGCTACACAGGCCCCTTTCCCTGGACTTTCATAAGCGTCCGAATGCAAGTGCTCTATAGTATCCTGTGCTCCGTGGAACTGATGCAGGACACACTGTGCCAGATGATGGCAGCCTCGAGCTCGGGTCCGACTGGTGGCCAGATGCCATTCAGGGGCGAGTTCTTTCACACCTGGGGCAGTCCAGTGAGCGCTTTCGAGTATTTCCAATACTTCCAGCAGCTCATCTACAAGTCGACACGCTTTTTTCATTATGGAAAGAAGAAAAACGCCATACTCTATGGGGGCAAGGAGGAGCCGCCAATCTATGATGCCAGATTGATAACCAACGAACATTTGTCCTTCTGGTCCAGCCGCTACGATACCATGATTGTGGACAAGGATCAGCGGTTGCTTTTCGAACAACTGAGAGGTAAGTTAGCTGAGGTAGTTTTTTGTTCATGTTTCAATCGCATACATTGGGCGGCAAATTCAGAGGTTGAACTGGTGAAAGCTTGCCTGATGCTCTCAGAGTATTGAAATACCTCAAACTAACCTAGTCTTCGCCCACAGTCAAGCACAAATACTTCTTCATAGATAACAAAAATGTCACTGTCGATCACAGCGGCTTCGTGTGGCACCGCAGTGTTGGTCGAGTCGTCAATTTGCCCACCCTCAAAGACATTGCTGACGACGAGGTCAATAATGAAGAGTCTTGGGAGGAAAATCTCGATTGGTGATGACTCAGACAGTGATTGAACCAAGAGGCTTGGAATATGGACTAGTTCTCGGCACGCAACGACATTTAGCTGGTGTTGATTCTAGTGAACCGTACGAATAATCTCTGAGGATTAAGCAATACTTTGTCACTATGCAAGATGTAACAGTACGATCAATCGATCGGAGCCCGTCTTAACGAAAAGCTAAACTTACATTTCAACTGGGGATGCAAGTACTAGTTAGCGAGATGGCAGGATCCTTCGACAACAGGCTGACGAAGGATCTTTATACATATAAAAATATATATATATATATGCCAAAGGTTATGGTCCTCAGATGTCCTTTCACCGGGATGAAAACTTTCATTGGATTTTGACAGGCACACGAAGATGTGGTGTGATGATGGCAAAGTGTTCTGCAGTTTTAAGCAGAGTTCACTCGACTTAAAGGGCGCAGACTTAGTGGCGAGCTTACTCGTGGTACAAAGTAGCCAAGTCTAACTGGCGTACACAAGCTCAATGGCTGGCCGGCAATTTCCAGAGGACAGCCAAATGCAAGATGGCGGTCACTCGTCGCGCTGCTTCCAGTGCATCTCACTTGAGCTTAGTTCAGTTCATTTTGGTTCATTACTTGATCTGTTTGTGCACCTGTTGCCTCAGAATGCCAGCCCAATCTGGTGGCTTGGCGGCAACGGTGATCCTCTCTCAATGTCACCAACACGAACGAATGAGTAAAGGCATGAGTCCAAGGCGGCTCGTCCAGAAACAGGCCTGCTCCTCTTGAGCTTCTTCATCTTTTCCCACTGGTTTCTTCGCCAGTTGCCGCTAGTTTTATGGCGACACACAAATCCATTGCCAGAACTTGGTGGTCCATTTTCCGAGCTGCCTCAAGCTTGGGCTTGCTTTTGCCGCAATGATGAAGGAGACGATAATTATGACATTCTCCAGCTGGACTCAACACTATTGGCTCACCACTGTCTGATAGGAACGGTGAACCTATCAAATCAAGCGGTAGCAAGCACCACCTTCCACTAGTTGGCCCTGACCATCTTTATGCCTCGCCTTTGGCAATCCTTGTTGTGACTTGTGTTCTCCAAGCTAATTGTTAATCATCCTTGTTGTTGTTATTGTTGTCTCATTCCATGTTTCTTCTATGTCCATCTCGTTATAATAGTCTAATCTCTACCAAACTAGCAGAAAGAGCAGAGATGGAGTCGAGAACAGAGAAAGAAGAAGATATTCATCAATCACCATTGCATGGTGATACTCCAATTATAGCAACAAATGACAAACAGACAGATACTCATCGTCTAAGTTACATTCAGGCAACAACAAATTTTACAAATAGAAACTCCATACTCAAGCTGCTTTCAACCAGTGCCCTGCTGCTAATACTGTCAATCTTACCTCAAAATTTTGTCTCAAGCGAACCAGATTGTGGAATCAACAGATTCAACAATGAAAGTCCACTCACGGAGCGTATAGTTGGCGGGAACAACTCGTTACAGTAAGTAGATAGATGAAGCATCTTAGAACATCGATGAAGCAGCTCCCAAAAAGTCAATCGCTAATCATAAATTATCCGAATAATGAACGAAAAATATATTACAAATCTAGTGGTGAGTGGCCTTGGCAAGTGTCTGTTCGCCTCAACCACCCGCAAGCTGGCAAAGTGGGCCACTGGTGTGGTGGCACGTTGATCAATAAGGAGTGGATTGTGACTGCCGCTCATTGTATCATAAAGTAAGTAGAGTTGATTCAGCAATCGAACGATGTGCAAATGGACATTTTCACCTAACCACGATTGAAATCCCCGTCTAATTTGGACTAAAAAAAACCATTCGAATAGTCCACTCTTCACACTCCCTCAGGCTATGTTCTGGGAGGTGCGTCTCGGCGAGCACAACCAAAAGAATACAGAAAATGAAGAGAAAACCCTCAGCATTTCCCATGTCTTCCACTATCCCTGGTACAGAGGTTACGACAATGATATAGCCATTATGAAATTATCAGAACCAATCAAAGTGACAGAGTATGTGCGGCCCATTTGCGTCCCAGATGAGAAGACCTCATTCTTTGGCAAAGAGTGCGTGGCCACCGGCTGGGGCAAAGTTGATTACAACAAGAAAGCCTCAAACATATTGCAAAAAGTTGCGGTGGATGTTTACCAACTTAGCGAGTGTCAGAACTCTTACTATCCAAAATTTCGCATTAGTATCGACCAATGGCACTTGTGTGCTGGAACTAGAGATGGCGGAAGGGGCACCTGTCATGGTGACAGCGGTGGGCCCCTGCAGTGTCGGGTTAATGGAAAATGGATGATTGCTGGAATTACCTCATTTGGTTCTGGCTGTGCTAAGCCAGGTTTTCCAGATGTCTTCACCAATGTTCCCTACTTCACGAATTGGATCAAGGAAGTCATGAAATCCACGACAAACGAGAAGAGACGAGCCAGAAAGGCGAACACAGTAAGCCACAACCGAAAGAGGAGGAACCCACTGTGAAAGATTTATCATGAATGTAAATGTTGAAAAACATGGTTGGTTATTTATTTTTTCAAAAGCCGTGTACTAAACTAGTGTGATTCATAAAAAGTAATAATAATAATATATACATTCATCTATAGCACACTGCGATATCATTGCCTCAGATGATATCAATGGCGATGGTGAGAGGGTATATCAATCCATTTTGGTTCCGTTCTCAAATATGTGCGCAGTATAAACCACACTAAAACTAACTGTCTTGATAGGATTAGTGTTCTCATGTGACATTACTTAGACAAGTACCTTGCCAGATGTTCGATACGAGTTCGAACCTCAGAAAAATCAGTTGAGCCCAAGTGCTACAAGCATGTCGGTGATCTTGTCTAGAGTGCAGTGTGATTGGGTATAACCAATCCCAGGCTTTTAGAGGCGCCAACAATTCAACCTACGAGCCATCTACGCCATCAGATAGGTTACTAGCCAAAGTGATTACGATAGTTAATCTTGTGCCCGCTAAGGCTATCTATAAAACGTTTAACATTTCAACTTGCGTCGACCTGCCTTGTTGAGTGGATTCTGCAACCTGATACTGCTCTGAGACTCCTTAACTCGTTTCTCCGTCTGCTGCTGCTGACGTTTCATTCTGAGCATCGATTTAGTTATCTTGTAAAATACATCCTCCACGTTGATATCATCTTTTGCACTGGTTTCAACTAGATCAATATCGTACGAATTGGCTAGATTTCTTGCATCTGCTGTGCTAACAACCTTTTTAGTTTCATCGTCATTCTTGTTCCCCACCAATATCCTACTGACAGAACTACAATACTGCTCTATTTCGAGCAACCATCTTTGAATGCTCTTGAATGTGCTTGCATTGGTTACGTCATAAACAACAATCACTCCATGAGTTCCACGATAATATGTTGACGTGATTGTTCGGAATCTTTCCTGACCAGCAGTGTCCCTGTAAGATAAAAAGAAAACGAATTTGATTTGGTAAATAACTTGGCTTCCTTTGAGTACACCTGTTGCAAGGTACCTCGCACACAAATAATCTTGTGTCTCCAAAACTTTGCCATGATAGAAGTTCACAATGTATTTTTCTGATACTTACCAAATTTGTAGCTTTACCCGTTCTCCGTCGATTGTGATGGTTCGAATTTTAAAATCAACACCTATAGTGGTTATGTAGTTGCCCGTGTATGAATTATCAGCAAATCTCAACAATAGACTACTCTTCCCAACACCGCTATCACCAATCAACAACAACTTGAATAGGTGGCTATAATCATCAGCGTTTCTCTCGAACTGATTCATAACCGACATTTTTCAGTCATTCGAATAATTCTTATCCTAGTTTTATTTCTCAATTATGCTTATATCGACACAATTATCTATGATTGGGGTTGGGATTGGAAATGTTCAGATTTTAAAGTCCGCTTGTAGTCATCCTTATTTCCCGTGTGGGTCTGGATTTGTGCTACAGAAATTCATAATCTCGAAAAATTCTCTCGGTTAAGACCACAGAAAATGTCATGGGGAATCATCTAAAACATTCATATAGGGAGGCACATGAGGTTTATGTTATAAAAGGCCGCATCATCTGAGTCTAGGAATGACAGCTTCCCAACTTTGTGTGCAACCCTGCGATTTGGACATGATGCCGCAAAGATCAGCTGATTTTTCAGGTAGGTGACGCATCGGGTTGCAGTTAATTTCTGCGCTCATTACGATGGGCAATCATACAAAGTTTGAATAACAAACTAGGCCTAAAATTGTAAGAAGAGAACATGTGCAAGTGGTCTTAAACAACATGGCACCCTCGACTCAATGATGGCAAATCATTATCAGCTCCATTCTTCCCTATTGGCAAAGCTCGAATGAATCGTATTAGAAGAGATTCGGCTGATAACAATCTCTGGGACTATTTAATCACAGTGCTTCATTGATCCCTAAGTTCCGTGTAACTTTCATCAGCTGCCTGAATGAAGGAGTGATTACGTTATGCATCCTGTAGGTCTTCATTGTCTCATATAGTTACACAACAATATTCCTCAATGAAATCAAGGAGTGAAATAGATTTCCTGCGATTGCTCAAGCAATGCCAGATGATTGCGGATCAAAAAAGCTGGCGTTTGGAGCGTTACGTCGATACGTTAAGCGAATGTTTGGACAAATTACGAAACCAAAATGTTAACCAATTATCAAGAGACACACTGGAAGAGTATGGAAGAAAGATACAATTTTTACGTGGCATAATTGAAACCGAGAAGCTTCCATCCGCCGAGCAACGGCTCTTAGCAGCCGAGCTACTGGTGGTGCCGGACCGAGAATCCAAGGCCGCTCATTTGATTGCTGCCAACAGATATCATGATCAGATGCGCCAAGAGTTACTATCGTCAAATGGCCGCACTACGGGAAATTCTCGGCTGGGAACATCCTCGATGACAAAACGTGATATCACCTCGTCTGGACAAAGGCAACAGGACGATGCCGACATAAATGAAGAAGTAACGCAAAAATTGCTTGAGTTGACGAACAATATCCGCGAGAATATGCGGGCCGCCCAGTTGATAATACAAAAAGATAACGAAACTCTCGCCAAGGTGGCCACAGGTGCAGATGCAATCACTATGAGAATGCAAAAGAACACCGACAAACTGGGCGAGTTTGTAAGGAAGGGGTGTCAGTGTGGCATATGGTTGGTATTAGTTCTCGTAACTTGTACATTCCTGACAATGGTCATGTTCATACGTCTGTTTCCTAAGCAACCGGCCACGATAGTCGTGGTTCGGGAGCAGCTTCACCCGACGAGTTTGTCGAGAGAGTTATGAAGCATTTGTGTCTAATGACATCTAAAGAGAAACATCCTGTGATAGGAGGATTAAAAAATTTAATGTAGCGTAAAAATACAGGAATGTGAACTCGTCAGTAAAATCTATGTTGTAGTAACTTATGACAACTTATTACAAATATTGTATGCGCGGCCTTCGCTGTGTCACAACTCACAGGTGTCATCCGATTACATCACATGGTATCACTGTGTCTTCATGAAGTCCGGCAACTCTTTCTCATCTACGAATTGGCTGAGCTCCTTTTTGCCCGCGAACTTGACTGCATCTCTCTGATCAGCCGGCAGCCACGATTTAACAATCTTCCAAATACTAGATAGAATCCATGGCATCTCGTAGATGAGCACGTAGCGGCAGTTTTCAACAAAATAATTGGTCAGAGCTTGAACCACAAAACGCAACAGCTCCATGTCCACATTGGATAGGCCGGCATCAGTACAATCGAAGCAAATTGCCCATCCGTCGCCCTTGGTTTCGCGATCAACGCGATCCAGGAGGAAGGCCAGGTATCTTTTTACATCCTCAATGGGGAACTCTCCTTTCTTGAACAATTTGACACGTACGTAAACCATTAGATTCTTCTCCACATCATGGCCGTGTGTTGAATAGGCTTCCGACTTCCTGAACTCTTCTGGGAAATCCTCCTCCTTGAGATCACTTAGATTGAGCGCCTTTCGCCACTCGAGGACTCCCTTGATTGCCTCGACAGTTGTCTTGGTGTCCTCCTTAAAGTACCTGCACACAGCATAGTCCTCTTTCTTGATCCGTTCTATATCGTGTTTGTTGAAGTCTGACTCTGAAATTTGCTCAAACAGTGCTTTCCTGAGCTGAGCTGGATCTGCCACCTCATTGTTGTTGTTGGTTGAGGTTTTCTTTGATTTGAAAAAGTTCATCTTG